>ERZ650311.919-NODE-919-length-16087-cov-7.193176_pt1 | contig 16087 bp, 12 predicted proteins | sample MGYA00376247_ERZ650311 | MGnify/ENA primary metagenome ERZ650311 (study PRJEB26733, sample SAMN07839324) | wastewater metagenome | biome: small river; feature: stream; material: water | place: USA: North Carolina | collected 2016-07-28 ... | reverse complement strand
GGATCGCCTCGACCGTGAATCTCGCTGACCCCGCGCTTCCTCGATTCGTGTACTTCCCCCTGCCATTTGAGCCCGAGCGCACGTCGTTGCCCGATGGTGGTGATTTCTTCGAGGCGGTCGACGCGCTGATGGCGCTTCGCGCGTACCTTCCCGCGGACGTGCACATTCTCGTCAAGGAACACCCGACACAGTTCTCGCGCACCTTGCCCGGTTACAAGGCACGCAGTTCGCTGATGTACCGCGTGCTTTCCCGCCTCCACAACACGACCCTGGTGGACCTGTCCGTTCCCTCGTCGGCTTTGATTGAACGAGCCGAGTTCACGTGCGTGATCACGGGAACCGCCGCACTGGAATCGGCTCTCGTCGGCGGGCTTGGCGTCACGTTTGGAACGCCATGGTTTGCGGGGTTGCCAGGGATCACCCAGTTTGAAGCGTTGCCGCCGTTCGACGAATTCGTGTCAGGGCCGCGTTTCACAGTCGACCATATTGTGGAATCAGCGAAGTCGCTCATTCATCGATGCGCCTTCCCCGGCATCATTAGCGTCGAGCAGGAGACGTACTTCCGTCACAAGTTCGGCGAGCAGATCGACACGTTGGTCGTTGACTCGGAAACCGTGCAAACCATCGCCACGGCAATTAGTAACGACTTGTCGCGCCACGGGAAATAGTTCACAACGCGGTTGACTGCTGGGTTGTCCACCGATTGCCGCAGGGAATCTTTCGGGTGTTGGCGGCGAGGCACGATGTCAGCATGAACAATCTCCTCACACACCACACAGCCGAACGTGGCGCGGTCACCGCCGAATACGCCATCGCCACCGTTGCCGCCGCGGCCTTCGCCGGGCTACTCGCCATCGTCCTCAAGAGCGGCACGGTTCAGGGTCTCTTGTCGAACATCATCAGCAGTGCGCTATCTGTCGTCATGCAATGACCGCGGGACGGTGACCACCGAACTCGCCATCGGTATTCCCTCGGTGCTCGGAATTCTGGGAATCGCCCTCGGCGCCTTGCGGTGGGGGATGGACGGGGTGACGGCGACCAGCACCGCGATACCACCGGCCAGCCACGGACCCGGTCCGCGCAGCGCATCCCGACGAAACATGATGAGCCCCAGAAGGATTCCGACCAGCAGGATGACGACGGTGCTCTTGTTCAGCAGTCCCACCCCGGCGGCCAGCCCGGCCGGCGCCCAGGCCGATGTTTCGCCGAGCCGCAGTGCGCGGGCCACCAGCACCAGGATGAGCAACCAGAACACCTGGTCGGTGACCGCGGTGCCGTATAGCGCCGACGCCCCGACGAAGATCGGCGTGCCCGCCACCGCGGCGGCGGCGATGGCCTGCGCCCGGGGCCGGCCGCCGAACTCGGCGGCCAGCAGCGCCGTCAGCAGGATGCAGGCGACCTGGGCGGCGATGGCCACCAGCCGCAACGGCCACAGCCCGCCCGGCAGCGCCGCGGCCAACGCGCCCACCAATGGCGTCAGCGGTGGCTGGTCGACGTATCCCCAGGCCGGGTGGCGCCCGCAGATGACGTAGTAGAACTCGTCGCGGTGCCAGCCGTACCGGGTCGCCACCGCCAGGTGCACCGCCGCGGCGACGGTCGCGACGCCGAGCGGCCCCCACCCCAGCGGCACCGGTGAATGGCGCATCGTTCCACGATAGGAGCCGTTTCGCCGTCAGGCGCCGAAACGCAACGCGACCACACAGACGTCGTCGCTGCGCGGCGGCGGGGCCAGCACATCGGTCAGTGCGTCGCAGGCCTCCCCCAGCGCGACGCCGTCGCGCCAACCGGCGAGCAGGCCTTCGGCCCGCTTCATGCCGGTTTCGAGGTCCTGGTCGCGGCGTTCGACGAGCCCGTCGGTGTACATCACCAGGATGTCGCCGGGCGCCACCTCGAGCCGCCCCTGGGTGTAGCCGGCGTCCTCGACCGGGCCCAGCACCGGACCGTGGCCACCCCGGAGGCGGGTGACATCGCCGGTTCCGGACCGGCGCAGCAGGGCCGGCGGGTGCCCGGCCGAGGCGTAGTCCAGCGATCCGCTCACCGGGTCGTACACCGCGATGCTCATGGTGGCGAACTGGCCGTGGCTGGCGCGCCGGGTGAACGTGTTGAGTTCGGCGAGCAACTGGGCGGGCGGGAGGCCCTGCAGCGCCAGCGCGCGGCCCGCGCTGCGCAGCTGGGCCATGTCCTCCACGGCCGGAAGGCCATGTCCGACAACGTCTCCCACCGCCAGGTAGACCAGCTTCCTGCGCAACTCCAGGACGTCGTACCAGTCGCCGCCCAGCCCCTGGGCAACGTCGGCCGGTTCGTAGTTCACCCCGACGTCGATGCCGGGGATCGGCTCCGGACTCGACGGCAGCACCGCCGCCTGCAGCACGGCCGCCCGGGCATGCTCGTCGGCGTACACCCGCGCGCGAACCAGCGCCTGGGTCACCATGGTGGCCACCGCCGACGCGTAGGCGAGTTGGGCGGTGTTTAGTGGCTGCGGCTCGGTCCACATCAGCACCAGGACGCCGATCGACTCCCCGCCCGCGCTCAACGGCCAGCTCACCAGGGATTTCCCGCCGCCCACCTCGAGCCAGTGGGCGTTCGCGGGGTACAGCCGCCGGTATTCGTCTGGACCGTGGATCACCACCGGCCGGCCGGAACGCACCGCCTCGGTGGCCGCGGTGTCGGCGCTCAGCGGCACCCCGGACCCGAACTCGTCGACGACCCGCTGCGGGTAGCCGGCCATCGTCACCCACTCCAGGGCGCGGCCGTCGGCCCGCAGCAGGCCGAGGTTCAGCGCCTGGGCGCCGGCGTCGTTGAGCACCTGGCGCACCACCGCATCACCGATCTGCTCCGGGGTGATCGCGGCGGACAGCAGTTGGGCCAGCCGGGCGAGCGCCTGCAGCCGGTCGCGTTCGCGTCGTTCGGCCTGACGCTGCCTGACCGCGGCGACCCGGCCGGCCGCCTCCTGGGCGATCAGCATCGCGACCAGCACCACCACCGCGATGAATGCCTGGGTCACCGCCAGCCGCGCCGGTTGCGCCAGGTTCATCTCCGCGAAGGGCCCGCGCCCGGTACCGGTCATGTAGTTCGCCGCGAACGCGAGCACCGCCCCGGCCAGCGCGGCCCCGATCACGTCGAGCCGGAACGCCGCCCAGGCCAGCACCGGCAGCAGCACCAGCGAGGGCGGCGCCTCGATCCAGAAGGCCGCCACGGACAGTGCGGCGGTCACCGCCATGACCAGCACCGTCTCGGCAAGCCGGTCGCGCAGGATATGGGATTGCTTGCGCCACAACAGGATCGGTGCGGCCACCACCAGGACGCCGATTCCGTCCCCGGCCCACCAGTGCAGCATGGCCACCGGCCACGCGGTGTCGTGCTGCGCCGCGGCCATGGCCCCGCCGATCAGCCCGCCCACCAGCGGCCCCGCCAGGCATGCGGCCGCCACGAACCTCGCCAGGTCGGAGCGGTCCCGCAGGTCCGGCACCCCCTTGCACCACGCCAGCACCAGCGACGCCCCGATCAACGGCTCGACCGAATTGGCCAGGGCGAGCCCGGCCGCCGACCGCGGACTGGCCCCGTACCGCAGATCGACGGCGAATTCGGCGAGGACGATCGCGGCCACGATCACCGGCCACCGCGACCGCCGGTTGAGCACCATCGCGGCCAGCGTCACACCGGCGGGCGGGAAGAACGCCGGGCCCACCCCGGCGCCGAAACTCTGCCAGGCCAGCACCGCCCCGGCCAGGTAGGCCAACGTCACCCAGCCGAACAGGCCCGCCGCCGAACCGATGCGGTCACGGCGGCTCGGGCTGCTCACCCGACCAGCCTAACGACGGTGTGCGACCGAAAAGCTCGCCTCCACGTGTGCGCTGATCTTGACGTCCTCGGGACGCAGAACGAACTCCGGGGCATCGCCGCCGGGCGCGGGGGCCGCCGCCCGCATCGCCCTCGGCGCGGGACCGTCGGGGCGGCCCAGGCCGGTGTCGCTGATCTCGCGTACCGACACCGGCCCCAGGTCCAGGGCGTCGGCGTAGTCCTGGGCGCGGCGCCGGGCGTCGCGCACCGCGTTGCGCCGGGTCTTGCGCTCGACCTCGAGGCGGCGGCGTTCGGTCAACGCCCAGTGGACGTATCCGATGCTGAGGCCCTCCACGGTCGCCGACCAGGCCACCCATCGGGCGAGTTCGTCGAAGTCGCGGAACTTGGCGGCGATCGACACGGTGGCCGAGTAGACCAGCGGCAGTTGCTCGCCCTGGTCGTTCCACGGCCGGTGCGATCCGCGCCGAACCTGATCGACGGCGTACCACGTCACCGGTCCCCGCTTGGGGTGGTGTAACTCGTCGAGCGATCGCGCCACCTCGGCCAGCCCGGCGGCCACCGCCTCGAAGACCGGTTCGGGGGCCGGACCTTCCATCCCGACGGTGGCGTGAATCGTGGCCCGCTCGGGCGCCAGGGTGACGGTGTGGGCGCCACGAACGTTGATTTCGACAACAGTCATGGCGCCCACGATAGGGTGCGGCCCCTAGCGACGCCGCCCGTTGACGATCAGGTACTCCCACCCCATCGCCGGGGATCCCGCCAACGCGGCGTCGCCCAGCGCGGCCAGGTCGGCATCCAGCCCGGCGGCGTTCGCCGGGTCGATCGACGCGTACGCGGCGACCATCGGACCGTAGTTGGCCTTGAAGTAGTCGCGGAAGGCCGCGCCGTCGGGGAAGCTGCCGACCGCGAGGGTGCCGCGGCGGCTGTCGATCTCGACGCGGTCACCGAACAATCCGCGGACGTAGTCCTCGTCCCCCCACAGCGGTGCCGGATGCGTGCCCGGCGGCGGGGCGGGCAGGTACGGCTTCATGGTGGCGAACATCTGGCCGATGAAGCCCTGCGGTGTCCAGCTGAGCACCGCGACGGTGCCGCCCGGGCGGCACACCCGGATGAGTTCGTCGGCCGCCTGCTGGTGATGCGGGGCGAACATGACGCCGATGCACGAGATCACGGCGTCGAACTCGCCGTCGGTGTACGGCAGCGCCTCGGCGTTGGCCTCACGCCAGTCGACGTCCAGACCGCCGGCGGTGGCCGCGGCGCGCCCGCGCTCCAGCAGGTCCGGGCACAGGTCGCTGGCGATCACCCGGGCCCCGGTCTGCGCCGCGGCGAAGGCCGCGTTGCCGGTGCCCGCCGCGACGTCGAGCACCCGCTGCCCGGCCCGGATACCCGCCGCCGCAACGAGTTCGGACCCGAGTGGACGAACCAGGTCGTCGGCCACGCTGGCGTAGTCGCCCAGCGCCCACACGGCGCGATGTCTGGCTTCCAGCTCACGATCGATGATGGTTGCACTCATTTCTGTTCTCCCTTCGAAGTGCCGCTTTCATCGTGCGCGCCCCGGCTGAACCGACTCAAGTGCCGGATGTGAACCGGTGCCGGTACAACATCTGTACTAGTCAGCGGGACCGGGAGGGCGTCTACTGGACTCATGTCGACATATGGACAGTTCTGCCCGGTCGCCAAGGCGATGGAGCTACTCGACGAACGCTGGACCCTGCTGGTGGTGCGCGAATTGCTGAAGGGCAGCACCCATTTCAACGACCTGCGCCGCGGGGTGCCGAAGATGTCACCCGCGCTGTTGTCCAAGCGCCTGAAGACCCTGACCCGCGCGGGCCTGGTCGAACGTACCGAGATCGACGGGCGCACCTCCTACGCGCTGACCGAGTCCGGCCAGGAGCTCGCCGGTGTGGTGGACGCGCTGGGCGCCTGGGGCGTGCGGTGGATCGGCAACCTCGGCGACGACGACCTCGATCCGCACCTGCTGATGTGGGACATCCAGCGAACCATCCCGATCGACAGCTGGCCCCGGGCCCGGACCACGGTGGCCTTCCAGCTCGACGGCGTGGCGCCGAAGGTGTCGCGCTGGTGGTTGGTGGTGTCCGAGGGCGCGGTGGACATCTGCGATTTCGATCCCGGCTACGACATCAACGCCACGGTGGCCACCAGCCTGCGCACCCTCACAAAGATCTGGCGCGGCGACGTGTCGTGGTCCCGGGCGCTGCTGGACGGCAGCGCCGCGGTGGCGGGCGACACCGATGCGCGAAAGGCGCTGCCGCAGTGGATCGGTCAGTCCACCTTGGCGGCGATCCCCAGGCCGGCCTGAGTCAGTCCTTCAGGCAGGCCTTGGCGCCCTCGATCACACCGTTGCGGTAGTGCCGGATCCGCTCGAAGCCGGCGCCTTGGCGCTCGACGTCACCGTCGCCGCGGAACACCAGCAGCGCGGTGATGGCCTCGTCGAGGTCACCGGGTGACACCTGGAAGCTGCTGGTCTCCTTGCGGTTCTGCAGCAGGACGCTGGCGGTGTAGGCGCCGGCGAAGCAGTCGCCGCGCAGCGACTGCACCTTCTCGTCGGACTGGTCGTTGGCGCGGGTCATCGCGGCCAGGGCGTACTGGGTGGCCAGCAGTGTCGCGACCGCGAAGTCGCCGCCCTGCTTGTACACGGTGGGCATCTCATCGACGTTGTCCCAGCCGATGTAGTCGTCCGGCACGCAGTAGAACAGCGAGTAGCCGGTGGTCGGCTTTCCCCCGCACAGTGGCGGGCTGGCCGGGTTGAACGGCTCCAGGCCCTTGACCGGCACCCACTTCTGGCCGTCGGTCAGTTCGGGATAGACCTGGCTCCAGTAGTCCTCGAGGTCGTAGGGCACCCCGTTGATGACCGAGTCGTACGGCATGTCCCCACCGCTGGCCTGGTCCGCGGCATCGTTGAAGGGCAGTTCGATCACCACCGGGTTGTCGTCGCGGTAGGCCTTGCACGCGGTGGGGCCGTTGTCGTAGCCGTCCTGGAACGCGCCGACCCGGTCGAACCCGCTGCCGTGCGCGTTGGGGTCGATCTTGCTGGTGCCCGGTGAGTCCCGGAGTTCCAGGATGCCGGCCAGTGCCTCGTCCAGTTGGCCGTTGTTGACCTTGTACACCCCGGAGTCCTGGGCGTGTTTGGCCCAGCCGCCGGCGAAGCAGTCGGCCTGCAGTTCTCGGGTCACCGTCCGGGCGGTGAAGTGCGAGCGCTCCTGAATGGCGTGGCCCCACTCGTGGGCGAGCACGATCGGGATGACGAAATCGCCGAAGTTGGAGCGCAATTCGGGCAGCAGCCCTTCGGAGTCCCAGGCCACCACGTCCTTGGTGCTGCAGTAGAACGCGTTACCGGAGATGTCGGAGGCGTCCGAGGCACACGGCGGCAGATCCCCGGAGGTCGGGATGACGGCGTAGAAGCCGCCTTCCACCGGCTTGTACTCCCCGCCGTAGAGCTTGGGGTACTCCTCGGCCCAGTATTTCTGCAGGTCGGCGATCGCGGTCATGGCGATCTCGTTCACCGGGTTGGCCTCGTCGCCATTGATCTTCACGCCGTCGGCCGCGGCGGTTGTCTGGGCCGCCTCCGACTTCGGGGTGGCCGCCACGGGTTTGGAGCCGCCGCAGGCCACCAGCGCGATGGCCACCGCGGCGATCGGAAGCACCTGAATTCGCATGAACGAAGGTTAGCCACCACTAACCCGGCCCGCGATGGTTACCGCAAAACCGGCATGCGTGCCGGCGACCGCGCGTTGCTGCTACTTGATCAGCGGGTCGCGCGGCATGCCGAGGATGCGCTCGGCGATCTGGTTGCGGGTGACCTCCGAGGTGCCGCCGGCGATGGCCATACCGCGGGCGCCCATGGCCGCGCGGGCCGCCAGCTCCCCTTCACCACCCTCGAGCGCCAGCTCCGGGCCGAGCAGCGACGCGGCGATGGCGCCCTGCTCCTGGAAGTGCTCGGCGAGTTTGAGCTTGGTGATGTTGCCCTCCGGCCCGGGGCCGGCGCCCTCGAGGGTGCGCACGACGCGGCGCAGGTTCAGCAGCCGCAGCGCATGGTCCTCGGCCAGGAAGCGGCCGACCCGCTGCTTGGCGCCGATCACGTGGTCGCCGTTGCGTTTGACCAGGTCCACCAGCCAGGCCGACGCCGGCGCGATGCCACCCGCGCCGCCGCCGATGCTCACCCGCTCGTTGCCCAGGGTGGCCCGCGCCACCGTCCAGCCGGCGTTCGGCTCGCCGACCACATCCTCGTCGGGGACGAACACGTCGTTGAAGAACACCTCGTTGAACTCCGAGCCGCCGGTGATCTGGCGCAGCGGCCGGACCTCGACGCCGGGCGCCTCCATGTCGAGGATCACCATCGTGATGCCCTGGTGCTTGGGGACGTCGAAGTCGGTGCGCACGGTGGCCAGCCCGCGCTTGCAGTAGTGCGCGCCACTGGTCCACACCTTCTGGCCGGTGATCTTCCAGCCACCGTCCACCCGGGTGGCGCGGGTCTTGACCGCGGCGGCATCCGATCCGGCCGACGGCTCGGAGAACAGCTGGCACCAGATCTCGTCCTTGCGCAGCGCCTTCTCCACGAATCGCTCGATCTGCGAAGGCGTTCCGTGCTGGATCAGGGTCAGGATCACCCAGCCGGTGATGCCGTAGTCGGGGCGCTTGACGCCGGCCGCGGCGAACTCCTCCTCGACCAGCAGTTGCTCGATGGCGCCCGCGGCGCGGCCCCACGGCTTGGGCCAGTGCGGCATGATGTAACCCGTCGCGATCAGCTCGTCGACCTGAGCCTTCTCGTCCAGCTTCGCCAGTTCGACCGCGTCCGAACGGATCTGCTCACGCAGCGCATCGGCGTCGGCGGGCAGATCCAGGCTGTTGGGCCGGCTGATCCCCAGGGCGGTCAGGTCGAACACCTCGGTGGGCGGCCCGTCGCCGCCGAGGAGGGCCTGCACGGTCAGCGCGCGGCGCAGGTGCAGATGCGCGTCGTGCTCCCAGGTGAAGCCGATCCCGCCGTGCACCTGGATGTTGAGTTCGGCGTTGCGGACATACGCGGGGAACGCCAATGTCGCTGCGGCGGCGGCGATCAGCTCGAACTGCGACTGCCCGTCCTCGGCCGACTCCCCGGCCGCGCGGGCGGCGTCCCACACCGCCGCGACCGTCGACTCTGCGGCCACCGCCATGTTGGCGCAGTGGTGCTTGACCGCCTGGAAGGTCGCGATGGTGCGGCCGAACTGCTCACGCACTTTGGCATATTCGACGGCGGTGTCCACACAGTCCGACGCTCCGCCCGCGGCCTCGGCGGCGAACAGGGTGCGCGCGTAGGCCACCGCGGCCGAGCGCGCCTCGGTCAGCACGTTGTCGCCGACGGCCACGTCGGCCAGCGTCACCCGGCCCGAACGCCGGGTGCGGTCCAGGTTTCCGGGCACCTCCACCGACACCCCGTCGGCGGTGCGGTCCACCAGCACGATGTCGTCTCCGGCGGTCAGCAGCAGCAGATCGGCCAGGCCCGCACCGAGCACCACGCCGGCGTCACCGCTGACCTTGCCGCCGGACAGTGTCAGGTCACCGCCGAAACCGACTGCGGCGGTGACCGATCCGTCGATAAGGCCGGGCAGCAGCCGGGTCTTCTGCTCGTCGGTGCCCACCGCCGAGAGCACCGCGGAGACCACGGCGGTCGGCACGAACGGCCCAGGTGCCACCGCCCGGCCGAGCTCGTCGATGACGACGACGAGTTCGGGCAGCCCGTAGCCGGAGCCGCCGTACTGCTCATCGACGTGCAGGCCCAGCCAGCCCAGCTCGGCCAGCTCCGCCCAGAACGGCGGTCGGTGCTCCTCGGCGGCGTCCAGCAGCTCGCGTGCGGCCCAGCGGGCCTTCTGCGCGGTCAGGAACGAGCGTGCCACCTCGCCGAGTTCGCGGTGGTCGTCGGTCAGTGCGATACCCATGCCTAATGCCTTACCACATCACTTGGGGGCGAAGCGCTGCCCGGCGTCCAGCCGGATGCACTGGCCGTTGAGCATCGGGTTGTCCACGATCGCGGCGACCAGCTTGGCGAACTCCTCCGGCTTGCCCAGCCGCTTGGGGAACGCCGCGTCCTTGGTCAGCGCCTTGGCGAACTCGTCGGGGATCCCCTTGGTCAGGCCGGTGGCGAACAGGCTGGGCGCGATGGCCAGCGCGCGGATGCCGACCGGGCCGAGGTCGCGGGCCATGGTCAGGCACATGCCCGCGATACCGGCCTTGGCCGCGGTGTAGGCGACCTGGCCGATCTGGCCCTCGAACGCGGCGATGGAGGCGGTGTTGATGATGACGCCCCGCTCGCCGGTGTCCTCGCCCTCGGGCTCGTTCTCGGCCATGTGCGCCGCCGCCAGCCTGCTGATGTTGAAGCTGGCGATCAGGTTCAGGTCGATCGTGCTGCGGAAGGTCTCCAGGGCGTGCGGGCCGTTCTTGCCGAACGTCTTCTCCGCGACGCCGCCGCCGGCGGTGGTGAGGATGACGTGCAGTCCGCCGAGGGCCTTCACCGCCTCGGCGAGGACCTTTTCGGTGCCGGCGAAGTCGGTGACGTCCACGGCGAAGAACGGGCCGCCCACCGCGGCGGCGACCTCGGGTCCGTCGGTGCCCTCGCGGTCGAGGATCGCCACGCTGGCCCCGCGCGAGGCCAGCAGTTCGGCACTCGCCCGGCCGAAGCCCGAGGCGCCGCCGACGACGATCACCTTCTTGCCCGAGATCTCCATCCATTCCTCCTGTGGTTCCGCGGGGCGACCGGCGGCCGCCCGAATCGGTACGGACGTTACCGCTCGTCATCGAATGGTCATCGGCGCGGGTGCCAACCCCGGCCAACGGGCCGCCGCACGCGGGTAGGTTGTCCGGCATGGCGCGACTAACGCCCGGCCAGCGCATGGGTGCGGGGGTGGCGGCCGCCGCGGTCGCGGTCGGCGTGGCCCAGTTGCTTGCCCTGTTCTTCCCGCCCGCCGCCGATGTGCGCACGGCGGTCGGCACCGCCGTCATCAACCTGACGCCCGGACCGGTCAAGGAATGGGCGATCCAGACGTTCGGCACCGCCGACAAGTTGTTCCTCTCGGTGATGGTGCTCGTCGTCATCGCCGCACTGGCGGCGCTCAGCGCCCTGTGGGAGCCGACCCAGAAGCTGGGTTCGGTAGCGATCGCGGCCGGGGCCGGCGCCGGGTGCGTCGCCGTGCTGGCCCGGCCCGGCGCCGGGATCTTCGACATCATCCCCACCCTGGTCGGCGCGGGCTGCGGTCTCGGGGTGCTGCGACTGCTGACGTCGGGCCGGATCACCGACGGCCGCACCGACGACGATTCCGGGCCGGATCCCGGCCGCCGGCTCTCGCTGGTGACGCTCGGCTTCGCCGGGCTGGGCCTGCTGTCCGGGGTCGGCGGTGCGGTGCTGATCCGTCGGTTCCGCACGGTCGCCGGCGACCGCGACACCTTCGCGCTGCCGACGGTGAAGACCCCGGAACCGCCGGTTCCCGCCGAGGTCACCCCCAAGGGCGTTGCGCTGCCGAGCTTCATCACCAGCAACGCCGACTTCTACCGCATCGACACCGCGCTGAGTGTCCCGCAGTTGGCCCGCGACAAGTGGCTGCTGCGCATCCACGGGATGGTCGACCGCGAGATCGTCTACCGCTTCGCCGATCTGGCCAGGTTCGAGCCCATCCAGAAGACGGTGACGCTGACCTGCGTGTCGAACCCGGTGGGCGGCGACCTGATCTCCAACGCCGTCTGGACCGGGTACCGGGTGCGGGACCTGCTGCGCGACAGCGGGATTCACCCCGACGCCGACATGGTGCTGTCCACCTCGATCGACGGCTTCACCGCGGGCACGCCCGTCGAGGCGCTGACCGACGGCCGGGACTCCCTGCTGGCGATCGGGATGAACGGTGAGCCGCTGCCGATCGAGCACGGCTACCCCGCGCGGCTGGTGGTGCCGGGCCTGTACGGCTTCGTCTCGGCCACCAAGTGGGTGGTCGACCTGGAGTTGACCCGCTTCGACAAGACCGAGGCGTACTGGACCAAGCTCGGCTGGTCGGACCGCGGGCCGATCAAGACCGAGTCACGCATCGACGTCCCGAAGGACGGCCAGAAGATCGGCGCCGGCCCGGTCACCTTCGGCGGTGTGGCGTGGGCGCAGAACCGCGGCATCAAGGCGGTCGAGGTCCAGATCGACGACGGGCCCTGGCAACCCGCCCAACTCGGCGCGTCCTACTCCAAGGACACCTGGCGGTTGTGGAGCTTCGGCTGGGACGCCACCCCGGGCTCGCACACCATCACCGCGCGTGCCACCGACGCCACCGGCGAGGTGCAGACCAGCGACCAGAACCCGCCCGTCCCCGCCGGCGCCACCGGCTATCCGTCGGTCTCGTTCGACGTCAAGTGATGCTGCTGGATGACGTCGTAGCCACCTCCACCGACGTCGGTGCGGCCTCGTCGCGGCTGGCCAAGATCGCGCGCATCGCCGAGTTGCTGACCGCCGCCGACCCGGGGGAGGTCGCGGTCGTCGTGTCCTGGCTCTCCGGGGAACTGCCCCAGCGCCAGATCGGTGTCGGCTGGGCGGCGCTGCGCACGCTGCCCGCACCCGCCGCCGAACCGTCGCTGAGCGTGGCGGACGTCGACGCGGCGTTCACCGCGATCGGTGCGGTCGCGGGCAAGGGCTCACAGGCCCGGCGCGCGGAGCTGATCGGGGACCTCTTCGCCGCGGCCACCGAACCCGAGCAGGTGTTCCTGCGCCGCCTGCTCGGCGGCGAGCTGCGGCAGGGTGCGCTGGCCGGGGTGATGGCGGACGCGGTCGCCAGGGCCGGCGGCATTCCCGCGACCGCGGTGCGCCGGGCGGCCATGCTCGGCGGCGACCTGCCCGGTGTCGCGGCGGCGGCGTTGACCGGTGGGGCCGCCGCGCTGGCGGACTTCACGCTGCGGGTGGGCAGGCCGGTCGGGCCGATGCTGGCGCAGACCTCGACCGGTGTCGGCGATGCCCTGCATCGGCTCGGCGGTGAGGCGGTTTTCGAGGCCAAGCTCGACGGCGCCCGGGTGCAGATCCACCGCAGCGGCGACGAGGTCACCGTCTACACCCGCAGCCTCGATGATGTGACCGCCCGGCTGCCCGAGGTGGTCGAGGCGACGCTGGCGCTGCCCGTCACCGACCTGATCGCCGACGGCGAGGCCATCGCGTTGCGGCCCGACCTGCGCCCGCACCGCTTTCAGGTGACGGCGTCCCGGTTCGGAAGGTCGGTCGACGTCGGTGCCGCCCGCGCGGCCCAACCGTTGTCGGTGTTCTTCTTCGACCTCCTGCACCTGGACGGCACCGACCTGCTCGACGAGCCCGCCCACGTCCGCGCCGCCGCCCTGGACGCCGTCGTGCCGGCCCGCCACCGCGTCGACCGGCTCGTCACCGCGGATGCCGTTGCCGCACAGGAGTTTCTGGACCGCACGCTGGCCGCCGGACACGAGGGCGTGATGGCCAAGTCGCTGTCGTCGCCGTACGAGGCCGGCCGCCGCGGCGCCGGCTGGCTCAAGGTCAAGCCGGTGCACACCCTGGATCTGGTCGTGCTGGCCGTGGAGTGGGGCTCGGGGCGGCGCACCGGCAAGCTGTCCAACATCCATCTCGGTGCCCGCGACCCGGCCGGCGGTTTCGTCATGCTGGGCAAGACGTTCAAGGGCATGACCGACGCGATGCTGGACTGGCAGACCGCGCGATTCACCGAACTGGCGGCCGGAGCCGCCGGGCCGGCGACATCGGGCAGCGGTCCGCTGGACTCCTACGTGGTGCCGCTGCGCCCCGAGCAGGTCGTCGAGATCGCGTTCGACGGTGTGCAGGGTTCCAGCCGCTACTCCGGCGGGATGGCGTTGCGGTTCGCCCGGGTGGTGCGCTATCGGGATGACAAGGGTCCCGCCGACGCCGACACCGTCGACACCGTGCGCGCACTCTACGAGCGGGGTAGCTAGACCCGGGCGAATTCGGCCTTGCCGCGCTCGAATTCGGCCAGCATGTCCGCCGTCAGCGTGGGCCGGATCTCCCCGATCGCATTCAGGTAGTCCGCGGTGGTGGCCGGTTCGCCGCGACCGTCGCGCATCTCCCGCTCGAACGCGGCCTGCGCGCCCTTGCGGGCCGCGAACTCGATGTCGGCCGGGGTGAAGAACTCCGACGCGCCCACCAACCGGTCGACGTCGACATGCACGCAGGCCTTGCCGAGGTAGCGCTGCCACACCGCGCGGCGGGCCGGCTGATCGGGCGGACCCACCGGGATCACGTAATCGAACCGGCCGGGCCGCAGGAACGCCGAGTCCAGCGAGTGCACGGCGTTGGTGGCGCACACCAGCAGCCGGCTGTCCTTCTGCCGGAAAGTCGGGATCAGCTTCAGCAGCTCGTTGGTCACCCCGAGCTCGGCGGTCGTCGCGCCCGAACGCGCGGTGGCGATCTCCTCGACCTCGTCGATGAACAGCACCAGCTCGTCGAGCTCGGCCAGCTCGGCGAACGCCTCCCGCAGCGAGGCGGCGAGGCCGCCGGTGGAGGTGGCCGCCAGCCGCGACGGGAACAACTCCACGAACGGCCAGCCCAGCCGCGACGCGATCGCCTTGGCGAAACTGGTCTTTCCGGTGCCTGGCGGTCCGAAAAGGATCACCGCCTTCGGCGGCTGGACGCCGTAGCGTTCGGCGATCTCGGGATGCGCGAGCGGGTCGACGATGCGCCGCTCGATGATCTGCTTCTCCTGCTCCATGCCGGCCATCTCGTTGAACAGGCCGGGCGGCAGCAACTGGCCGCCGAGTTCGTCGAGCAGGTTGGCCTGATCCAGGCCGAGGTGCTCGAGCATCTCGAAGTAAATCAAGCCTTCGCGGCGGGTGTAGCCGGAGTTCTCCATCGCCGCCGCGCCGACGGCGCCTTCCGGCAGCACCGCGCAGATCCGCCGCACCCCCTGCGAGCGCAGCCGGCGCTCCAGATCGCTGAGCAGCGCGCTGCCGATCCCGCGATGGCGCCATCGCGAACCCAGCGCCACCAACTGGATCCAGGCCCGCTCACCCTGGGTCTGGGCCACGGCCATGCCGACCACCTCGTCGCCGACCTCGGCGACCACTGCGGGCTGCCCGGCGCGGGCGGCCGCCACCACCTCGGCGACGGAGAACACCGGCTCACCGGAGCCCGGTGTGCGGCTCTGGTCCCACACCTGGATCGCCTGGTCCAGGTCTTCGTCGTGGTAGTCACGTAGGCGCCACGGCGGCATGACAGCCTCCTCGAGAGTTTCGATCAGGGTCGCGGATCGGCTTCGTTTCGCACATCCCCCAACCGGGTGGGGCCGACGGGTGAAAAGATCACCGCACGGCCCGAATTGCAGCCTCACCAAGGGAGAACACCGTGGCTTCACCGACCGCCGCGCCGTCGGAGTACCTCGAGGAGACCTCGGGCGACGTCACCTATATCCGCACCGATCCGGCGCTGCCGCCGGTGGCGGTCGTCGACCGGTCCCCGATCACCGTCCGGCACCGGCTGGTCTTCGGGACCATCGCGGTGCTGGGGGCGATCGCGTGGGCGATCATCGCGCTGTTCCGCGGTGAGACGGTCAACGCGGTGTGGTTCGTCATCGCCGCCGTCTGCACCTACGTGATCGGCTTCCGGTTCTACGCGCGGCTGATCGAGATGAAGATCGTCAAGCCGCGCGACGAGCACGCCACGCCGGCCGAAATCCTGGAGAACGGCACCGATTACATGCCGACCGACCGCCGGGTGTTGTTCGGCCACCACTTCGCCGCGATCGCCGGGGCGGGCCCGCTGGTGGGTCCGGTGCTGGCCATCCAGATGGGCTATCTGCCGGGCACCATCTGGATCATCGTCGGCGCCGTCTTCGCCGGGTGTGTGCAGGACTACCTGGTGCTGGCGATCTCCAGCCGCCGCCGCGGCCGCTCGCTGGGGCAGATGGCCCGCGACGAGCTGGGCGTCGTCGGCGGGGTGGCCGCCATCGTCGGTGTGCTGGTCATCATGGTGATCCTGCTGGCGGTGCTGGCACTGGTGGTGGTCGGCGCGCTGGCCGAAAGCCCGTGGGGCGTGTTCTCCATCGCGATGACGATCCCGATCGCCCTGTTCATGGGGCTCTATCTGCGGTTCCTGCGCCCCGGCCGGGTCTCCGAGGTGTCGCTGATCGGGGTGGTGCTGCTGCTGTTGGCGGTGGCCTCCGGCGGCTGGGTGGCCGGAACCGATTGGGGCGCAGAGTGGTTCACGCTGTCGAAGGTCACGCTGTCGTGGTGCATCATCATCTACGGGCTGGCCGCGTCGGTGCTGCCGGTGTGGCTGCTG
>ERZ650311.915-NODE-915-length-16126-cov-5.521125_pt1 | contig 16126 bp, 23 predicted proteins | sample MGYA00376247_ERZ650311 | MGnify/ENA primary metagenome ERZ650311 (study PRJEB26733, sample SAMN07839324) | wastewater metagenome | biome: small river; feature: stream; material: water | place: USA: North Carolina | collected 2016-07-28 ... | reverse complement strand
ACTGTGCGCCGTCGCCGTTTCCGTTTTTGTGCCGATCTTGTAGTTGAAATCGCGCAGTTCGGCGATGGTCTGATGGTTGGCCCCGTTAACATCGCTCATTTGGAGCACGGCCCCGAAAGCCGGTTTTGCTGCTGTAGACATGGTGCGTGATCTCCTTTACCGAATGCGAATCACTGCGTACTTGATTGCCGCGTTCTCAGCCTGGAAGGTGAGATATCCACTACTGTTGCGGAACCCTTCCATTGCGAGAGGCCCGATCATTTTGAACGCGCCCGCCGCCAAAGACACCGCCGACAGTGTGGTGACCGTGCGGCCTGTCGTTGGATCGGTCACCGGGTCAATCGTGACCGTGTAAGCCGTGCTGGCGTGGCTGTTGTAGATCAACAGGATGTCACGATTCGTGATGGCCACCTGTTCATAGTTGGTTGCGTCCGCCGCCGTCCAGGTAAGCGCCGTGAGCGCAGTAGGCCATGCGCTGCCCACGTTTTGAGCTGCAATAGTTTGCCTTGCCATTCTTCTCTCCTATTCTTCGTTCCTTCAAGCCTCCGAAACATCAGACAATCACCGTGTAGTCGAGCACGAAATCCACCGCCATGCTGTAGAGCTTTTGGCCGGGCTCGCGGCCTAAGTCGGTCCGCCCCGCCTTCATGCAGCGACCTACGATCACTTCACCCATTGGCCCGCGATACCCATCCAGCAGCCGCTCCAAGCGGAACAGCACCGGAAGCACGGCGGCCTGCGTGGTCGCCCACACCGTGAGCTGATAACGGGCCGTCTCCAGACCGCTGTAACCTTGCTGGCTGTGTACGCTGGCGTTGCTGACGCAGCTCACGGTAATTGCGGGGACTGCGGAAAACTGCTCCAGAGTCGGTCCGTACCACCTGGTGCCAACCATCGCCGCCAAATCCGGATCAGCCAGCGCGTAGGTGCGCAAGCCCTCTTCGATATACATGTGCTCAGATGGCCTTCAGGATGTCAGCCGATGCCGCGCGGATCGCCTCGGCCACTTCGGCCCGGCGCTCATCCATCGCTTTGCGAAGGTATGGTTTGGCAGCCTGGTGATACACCCGGCCCCGCGCATCGGCGCCGCTGAATCCGTATTCGATGCGTCGCGCGTAGGGCAGCTCCGTACCTGCCAGAACATCGCGGCCTACGACCTCGGCCCGAATCGACCGGCGCAGCGTTCCAGTGAGCACGGGTGCATTCGCCGCCGCCGCGCTCACCACAACCTGCGCCGCCGCCATCAACGGGATGCTGGCAGCGTCACCTCCGAACCGCGCCGCGATCGCGTTTAGCTTTGCGCGCAAACCTTCGCTGATCTCAACGTCTACCGTCGCAACGCTCATCGCACACGCTCCAGAATCAGCACCGTGTGGCTGCGAACGCTCGATTGCTTCACTCCGCGAATATCAAATTCAACGCCGTCCACTACCGCAACCATGTCCTCTTCGATGCCCGTGTAGCTGCCGTCAAGCTGACACTCGTACTGCTGAGAAACGTAGGTGCTCTGCGTGTTGCGAATCTCGCTGACATCCGCTCCCCTTCCCAGCACTTGAGAGAGGTTGCACGCGATTCGCTCAAGGCCACTCACCGGTGAGGCGTTTTTCACACGTCCCACCTCGCCAGTGATCGAGCTTTGTGTGTCCGTGGTGTCATAGATCGCGCACACGGAAACCCAGTGAGTTCGCCGTAGGCGATCAAACAATCGAGGATCTACCAGAGCGTTTCCGAGAGGCATCAATCCACACCCAGCACGGCAACAAAGCGGCCCGTGCTTCGTTCCTTAAACATGTGCGTAGTGGCCACGACCACCGCCGTTTTCGCATACACAGTGAACTTCATCAGCTTCACCGCGCAGCAGGTATAGAGCGAGACCACGTTGCGGCCATCGACTTTGGCAATGCTCATGGAACCGTCCTCGGCCTCCACCATCGCCGCAAAGCGCGGCTCAGCCATGAGCGCGGCGGTAACTTCGTCCGTCGTCATCAGATTCGCAGTAGGGCCGTGTTGTACGCCGGCGACGGAAGCACGATGGTGAACGTTCCCGTCGTAGAAGTCTTGTCCGCGCCAAAGTCGAACACGGCGACGACCAAACCGCTCTGCGTGTTGTTATAGAGCACGCATCCGCGCGAAGAAATCGTAGCCGCAGGCCCCCAGCTTGGATCGGTCGTCCAGTCGATGTAGGCAATATGGTTGGTGGTGTCAACAGTCGGGTCCGCGTTCGTCGCCATGGTGAACCCGCCCGATGTGTACTGGCTGTTTCCGCTGGTGTCGCTGGCTTCGTCCGTACCTACGTTGCTGGTGGACGGGGAGCCGCTACCAGGCGTGCCCACGTTCGTGTTTTGCGTGTTGTAGGTTCCGCTACCGGAGGCAGCAGCCTTTAACAGCAGCATCTTGAAGGTGTGCCCGCCCGACGCCTTGAACAGGTGCAATCCTTTGAGGACCTCGCCTTTGAAGGAATCGGCCATCGACGTTGTTATTGAAAGTGCCATTATCCAATCCTTGAAACGAAATTCGGCAGCGCAGGCAGCGCTACGGCGCAATCAACGCGCGGGCCCGGCACGCTGACTATCGCGGTCCGTACCATTCCTTGCAGGACCTCAGTGGTCGCTTTCTGGAATGCCTGCTCCAGACCAGCCTGAAGGAACTCGCGCGCCTCCGGCTGTGACAGCATTTTGTTTGCTTGCTCAGTGCCGATGCCCAGTACTTCCGCCACGCGTTCCGCGCGCACCTGAATGACCGGCCTGAAAATCAGAACTGCGTTATCCATTAACCAACCTCCGAATCTGTACAGCCGTATTGACCCACTCGGGAATGCGGTCCCTTTGCCGCAAAAACCGCAATACGAAATCGCCCGCCGCCCGCTCATCCCAGTCCGGCGCGAACCCGCGATAACGCGGAGCTTTCCGGCCGGCAAAAAACTCTTCGAAATTCAGACCACGGCGGAAGATGTTGTTCGCGCACTGCGCGCGCAGCGCTTCCCAGCCGTAGGCCTCGCTTTCGAACACCACCATCCCGCCCTGCGCAGGCAGGTTACACCACCAGGTGAGGCCTCCAGGGTTGTGGTTCAGTTGCGCCTGGCTGCCTTCGTGCAGATAGCCCATGCGCAGCGCAATCGCGCGCGTGAACAGATCCAGCAGTTTCTCCCGCGTCATACCTGATTCCGCAGCGCCTGATTGAGCCATCGCTCCTTTGCGCCGAAAGGCGAGTACACCATCTCGGCCACGTCGAAAGCGCCGCCCTCCTCGGCCGCCTCGCGCTCACGGAGCGCAGCAGCTTGCGCGCGCAACTCCTTCGCCACGGCCGGGCCGTCCGTCTCGATATCCAGGCTTTTGATTTTCTTCTGGATGAGCACTTCGGACGCAGCGATTGTGTCCAAAGCCTGCGCCGCTGCCGCAAAAATGCTCGCACCGAAGAGCGCGAGGAACGCGGCAATCTCTTCGTCAGAGAACAGCGCATATTGCTCTTCGCGGTCCGCGATTAGCATCCGGACGCGTCCTGTATCGTTTGAAACGTCGTAGGTGAAGCTCATCAGTAATACCAGACGTACATGTCGAATTTGCCAGACTGCATCGGTCCCAATCGCAAGGTGATCGCACGCGCCGCCGTCGTGGTTACCCACGTTGCAGAGTTGCCCATCAGCACCGTGCCCGTAGGCTGCTTCCAGCCTGTAGAGCGGATGTGGCTACTCAGCGAATCAAGCGCGGGATAGAGATCTCCGTCCGCCTCCAAATGCAGCACGAAGTCCGCGGGGTCGCCGAAATTCTCGTCCTCAACGAATCCTTCCGTGATGCGCATCGACACATTGATAACCGTCGATGCATTCGGGATCGTCAAACCCAGCGTATAGGTTGCCGGTCCCATGCCATCAGTAGAAGTGTCGAAGCTGACCTTCTTCACTTTCAGCTCCGTGGGTACACCACCGCCGCCACCGCCTCCGGATGAAGCACGCGTGATGCCCATTACGGCATCACCTCCACGTTCAATTTCAAGCCGTCCGCGCTCCCGCGCACCCAAATGTCACCCAGCAGGATGCGCCCGTTTGCGTACTCGCGAGAGTCGCCGGGCCCGAGCTTGTACCCGTAGCGGTCACTGGCCACAAGTGCATCACCGACACTGATAGTGCTGTCCGTCGCGTTCGCGCCATCTGCCTCTAGTAGCAGGATGTCCGGCTCTCCGCCACATTCCGGAGCGATCTCCCTTGCCAGCTCGATCAGCTGATAGGCCGTGCCGCCAGTCGTCAGCGTTACCTGGACTGCGATCATTTCGCCCTCTTCGTCGGCAGAACCTTTGCTGGTTCCTTCAGCTCGACCGCTCCAGTCGGCTGCGGGTTCCCGGCCTCGATTCGCGCCCGGATCGCGCGCAACTCGGCGAGTATGGCGTCGAGCCGCTGTTCTGTTCCGTTCACTGCTGCGTTCATGTTGCCCTCTAAAAAATCAGGCGGCGTGCTCGGAGGAAGACACGCCGCCCACTGAACTGCTCCCGCGTCTTTGGTGAATTCCCGGGAGCGGCCCAGATCCTACGATCCGCTGCCGTTGCTGCCTACAGTGCCCTTGCCGTCGAGTGACGTTCCTCCGAAAACATGCCGCACTTTGAACGCTGTCGTGTCGTCCTCGAACGACCCATCCATCGCGTTGGCCGCTCCGCCGATACGCATCTGGTTGCTCATCTTCTGGAACAGCTGCGGCGCTTCGTAGCCGCGCAGGAAGCCCATCTCCATCGCAGGACGGCCCGCGCCAGGCGCAGCGTGCACAAACCAGGTGGTGTTGCCATTCGCGGAGCTGGCCACAATCGGGATGTACGGGTTCACAACCAGCGTCATATTGTCGCGCATCCAGTTCGCGGTCAGGATTCTCTGACTGGCCGAATCAGCGCCGATGATGATCTGGCTGGCGCTGAGAATGTTTTTCGCGGTCTGAGCCAGAGCAGGCCCGACTTCGAGAATAACGCCATCAACGCTGATCGGTTCACCGTCCGCATCCACCTGGAGACCCAAAACCGTCAACGCATCCTGTAGCCCTGCGATTCCCAATACAGGGTTCGCGGAGGCGGCGCCGTTCGCCGTCACGATTTTGTTCTTGTTCGCCGTGCTGTATAGGCTTGCGTGCGGGCCGTTGGCATCCACGTGGAGCTGCGTGGCAAACTTGTCCTCCGATCGGCGAGCCGCTTTGCCCAACCGGGCGGGAGAGCTGCTGGCCAATCCATCCATGTCGTCGTTCACCCAGGCTTCCCAGTCCCACTTGATGATGCGGCCATATTTGCTCACCGCGTAGCTGTACTTCGTTTCGGAAAGCACCTGGGGCAAATACGTGCCCTTCTCGCCGACGCTGGGCAACACGCCCTCCGCACCATCCACCGCGAACCGCTTGACGGTGCGGAAGTCCGGCACGGTGCCACGACGGCAATAAATGCTCCACGTGGAGGGCGCCTCCGTGTAGGTGCCCAAAAGCTGACGGTCCAGGACATCACCCATTAGCAGCGGGAAATCCGCCGTGCCCATGGCTTCATTGAATACGTCCATGCCGCGCCGCGATTTGCGCGCATTCTCGACCACGCGCAACGCCTCGACCAGCATCTGGCTGTACCGCGGATGCTTGCGAATGTTGCCAGTTGCGCTCCGGAAGCCATCCTCACTCAGGAACCGGCTTGCCGCCTCCGCATTGCGGGCGGCCTCCTCGGAGCGAATCGTTTCGACCAACTGTAGAAATTCCATGTCTTTCGTTCTCCTTCGCTCCGGCTATGCCGTCTGGTTGTAGTAGTATTCGACGTAGAAGTCAGCCTTGCCAGCCGTGATAGCTTCCACCGCGATACTCAACGTGATTTCGCGCTCCGCCGTGGTGACCTTGTAGTCGGCCACAGTGGCATAGTCGGGAATCCCGAGCTTGCGGCCAGTCGAGCTGAACGGCGCTCCGGATACAGCCGCAGCCGTAAACAGATCGTTCGCAGTTTCCGCCTTCAGGGCAATGGTTGCCGTGCTGTTTGCGCTGGTGAACGCCGTGAGGACGTTGGCAATCACATTGCAGACCACCGCGCCCTTGGGGAGGCGAACCCGCAAACCGTAATCACCGACCGCCGTGCCATGCACCGCGGCATCGAACTGCGCCGCAACGCAGCCCTTCGCGTTTTGATTAGTGATGGAGCTTGCGCCCATTATGCGGCCCTCCCTTCGGCGGCCACCAACGCAGCCGCTTCACTCATACCCAATGCCCTGAAGCTCGCTACCAAGCCGGCCTTGATCTCCTCCGCTTTCGGCGCCGCCGTTTCCTGCACGCTTCCCAGGTGCCGCACGCCGCCAACGCCCAGCGACGTGAGATAAGCCGCTTCCTGTTTTGCCGCCTCGTCAATGGCGGCGTGGAAGGCTGCAACGTCAATCGCGCCGTCCTTCATCACCGGGTTTGCCGCCAGGGATTCCGTCAGCCGCGCCTTGGTAGCATCCGGCAACCGCGCAGCCTTCAGCCGTTCGGCCACAATGCCCCGCGCACTCTGCATTGCCAACGCCTCGCGGAGTCGCGCATTATCCGTGCGTAGCGCCGCGTTGTCGTCACGAATCGGCTTCACTGCCGACTCCACAAGAGCCCTGATCTGCTCTTCGTTCATCGTGTCGTTCTCCTCTCGTCTCTCCGACTCGCGGACAGGCACGCGGCCAGCCGCTTCAAACAAGCTCAAGATCTGCCCGCCCGCGCCCGGCACAGTCACAAAATCTACCGACTTCGCGGAGCTGATCTCTTCGATGATTGGGCCCTTGCGCCCGTCTGCCTCACCGGCCTTCGCCTTGCCATAGGCGCGGATGCTCGTACCGATGCTGTCTTTCAGGTCACGCACTGCACCCGTAAACCGCTCAAACACTCGCGCCTTTGCGTACAAGCCGGGCCCAGAGGGAAGATCCTCACGATAGGTAGCGTCTTCCAACAGCTCACCAGCAAGGTGGTTGAGGTCCCCCTCGGGCCGTGCGGCTTCTTCCGCCGCTGTCTGGTGGTTCCAGAACATCTTGGTGCCCTTGCCGAACACCGGAGCCGCCTTGCGCAGGGTCTCTTTGCTGTAGTACCCGCTGCTGCCCCAGCCAGGCGCAATCAGCTTGATGTTCGCCGTCGCCGCTTCGCTCAGCGTGGCCTCCAGGAGTGGTACGCAGTCGGTGAGCAGCTCGCCCCGCTCTTGCATGTCGCCCGCGCTCGCAGGCGCATCCGGATAGGTCATCGTCGGCAGCACTTCCACCGGCGCCGTGCCGAGCGTCACCGTGCCGGCATCGTCGATGGTGTAGTCAACGCGATAGGCGCAGGAGTCATAGCCCGCGCGATAGACCATGTACGTGTCGAACGCATCCATCACGGAACAACCGCAATACGTGCCTTCAGCATGGGGACACAAATCCGAATCACATAGCGCATCGCACAGCAGCTTGATGCGATCGGAAAACGACCGCTCCGCCTCGCTCAGCTTTGCCGATTTCTTTGGTTTCGCAAGATACCAACGCTTCATTCTGCACTCCTCTGCATCTGCAACGCGCACCGGCAGCCAGGATGCGCAAGTGGCGCATCGTGCCCACTGGGAAACGATTCATCCCACGGAATCCACCCGGCCCCGCCGTTGCCTTCGCATTCCGGCTCCACGCGATCATCCTCGGCAGTGAGCCAAGCCTTATCCATGGGCACGCCCGCCGCCACCAGCGCGTTGCCCACTTGCTGCTGGCCTCGCACGTAGGCCTGCCCTATCTCTGTCACTGCGATCAATTCGGCCCTGTCGTGGATGTGATGCAGCGGCACAAGCGCACCAAATTCACGAAACCGGTTCCGCAACAGCTTCGCGGCTTGCGCGTACGTCATCCGCTCGGCTACCGCGCGCTCAAGGATGCTCCGCAATTCCTCACGCGTCGTGAGATTCAATCCGCTTACCAACTGCCCGGCATGCTGCCTGATCTCGCGTTCTATCCGCTCCGTGGACAGCTCAAACGAAAATTTCAAATCGGCGATTGCCGCCTGCGCGGCCACCATCATCACATCAGCCAGCACGGCTGCCAGTTCCTCTCCCCAGCTGGCCTCATCCACAGCCAGGAGACCAGCCAGGAGCTGCATCAACCCGTCAACGCCGGAGGCTTCGCGGAGGATACCGCGCGCCTGCACCAGCGGCAGCCAGCTTTGCTCAACCGTGTTGCGCTGTTGACGCCACATGCGCCACAGCACACGTCGTAGCTTTGCGCGGTACTTGGACTGCGTGCGATCGATACTGCGACGGCTCACAGCCTCGCACAGGAGCGCCGCGGCGTCCTGAATACCCAGCAGCTCGACCAACGGGAACGCGATCGCGCTCACGCCGAAACCTTGGCCCGCAATGCTTCGATGGCTTCGCTGAGGTTGCGCACCGCTTCTGCCACCGGATCAGCCGGAGGCTGCTTGCCTCCAGGGGTGGGCAGGTTCGCCGCCATTTCCGCCTTGCGCGCGTCCTCTTCCGCCCACTGCGCTTTCAGCTCATCCAGGACTTCCTGAACATTCGGAACGCTTAGCGCGTTCAACACCAGCTTCGATAGCGTCTCGCGGTCAATGGTGCTGGCCAGCGCGCTACCGTTCAAGGTGGCTCCGGCGACAATCGCACCCATCTGCTCCGCAATGTCGTGTTCGAGAATCGGCGGAAACGTCACCGTAATCAACACTTCATCAATACGCTGCACGCCGCGACTCATTTTCACTACGTACTTCAGGATGGTGGTGAGCACATCGGCCCAGAGCATCTGACGATCGCGAAACTTCAGCTCGGTGGGACGATCCAAGCTCTTCGCTGTGGCGAGGTTGCCCACACTCACATCACCGAAGAAGCTTTCCGGCATGCCAAACGCCGCGCAGACCATCAGCAGCAACCGCCGCGCATCATCCGCGCTGGTAGTAGCTCCCGCCGTCTTGACCGGCTGCATGTCGGTACCTTCGGACCCGATGAACATCGCCGCTGTTTGCGGTGGCGGGTTACTTTCCGCGCTTCCCGCTACGCCCATCGTTGTGCCGAACCGCGTCTTTGCCGCCGCGATTCCGGCCTTGCCACCCTTCGTGGTCAACTTGAAAGCGAAACGCGCATAGGCCTGGACTATCGTGCTCCAGTTTTCCAGGAACACGTTGTACGCTTTGGCCCAATCCTGCGCCTGATACGTCTCCGGCAGCCCGAACCTCATATCAGACAGGCCGCCCACGCGCACGTGGTAGACGGGAGAATCCCACATCACCGGCGCCTCACCGATGCGTTCCGGCCGTTCTGTCGGCTCATACCGGAAATCCGGATACCACGCCGTTCGCGTCACCGGCGTGCTTACGCCGGTCAGAATATCCAGCGCGGAAGCCGTCCAAGTGCGCCGATAGAACCACGGCTCTTTGGCGTCGTCTGGATTGCAGACGATCTCTAGAACTTCTTCAGCGGGCAGCGTACGAACTACTGTAGAGCCATCCGGCGCGGTGAAAAGCGCGAAGAACAAATTGCCTAGGACTTGCAGGTCCTGTTCCTTCATCATGCGCGCCTGGTGGCCGGTCAACTCGCACTCGTTGCGATCATCTTTCCAAAACGCGTCTATGATGGCCTGCACGGTTTCATCCGTGCTTTGTACGGTACAGCCCTGGCCCCACACGTAGGTGGACTGTAACGTCACCGCCCGATTGATCAGCGGATTTTTGAGGAACATCAGACGCGATAGCGCCATGATTCTCCGCAACCCCTCGCGCGAAAACTCGCGATCCGTTTCGGCGTTCAGCCGCTGGTACGTAACATCCTCCAGAGCCATTTCCAGGTCGGCCAGACGCTCGCGCAGGAACTCCTCATTGGAGCTGACGGCGCGCAACTCTTCGCGCAGTTGCGTCGTTTTTGACTTGCCAAAGATGGACTGGAAGATCATAGATTAATTCGAAACATCGCGTCAGGATGAAGACTGCTGCGCACCTCAAACCACGGTGCCGTTTCGCGGATCAGGCGCAACAGGCGTGGCGCGTTGCGCACTCTGCGCATGTGAGCGCGGCGCTTACAGCGATCACACTTGCCACAGGGACAAAGCTTAGAAACTGTACTCGCAATTGAGGACATCACCGGCATTGAAGATTTGCCCATTGATACTGACTACCTGAATACCGCTGAGCGTGTAGTCTTCGTTTTCCGTCCACAAGATGCCGTTGCGGTGTAGCCGCAAGGTGCCAGGAATCGGCGCTTCCGGCAGTGTAAGATTCGGCCCAGTCGTCAGCGGCTTCGCCACGTGCACCTTGTGACTCACGGCGCTTACTGCCTTCAGGATGGGTGAAGGACCACTCGTGTCGATCACGAGACCATCCAGGCCTGCCAGGGCGACGGCTCCGGAAGCCAGCACCACGTACACCTTCGGACCGGTCGCGCCACCGCTCGACAGCCCACCAGGGGTTACGCGAGTCTGCGACCACACTACAACGGACGTGAGCGCCAGCAAAACCAGCACAATACCAACGCGAACTTTTGTCATTTGATTGCCCTCAAAAAAAGCGGGCGGAGCGTTTGAAAACTCCGCCCTCGCAAGGAGTAGTTGGACCCACACACATCACACAAACAAAACTGTTATGCAGCTTTCGGGATGGCCGCCGGCACACGCTTCGCCGCATTCAGCGCGGCAACAGCGGCATCGATGCTGGCGTTGTAGGCCTCCACAGCCGCCGCCGCGTTGGCATCGGCAGTGTCTTTGCCGTTCTTGGCAGCGTTGTACTGCTCGGTGGCGCCATGCTGAGCCACTTCGGCTTCGCTCAACTTCTGATAAGCCTCCTGATAGGCCGTGATGGCCGTCTGAGGCGCAATTACTGTAGCCATTTGTCCTCCACTACACATGATCGAATTCGGAAAATCAGTTACAGACCGCAACGCTTACGCTGGGCTGGCGAGAGCCTATCCTCGTCGAGCGTCACGCCGAGATTGTGACGCCACACGGCTCGCGCAAGATCGGGGTTGATGCGATACAGGTCTGCCATTGTGTTTTTCGGGGGAGCCGGTGGCACCGGAGACCCTTCCCACCACGTAGGCGCCCATGCCATCGTCGGGTCCTGTGGATCGCCATCGTAAACGCCGGGGTTGGTGGCAATCTCCAGTCCGGTCGGAGCCTTCGGCGCGGCCTGCGCCAGGTTCACGCGACCTAACGGCGTGTCCACCGTGGTCGCGGTGGGGCTCACCAATACAGTGGCAGATACGCCGTTATTGAAGTTGATGACGATACTCGTGATGTCCGCCATGGCTTATTCCGTTGCCCTCACCACGTCTGCAATCGTCTGACCAAACACCACCGGGTTCGCGGTATTGGTGGCCGCCAGGGCGAGCACCAAAGGCCCCAGCTCCGCCGCGCTGTACTTATACTTCACCGCCGCCGTTGCGCCGCTGCCGGGTGCGGGTGCGCCAGGCGCACGCTTCGCCACCTTGGATGTGAACTCCTCAACTTTGAAAATGCACACCGCTCCGGTCACAGGGTGGAAGCAAGGGCACCACTGCCGAAGCCACGCGAAAAGTGCACCGGTACCATCGCCAGCGGGCACCGGGCCCGCCAGCGGGAGCTGCGACCAACCGTAGCCGCTGAAGTTCGCCTCGCGCACTGCTGCGGGATCGAGCTGCTGCACGGCAAACATCGGGATGCCATTGGGGAACCATCCGCCCCACTCCGCGAAGAAGCCAGCAAGGCCAAGCACGGTACTGGTCAACGGCACGGGCCCGACACCCGGCACCATGAAGGTTTCGAGGTTGAGGTTGCCTCCAGTGTTGGTGGGCGTCACACTGTGGCGCAGCACCTGGCCACCGCTGTCAGTCGCGAACACCAGAGCCGTCGCCGGCGGGTTGACGCTGGGACGCATTCGGAAAAACTGCTGCGGCCGCGCCGGATTATTCGGGATGTTTACCAGTGGCCCGTTGATCTGATAATTTGCGTTGAACCACGCGAGAGAACTGCTGAATGTGTCGATGGCCTGCTTGTCCAAAAAGATCGGTTTAAGCGGGTCGAGAACTTCGGGGACCATGTCCGCGGGCGACATCGGCAACCGTAAATATGTCACGTCATTGATGCCCATAGCATCCTCCGAAAATTGAAATTGAAGCGGGGTATGTGGTGGGACTTATGAACGGCCCACGTTTAACAAACGCTCGTCATAACGCTCCCGTGGTGTCGCACTCGGAGTTTTCAAACGCTCCGCCTGCATCGGCGAATCGCCTCCCACGGGAATCCTAGTAGGCACTGATGCGCATTGGCTCATCAAAAATCACATGATTTATTTGTGCTGCAAGAAACAGCTCGGTCATTGCCCACACCTTCGCGTCCATGCGATCGGGCGATCCGTCGTACCTGCCCGGGGCAAAATTACACATCTGGTCTTCCAGTTCTGGAAAACTGCCTACATGATGATCACGGCCCTGCTCATCCATCGCCGCGATTGGCTCAGCTCTTACCTGCTTGCCGCGGCTCGCCTGGACCAACTTCACTGGAACCCGTGGATCGATGGTGTGAATCACATGAGCCACCATGTTGCCACCGAAGTTGCCCTCGGCGACTACCGTATCCGCCTGGTGCTGCCAGAACGCGTTGACGACGCGCCTGCCCCAGCCTTCAGGGGATAGCCTACAACTCGGATCTCCCAGCGTGTAGCCGTCACCGTCGATCCCAGCGCCGCAAATCACGATGCCCGTCTCGTCCGAGTTGGCTTTATGAGATCCAGCCGGATCAACACCAACCACCACGCGATAAAGCTCGGGATGCTCGGCCCGGCGATTCGCATCCAGCCTCGCCCGGCACCACAGCGCGCCTTCAACATCCTCCAGTATCTCGGCCAACAGCTCTTGCCGGCCCAGCCGCGTCCCTTCGTACTTCCGAATGATATCCTGGAAAAACCCAGGCGCCAGGTTGCCGCGATTTTCGTAAGTGCTGCCGCGGGTCACTACCGTGCCCGGCTCGCGCATGATCTCTTTAAGGAGCTTCTGCGGTTTCGGTGTCGTGGTAATCACCACCCGCGGATCGTCACCCAACCGCAAGCCGAACATGAGCATGTCCCAAGCTGCTTGCTGGTAGCGCCAGGCCACCATCTCATCGCACCACGCCGCGGCCTGCTGCGGCCCGCGGAGGCGTTCAGGCTCATCGGCAGAATATGCCGATGCGGTCACTCCATTCGGCCAAACCAGCTTGTTGCGCGTCGGCAACCATTGCGGCCTGAACCACGGCGAGCTTATCGCCAGGATGCCTGACTCCCCCTCGACCATGACGCGGCGGATATCACCGCTCGTTGGAGCAACCAGCGCGATGTGTCGATATCGGCCGGATTCAGCCCACCCTCTAACAACCTCCGCGCCCGTTCGCGTCTTTCCAAATCCGCGTCCGGCGAGCACAAGCCACTTGCGCCAGGAGCCTTTAGGCTCACACTGGTTACGCCGCGCCCAAAAATCCCAATCAAATTCCAGCGCTTTCGCTTCCGAATCCGTCAGGTTGCCCAGTAGCTGCTGGCGCAACTCTGGATGCCAGGCGATCCAGCTTGCCGGCGATTCGTTCGGCTGGAGATTCAAACATTTCCATCTGGACTGCTCCTCCATTTGCTCCGGTCAACTCGCTACGATTTAGCATAGGCCACCCATACTTCGCCAGCTCTGCCGCGGCCTTCACTCGCAAATCGGATTTAATCTCACCATTCGCAGCCTTAGCCAGGATCACCAGCGGGTTACAGTTCTCCTGGAGCATCGCCTCTTTCGCGCTGCCAAGAATCACCGTCTTTACGTTAGGCGTTCCCTTTTTGCGTCCACTGCCCGGTGTTTTTTTACTGCCCTTCGGTCGCACACTGCTTGAGCCTATTTAGAGCCTACTGCTTCAACCCGAAGCTGATTCGCCAGCGAGTGCGCGTATTCGCCATGCTGGCTGCTGCCCTTGCGCCGCCGATCTACCGCCGCGGTGAAACCGAAGTGCCTCCGCGGGGACGGCGCCAGAAGCTCGTACGGTCGAATCACCGGCACTTTCGCAAGCGTCTCCGCCTTCAGGCCGGCAATAAACGCGTCCGCCCGGTCCGCCTCCGCAGTCAGCCGAAGCTTGTAAAACTTGCGAGCATTTCCAAGCCCTACCGCTTGGCGTTCGCGGATGAGCTTACGTGCCTGATCCGCGTTTGCCCAGTAGGCGTGTGAGCCGTTGGAGTGCAATACTGCGATTTTTTCCGGAAATGTAGGGTTAGTAGACACAAGTTCTGCCGATTGCGAGCTTGGTAACCGAACCGCGTTTGATCTGTCGCGTCAGCAAATCTGGCCCGTTCGGAAGGCCGCTTTCAGTCGAAAACAGATTCGCATGAAAATGTTTTCCATGTCAAGAGGGGAGTTCTCGGCGAGAGATAACAAGCATAACAAGCATTGGTAACAAGCATTTGTCTATGCCATTGTCCGCAAGCTGTTGACTACACTGTATAAATAACAAGCATAACAAGGATCACATGCTGTTTCTCTAAACCCCCTAGAGCGGCAAAATGGGGCCTGTGGGCGCTCCGCGTGGGGCTCCGTGCTCGCTGCTGTGCCGTTTTGCGAGCCTATTAGATCTTGCACTTTGGCATGTGGTCCTTATGGTGCTTGTTATCGGTTGAGGTTTTTCAATGATTTACGAGCTAACAAGCATAACAAGCATAACAAGCATCGGAAAATGCGTGTTGTGCGAAAAAAACTTGCGTCACTCGAAAAATTCTTCCTGACGCGCCCCGAAGGATCGGCGAAACCGCCATTCCCCGTGCTGATTCTGGTACCGGATCCAGTGAAGCGACCGCAGGCACTTTCCGATCCGCTGCCGGTCCGCTTGTGTCCAATCCTTCGCCGGTTTGACGATGCAGTGCTCCAGGATCTGAGTGATCGAAACATCCGCCTTACTCGACAGCCATTCCGAAATGCGCGCTTCCCATGGGTCAGCTTCGAATCGCCGCGCCTGTTCCTCCTGCGCATCCAGTATGATCTGTTTGTCCTCCAGCCACCAGTTCTGACCGTCCCGGTACTTGTGCATCGCCTCAGCCCAAATCTGATCCCGATCGCGCGCCAGGTCGTCTATCAGGATGTCCTCATGGCACCGGACCGGCCAGAAGCGCCGGTTGCCCGTCTCATCCTCGAAATAGGTTTCCTTGTTCGTGCTGGCCGCGAAGATACACTGCCTGGGAAACTCGATCGGATGCCGGCCATAGGGCGGCCGGAAGCGATTAGTGGACCGGCTCATGAACGCTTTGATCCGCGCCACGTCGGAACGGCGGAAGGCGTCCAGCTCCGAAATCTCGACGATCCAAACGCCCTGAGTTTGCAGCGATGAATCCTTGGATCCCATATCCGCCAGTTCGTCAGTAAACCACTCGCCGGCGAGAATTTTCAGCGCCGTCGACTTCCGTATGCCCTGTTCGCCTTCCAGGATCAGGCAGCAATCCGCCTTGCATCCCGGCCGGAAAATCCGCGCCACGGCGGACAGCAGCCAGGCCGAGCCCACCGCCGCCGCGTAGTTGGACGCGGACACCCGGCAATATTCGATCAGCCAGTTATCCATGCGCGGCATGCCATCCCAGGCGAGGCCATCCAGATATTCGCGCACCGGATGGAACGGATATTCCCGCGCCACGCGCTGCACGGCCTTGCCGGCAATGTCGCTGCCCACCATAATGCCCTGGTGATGCAGCCACACCGTTAAAGCCACGTCGTGCTGATCGGACCACTGGACAGTCTCCGTGATGTCGGGGAACCCAGGGAAGGGCTTCCGTGCGTAAACGGATCCGGAAAACTCTGAATAGGCCAGCACGCCGCGCCATTCCGGCGCCAGGCGCAACGGAACCTCGACATTGGCGATAGAGGTCTTTGGATTGCGCTGGTAGTTGTAAAGCAGCTCGGCCCGCCAGTCGCCTTCAGGAGGTGGACCGAAATCGACACGCGGCCCGTGTCCGTTGCTGTTCCCATTACCGTTGGACGCCGGGCCCGGCGCCGGCTCTTCCACTGGATCCGGCTTCGGTGGCTCAAACGGTACCGCCATCTCCAATAGCGCCTCCAGCCCCTGGCCCGCTTCAAACCAGTCGGTAACGTCCTTGATCAGGCCTTCAGGCAGGCGCACCATGCGGACGCTCTCTGCGGCGCCGTACAGCTTCGTCGCGATCAGCGCATCGCGCTCCCGGCCTGGCTTGTCGCT
>ERZ650311.914-NODE-914-length-16132-cov-7.812465_pt1 | contig 16132 bp, 26 predicted proteins | sample MGYA00376247_ERZ650311 | MGnify/ENA primary metagenome ERZ650311 (study PRJEB26733, sample SAMN07839324) | wastewater metagenome | biome: small river; feature: stream; material: water | place: USA: North Carolina | collected 2016-07-28 ... | reverse complement strand
CCGATCAACCACTCCCGCGCCTTGTCCGCTCGCTCGTGGTCGTCGCGCCAAATCTCCATGACGTCCCGATAGATCCCGTCGAACCGATCGGCCGGAACGAACCCGAGCAGGTCGGCCGTGATCCGGCAGGACATGCCCCAGTAGTGGGCGACGATGTTCTTCGGATCCTCGGACGGGCTGATCGGCAGGCCCTCGTGGTGCAGCCGCTTCACCATGTGGGCAAGCGTCGGGTGCATCGCCGGGTCCGTGCGGTCCCGGACGGGGCTGTGCGTGCCCGTCGCGTTCAGCCGCTTCAACCGTTCAAGCACGCCGGCAACTTGGGGGAACTTCTCAACCGTCGCCTTGTACTCCCGGATGGCCGCGATGGCCTGATCCTGGCCGCAATGCACCCGCGCCGCACGCTCGGCAAACAGGGCCTTCTCATCCCGCGTCCAGCCCTTCGCGGACATGACGCGGGGCCAGAGTCGGCCAATCTCGGCAAGGCAGGATTCAACTTCGCTGGGTGTCATGGGCTGGTTTCTTTCCTCGCTGGGTGGCTTCGGCGACGATGGCACGGATCTCCTCGGGCGTGTCGGTGTCAGGCGGTCCCGTCGCAGCCAGCCTGACGACCCGCTCGCCCGGCTTCGTCCCGTCGTCCCGACAACGGTTCAGGATCGCGTTCAGGTACTTCAGGGCACCTCCGACCGTCCCGAACGTGTAGTTTGGCTCCTGAGCCATCTGGCGGGCACTGGCGAGCCAGATGTCACCCGCGTCCGTGGCGCAGGCCGCGTCGTAGTCGCGCCACACCACGGCCTGTTCGGAAGTTGAGAGGTCACGCTTGGCGAGGTGGACGATCAGGCCGATCGGATCCGCCGCCGCTTCGCGCACGCCCGCGCACTCACTCACTCTGTCTTTATCCGAAGATGAAGATGAAGTTGAAGAAGAAGGGGTTGGCTGTGGGTTGGGCTCACCCTTGGAGTCACCCTTGGGACCACCCTTGGACTGACGGATAAGGGTCGGGTTGCCGCCCAACTTTCCAGCCTCTGCACACTTCTGCCGCTTGTCTTCGTCGCGGACCTGACGCCGGGAATAGATCATGCCGTGAGCCGTGCGGGAGAAGACGCCGGAGGATTCGAGTTCCTGCAACAGACGGGAAACCTCTTCTTCCGCGCCGCCGGTCATCCGAGCGAGGGCTGCGGTCGAAACAGGATTGCCGTTGAGTTGGAGGTAACCCCTGCGGTCGTTCTCGAACATCAGACAGAGCATGTCAGTCCACAGCCCTCGGGCCGCGTACGAACACGAACGGAGCGAAGGATCCTTCATCCAATCGCCAGGGTAAAACTGGAATGCGGGCAACTTAGCCATCTGAGCGGTGCCTCCGAGCACCTCTTCACAACAGGGTGAACAGATCCGTCAATGGCCCCCGCCACGGTTAGGTGGAGGAGGCCGACAGGCTCGCGGGCGGCATGACTCACCCGTTGCTCGATCTTCCGAAGTCCCCCCGGCGTTCGGCGAGTAACCGGCCGGTGGCGGAACACCTGTCATTGGCCCACCGCTCGTGTCCGAGGGGCTGGCCTACGTCTTGGGAAAGGTGCGGGCGGGAGTCGAACCCGCAACCAGGCCCGGCATGGAGCCGAGGACTGGGCACGCCTGCCTCCGGCCACGTTTCGCCGGACGCTGCGCCGCACCGAGTTGTCAATCCCACCCGCGAGCCTTCGCCCGCGAGCGGAGCCGGTTACGGATGCCTCCGCGTCCCGGCGAAAACCCCCGCCGCCGCTGTCATGCGACGGGGGAAGGAGGAAGAGTCATTCGTTGAACGGGTTCTCGTCCTCGAACGGGTCAAACGCACCGGGCTTTGATGCCTTCGCCGCCGCCGGGGCCGGACGCTGCGCGGGCTTGGTGGGCCGCTGCACCGCCTTGTAGTCGTTGATCCTGGCCTGCAACTGACCGGCGTACTTGCCGTCGGTCTGCTCCTCGTGGGTGATTTCCACCATGATCGCCCCACAACTGGACAGGTCGGCCGGTTCGATCAGCCCGGCCTCGTACTTGTCGAGAAGATCAGCCGCCTTGCAGAAGTGCTTCAACTTCTTGGGGTAGGACGGGAGCAGCCAATCGGTCATGTTCCGCTCGCCGTTGGGCGAGAACACCTTGAACTTCACCACCAGCATCGGGTTTCCCTTCTTGCTGGTCTGCTCCTCGCACGAGATGACTTCGGCCTCGTGCCAGCCGACGGGGCACAGCCCCTCCGTTGCGATCTGTTCGTCTGTCTTGGGTTCAAACCTCATGCCGCCACCGTTCCCTTCATCAAGAAAGCCACGCACTTTGCCGCCGCGTCACGAGGCATCTCCGCCAAGGTTTCGGCATCCGCCTTGGTCAGCCACTTCTCAAGCAGGTCTTGTCCGTCCTTGCGAGCGTCGAGCCCTTCGGTGATCGCCCGGATCTGGTCGGGTGTGGCCAGTTCCTGCGCCACCGAATCACGCTCCAGAACCTCGCGGCCGTATCGGCTGGCGATTTCCTGATAGCAGAACGGGAACACCTCACCCTCGGGGAACGCCTCAATGCGGGTCTTGCGAACCACGCCGACGCGCTCCGCCCTGTCGCCAGCCCCACGCTTGGTCACCTCGAACACAAGGTCAAACATGTAGTCCAGCCCCTTCGGGCCGTCGAAGGTCTTGCCCGTCACCTGCATCGCCGCACCTGGGGCGTACAGGTTCTTCTGGTGGCTGGTGATGACGACGTTCATGTCCAGCCGCATGAGCAGAAGTGCCAGCCGCTTCCACTGCTTCTTGGCCTCGCCGTAGTGGCGGCCGAACTCGGTGCCGACCTTCTTCTCGCACTTCTCGATGAGGTCGTCGTAGACCGTTGTGATCGGGTCGATGATGAGCGTCTTGTAGGGGTGCTTCTCCGAGAGCAGGGAGGTCACTTCGCGGACGATTTCGTCGAAGTTGTTTTCCTTGTACACCGCACCGCCAGCGGCCTCGATGAGCCGGACGTACTGCTCGTTCTCTGATCCCTTCTCGGTGTCGATGAGGTACGGACCCGGCATCTGGATCGCCGCCGTGGTCTTACCTGCGCCCGCTTCACCGAAGAAGAGGGCCTTGAGCCGTTTCTGAACATGCTCGGGTTTCTTTCCACGCAAAGCCATTCGAGACTCCTTATCCCGGTTGAGCGGCCGGTTCCGCATTGGTTTCAATGCGAGGCGGTCAGCGTTGGCTGGCCGCCTGCTGTTGATCGTGCTCGTACTGGGCCTTCATGCCCGCGATGGCACCGGACTCAAACTGGTCGAGTAAGACCCCTTCCACGTCGTTAATGCTCCACACTCCGTCCTTGATCCGCCGGACGAGAACGCGGGCAAGTTCCAACGCTGGCGGTGCATCCGGCACCTCCGGCCTCCTCGGGTCGTGTATGTCGTTTGTCGCAACCATGTTCGTCTCCTAATGGCTGTCGCGTCGTTTCCTTCGCGTCCAGCCGCCCCGTGGTATGTCACGGGGTTGCCGCCTACGCGACGGCTATTTCAGAACCCCGATGCGTTCCAGCAAGTGGGCCTTGGGTGCGAACGCGGGGCCTATGGCGGCATAGGCGTTGCTCAAAGCACACCCAAGCAAGATCAGGCACGCCGCGATGACAGCAGCGAACGGGATGAACGACGCTCCCTCTGATTCCTCGCCCCACTTCTTGCCGAATGCGAAGAGTTTGCGGGTGAACACCATGCCGACGAGGAACAGGACGAGGTAGATGCTGGCTTTGCCGAGAGCCCGATACAGGTCGAGTGCTACCAGTTCTCGCACCACATCCGGGGCCTGCTCAATGACGAAATCGCCAGCCTGCGGGATCGTGTCCGCGAGGTAGGCGGCGACCTTCTGCGCCGACTGTTCAAGGGTGGGAATGGTTGAGACTTCTTGCATCACTGTCCTCCTGCAATCCCCAGCGGCCGAATCGCCAACTGGGTTTCGATGTTGATCTGCGTGAGTCGGTCGTTGGTGGTGGGCTTGGGTTCGATCATGCAACACGCTCCTTCGCCAGATAGCCGTAGCCGTCACACTTCCACCCGGCGGGTGGATCGGTCGGGCGATACGCACCGCTGAGGTACGCACCGCTGAGGTCCGCACCGCTGAGGTTCGCACCGCTGAGGTACGCACCGCTGAGGTTCGCACCGCTGAGGTTCGCACCGCTGAGGTTCGCATCGCTGAGGTACGCACCGCTGAGGTTCGCACCGCTGAGGTTCGCATCGCTGAGGTACGCACGGCTGAGGTTCGCACCGCTGAGGTCCGCCCACGAAATATCCGCGTCCCGATCGTTACTTCGCTCAACCAGTGCAAGGTAGAGGCGGAGTTGCGGGTAGGCGGAGAGGTTCGGCGTCTCTCGTGTCACCTTCGCAACCAGCCGCACGCGCTCAAACGCGATCTTGTCGCCATTGTCGGAGTGGCTTGCACCGTCGCCCTCAGCAATGTACAGAACGGACTTCGGCTTGTACCACTTGAGCGGTTCGCTCGTGAGGTGATAGCCGCGTTCGCAGCACTTCGGATTGGGCACGGGCACGGACCACTCGCCGATGGGCGGGTAGGCACCATTACCGCCGTGGCAGGGCTTATCGTCAACAAGGATTTTGAAGAGTTGGAGGTTCATCCGATCATCTCCTTGTCCGTGTACCCGTTCCCCCGGTCGTCCTCAACACGCTCGCACGGATCCTCGCGGTAGCACGCGGCCCGCTCGTCTGGTGTCATGGTCTCGGGCTGCCTCGTGCGGCGCAGAATCTCCCGCAACCGCTCGGCAGAGTCACGCAGCCGCGTCCGCTCGTCGTCGATGCTGCGGCCAAGTGCGGCCGTGTCTGAGGCGATGGACGCGAGTTCGTCGCACAGTCCAGCCCCACCGCCCGCGACGGTCTTGGGCGCGGGTTGGGTGGGGGTGGAAGATGGAGAGTTATTCACGGTTGGCCTCCCGCTCGGCATCACCAACCAGCCAGCCGCGATAGAACAGGTCCGTGTGTTCGTCCGTCACCATGCCGCCAGCCGTTGAGGGAATCTCGCAGGGCTGGCCTTCGCGGCCGAGGTTGTAACCCATGACGTACGCGGGGTGCAGGTGGAACTTGGGGTACTTGGTGGTGTTCATGGCTTCTGCACCTCCACCGCCACGGGCGCGGACTCGTCGCGGTGCAGCACGAACGCGACCAGACAGCCGATGCCGATCACCATCGCCAACGCGAGGGGAACCCACACGCGGGGCTGGATGTCGTCGGAGTCCTCGTACCACACGGTGTGGGCAGAGGGCCAGGTGTTGTCGGGGCGGTGGTTCAAAGGGCACCTCCGGCCTTGGCAATGGCGGCGGCGATAGCCCGCAGTTGACCCATCGTCAACACGACCTCAACCGGATACTGGTCGCTGACGGGCGTGTTCGGCCCGTAATACGTGATCGGTTGGAGTTCGCGGATGTTGCACGCGGCCAGAAGGTCGGGGGCGGCGGCGATGAGGCGAGCGTTGGCAGCCTCGGCCGCGTGCATCGTGGCGGTGTAACCACTGACGGTGGCAACGACGGGCTCGTTGGGCTTGCGCCCGTCGCCAGCGACAATGAGGTGCCGCGTGCTGTCGGCCTGCTGAAACGAGTGCCACGGCCCCGGCGTGTGGCCGGTCGGCTCAGATGTGGGGGGGGAAACTTGGGGGACGGTGGGGGACGGAATAGTCATTGCCAGACTCCTGAACGCCCACCCACCCCGCACGCTCTACCGGCGCGGTGTCTGGCGAAACGTAACCGGGAACGTGCGGGGTGGAAAGGCGTATTCGTGGGTCGCCAGACACACAAGAACATCATGCCATATATCGGCACGCGATGCAAGGGGCTTCAACCAAGAACGGCATATTTTCCGCATTTTGTACCCGTTCGGGGGGGGCTGGCAGTTGATGTTCGCTCATTGTTCTGTGGAGAAGTGGCCAGAGAAGGCCAGTAGCCCCCTGAATCGGGAAATCTTTGGGGAATCGGTGTGGTTGACCTTGCACTGTGCCGAGAATGGTGGTATCATTCAGAGCGTAGGGGGCACAAGGAGACAGGACGATGAACGACGCGACCCTCGAATCTTTCCGCCAGATCGCCGCCGAGATGAACCCGGCCCCGCACGATTGGCAGTGGATTGGCAAGTACGCCAGCCAGCGGATGTTTGGGATCACCGAGGCACGGGCCAAGGAATACGCCAGCCGCCACGGTGGCGAGGCCAAGAAGATGCCTGAGACTTCCGACTACTGGAAGCCGCACGCCAAGTAACCTGATCTTCCCCTCCCGCCCCCCTGACCGGGCGCGGGAGGATTTGGGTGGGGGAAGGAGAATGGCCATGTTGATTGAAGAACGAATCCACGCAATGACGAACCCAATCCGCGATTGCTGCGCCGCCATCGACGCTGCGAGGGTGCTCGCCACCATCACTGGAACCCCGCACGTTGTCTACCGGGAGTTTGGCGACCCTTCACGTTGGCACGTTCGCGGGGTGGATGACCTTTACGGGGGCGAGTGGGTGCCGATGGGCGGTATCTACGAACCAGGCGAACAGCGTTCGTACATGTCCCAGGATCCGGAGAAAACCCCGGAACTTGCCGAGGCTCGTGGTGTTGCCCCATACGTCCACACGGACACCCTCCGGGCCGAATATCGGCGGTTCGTCGTTGGTGGCCCCGCCCGCACATTCAACGACTGAGAGCACCAATGCGTAAGCCCATCGACTGGCCCACCATCGACCTGTCGGCAAGCGAGATGACACGGCTTGAAGCCCTGATGGACAAGCACGAGGGCCAGGTTCCCGCTTGAATCTTCCCCTCCCGCCCCCCTGACCGGGCGCGGGAGGATTTGGGGTGGGGGAAGGAGTGGAAACGATGACGCAGCAACGAGCCAAGGATTTGATGGACCTGTACCGGCACCAGAACGGCGGATGCCTCAGGTTTGGGGCCAAGCAGCCCAACATCCAGCCGGAAAGCCCCCAAGAGCGGGCGGCCGTGCTGGCGGTGTGGAAAACCATGCCGGGCAGTTGGTCATACAACAGCGTTTTGGTCGCAATCGCTCAGGGCCGGATTCGTCTGGACATCTGCGAGGTGCAGCCATGAGCAATATGGACAAACTGGCTCGTGAACTGCTGGCCGCATGTGCATACGGCGGTCAGTACACCCCGGCCAAGGGGAAGGCTAAACGCCTCCCCATCGACTGGCCCACCATTGACCCCCTACTTGGCACGATGACCGACGCGGCCCTGTCCAAGCAGACGGGCGTGCCCGAGTTGACCATCCTCCGCCGCCGCAAGCGGCTGGGGGTGCGGTCGTTCGCTCACCAGAGGATCATTGATGGGGCGGTTTCCCCGCAGCACCTGTACACCAACAAGTACAGGCCGCCCGGCTACGCCACCCTGCCGGCCGGCTGGAACCTCGTGGAGCGGCCGGCAAACCCCGCATTTGGGTTTGAGCGTCGCGCCGACTTGCCCGTGTCCAAGCACCCGTTTGGCCTCGTGTCCTTCGACCGTCCGCTCACGCCGGCCGAGGTGGAGGCTTACGAACTGGAGCAGGTGCAGTAAACAACGCCGCCCGGTCGCACACCATGGCGGTGACGGGCCGGGCGGGCAACTATTCGGGATTACCGAATGGTTGGGGTCTACCCGCCTAAACAGACGGGAGGGCCAAGAGATGCGATCTCTTGGGGGGTTAAATGAGCCTTGTGGGATTCGAACCCACATCCCCGCCGTGAATGGGCGGGATCCTTCCGTTTAGACGAAAGGCTCATGCCTCATGTTGCCATGAGGGATCGCCGTAGCGTGGCCACACTAGCGGCTGATAACCCACCGAGAGATGGCGTACCTTTCGGCAGAGGCCCGGTGGGTCGGGTCGGAGATGCTATCTCCGGGGTGATTTTACCCCTCCGTCCCGCCCCGGATCTTCCGCGTCCGGCAATACGTGATCGCCGCGAACAGGGCCGGGTGGTTCGTTTCGATGTCCGATTGCTCCCCACTGCTCAGGGCGAGCCACGCCGCGTCCAGGTCGCCCAGCCCCGTGTCCGTGTCCTCGATCCAGACGATCGCCAACGCGGCTTCCTCGTTGCCAACCGTCGCCCAAGTGTCCTCGTTCTCGTCTCGCACGAGCCAGAGCCAGCCGGAGTGGTACGCATGGAGGCCATCGGGGTAGGTGGGGTTTGCCATGGACCTGAGTGTACCACCCGCCACAGATTGTGGCACGCGCCACGGGGAGGGCGTACACTTTGACCGACGCGACCGACGGGCTGAGGAGCACCGTCGATGTTGCATCGGATGACCACCTGCGTTTTGGGAGCCACCCTCGCGGCGGCGTGCTTTCTCGGACTCCAAGGGTGCAACGCCGACGGCGGACCCGACATCGCAAAAGCCCAAGAGTCGGCCGCCGACCTGCACCGGATGTTCGAGGAGCAGAAGTCGATAGCCGAGGCTGAGCGGGTCCGTGCTGCCGCCGCCGCCAAGCAAGCCGAAGCGGAGCGTGCCGCAGCCCAGACCGACGAGGAGAAGGCGAAGGCCGACAAGGCACTCGAGGAAGCCCAGCGTGCGGATGACCGCGCCAAGGCCGCTGAGAACGTTGCCGACAAGGCTCTCGACACACTGACGAAGGCCCAAGACCTCATCAAGAAAGCGACCACGCCCGAAGGAACGCTCGACGAGGGCAAGTTGGTCGCAGGCGGGATGGAGTTTCTACCCCCGCCGTGGAACGGACTGGCCGGGCTGGTCGGAGTCGGCGTGACGTTTGCGTTGCAGGAGGTCCGGCGCCGCCGCGCCGAAGCCAAGGCCCGCACCAACGAGGAAGCGGCCGTCAGCATCATCAACGGCATCAGTGCAGCCGTGGCCCATGTGCCCGGCTTCCGCGAGAAGATGGCCGAGGCAAAGCCCGTGCTGTTCGCCGAGCGGACCGAGAAGGCAGACGCACTGGTTGCAAAGCACTCGCTGGCCAAGATGCCGAAGGCGGTGACAGCCTGATGCCAACCCGCGAACGACAGGAGGAGGCTCCCGATCTGACGCGGATCTATCACCGCGTCGAGAAGTTGCACAAGCACGTTGTCAACGAGGACGATCCGAGTAGTGGGATGCTGGCTCGGATGGATCAGGCCGAGGATCAGATCAAGCAGAACAGCAGGGACATCAAGGCGATTCAGACGATCCCGCTGCGGATCGCGTGGGTGGCGGTGGCAGCGATCGTGGGCGTGGCAGCCATCGGGACAGCCACGGTCGTTTGGAATGCACGCCCGACGGCGCAAACGACAAGGACATCCCCATGAGCACCGACACCCGTTCCACCGTGAAGATCGTCACGTTTCTCCTGATGCTGTCCGCTGCGGCGCTGCTGCTGCTGGCGGTGGCGGCAGGCGTAGCGTTCAACCACCGGGCACGAGCCGACACGATTGCCATGACCATCTCCCCCTTCGCCATCGACGGCGTTCAGCCCGCCGAGGTCTACGTCGCGGAACTGACCGGCCCCGGTGCGTTTCAGGCGATCTACTTCGACGGCACCCGCAACGTGTACCTGTCGGCTGTGGAGGGCTTTCCCTGCCTGTGCCGACCGGCTGGACAGTTGCAGGTCTACGGGCTGGGCGACTTCTCCGACGTTGGTTTCGGCATGGATCTTCACAGCACGGCGGTCGCGTTCGGTGAGAACACGATCACGCTGACGGACTCGGAGCCGGTTCGATCGCACCCCGGCGACTTCAACGGCGACGGCGTGACGAGCGTTCAGGACATCTTTGACTTCTTGATGACGCAGCCGACCCCCGGCGAGGTGTTCGCATTCCTGGAGGGGTGGTACTCGTGAGTGAATGGGTCGTCCATAACGGTGATTGCCTCGACGTTCTGCGGTCGATGCCCGACGCGAGCGTGGATGCTGTCGTCACGGATCCGCCGTACGGCATGGCGTTCCAATCCGCGTGGCGGACGGACAAGGCGGAGCGATTCGACCAGATCGCCAACGATGATGCTCCGTTTGTGTGGTTCCTCGCGGATGCCGCTCGCATCATTAAGCCGGGCGGGTGCTTGATTTGTTTCTGCAGGTGGGATTCCGCAGAAGCGTTCCGCTTAGCCATTGGCTGGGCGGGGCTTTCGGTGAAGAGTCAACTGGTCTGGGATCGCGTGGCGCACGGCATGGGTGACCTCAAGGCATCTGCCGGACCACAACACGATACGGTGTGGTTTGCAACCAAGGGGCGATACGCATTCCACGGGACTCGCCCAAAGAGCATCCTGCGACACCAACGGCCGCACGGTGACGCTCTCCGTCACCCGAACGAGAAGCCGCTGTCGTTGATGGTGTCACTGGTGCAGGACTATGTACCGCCCGGCGGAACGGTCGTTGACCCATTCACCGGATCCGGCTCGACGGCAGAGGCTTGCGTCCAAACTGGGCGGAACTTCATCGGCATCGAACTGGATCCCGGCTATTGCGAGATTGCCCGCCGCCGCATCGCCGATGCTGTTCCGCTCACTGCCGAGGTGGCGACATGACCGAAGCCATCCGCACAACCCCAACCGTCTGCTACCTCGAAGTGCCGGGGTCGATGATGCCGCAACGCGCCGCGTTCGAGAGCGACCGCTGCCGCGTGATGGCTGTGGCCTCCACGTTCTACGGGACGCTCGACGAGCAGAAGAACTGGCACGACAACGGGGAACCACGGGACAAGTGGTGGGACGGCGAGATTGACAAGGTGCTCGCGGTCTGGGAGGCCCAAGGGTGGGACGACCGACTCGCCCTGCGCTTCGACTGGTTCGAGGACAAGCGGCTCCCCAAGGGCACGCAGGCCGCGTTCTCTGCTCGCATCGCCGAGCGGGTCGGACCCGTGCTCAAGGCCAACAGCGTTCGCATCGACTTCATGTTCGCGGACAACGAGCAAAACGTACCCGCGACCCAACTCGACCGGGCGTTCGGGGATTTGCGTGGGTTGGCGAAGTCATGGGGGAACTGGAACTACGCCAAGGGCCGGACGATCAACTTCCCGTTCATCCGCCCGCCCGTCAAGGCTCCCATCTGCGAAGCCTACACGGCGACCGATGACGACGCGCTCGCCATCATCTGCCAGACGATCAAACTCAACGGGCCGAACTGCATCCCGTGGCTGCCCTGCATCAACCGTACGGCCGACAACTGGCCCGTGGTTGACGAGGACACGGCCAACCGCTGTACGGAACGCCTGATCCTCTACGCCATGTCGCAGGGCGTGACCAGGTTCGGCATCCACCTCCCGCAGATCAAGCACAACGACCAGCGTGGCGAGTGGGACATGGGCCGCTGGCACCGCGTCATCGACCACGTGGACCTGACGATCAAACTCGGCGACCGCATGATGGGGAGGGTGTGATATGCCGCTGCTCTACACGAACGCGAACGCCCGCTACTCCATCGGCTCATCGGTGTCTGTGGGCGCAATGACGTATATGGCGTGGGTGTACCTGCGCTCCGCCGCAACAACGGCTCGGTATCTGCTCAACCTGAACTACGCGGCCAATAGCACCATCGGCACGATTGTCAACCTGTCCAGCGGCGTTCCCAACATCTGGGCGTACTCCGGTGCTGGCTCGATGCGCCCGTGCGGCACCACGCTTTCGGCTGGTCGCTGGTACCACCTCTGCGTGACGTGGGACGGGGTGAATGCGGCGGGTGTCAACTGGTACGCCGATGGCGCGTTGAGCAATGGTGCAACCGGATCTGCTCCCGGTTCCTCTCACAACTACGACAACTACAGCATCGGCGGCAAGTCTCACGCCTATGCGGCAGAAGATCGCGCTTTGGTGGACGACCTGATCCACAAGGTCCGCGTCTACAAGCGCGTGTTGACGGCGCAGGAAATCAGCGACTACTACGCCAATCCGACCAACGACACCCTCCTGACCACCTACGCCTCCGACCTGCTCATCCGTGCGGACTACGACGCATCCAGCGACACTAACCACGGCGCAAAGACCACCTCAACCGGAACGGCCGTCCTCACCTCCCGCGCCCCGCTCGACCTTCCGGGCATGATCTGGTGGAACAACCCCGCCAACACGGGCTCGGCCGACTCGGCTGGCGTGGCCAACACGATCACCTCCGGCCGCATTGCCACCATGGGCAACTTCGCGGCGACGGGTGCTGACGCGGCGGAGACCAGCAGCAGCGGGCCGGTGCAAATCACCAACACGCTCCTCAAGGTCGGCGTTGCCCATGCCGCCCACTCGTCGGCCGCTGCCCGGTACAACTCCGCTGCGACCGGATCGGGTCCGACGTGGGACAACAGGAACATCACGGTATTCGGCTGGATCGCGCCTGTGTCGGCCCGCGTCTCGACCGCCGAAACCATCCTGCACCTTGGCGATCCTGCTACGGCCAGTTCCGCCGTGCTCGAAATCTCGCAGACCTACTCGAACCTCCAGATCAGCCGGGCTGGCGGAGCGACCGAAGTGGGCACATCGGACGTTCCGATGCAGACCACACTGCCCCGGTTCTTTGCCGTTCGATGCACCGCCAGCGATCGCACCATCCAGGTGGACAGCATCCGCAAGAATCTTGGATCGGCGTTCACGTCGGCCACCTCGACCGGGCTCCGGCTTGGCGCACCGCTCGGCGGCACGTCCAACCCGTTTGTCGGTGACGACTACGGCACGTTCATTGCTGGCCGCCAGTTGCACAACGACGAACTCGATGCCCTTCTTGCTTACGGCGAGGATGTATACAAGTACACCACGCCCGAGTTTGCCATCGTCGCCGAAGGCTCCTCAACCATGTGGGGCACCTCGGACTCATCCGCGAACAACGAAGGCATTCTGTCGCAGATCAAGCAGGAGCACCCCGAGGCGTACATCGTCAACCACGCCAACGCCAGCGAGAACGTCGCCCACTTCGACAACGGGTACGCGGCTGGTGTTGGTGCGACTGTCTCTGCCCTGAAGACTGCGTACTCGTGGGCCGACGAGGACTTTCTCGGCATCCTTCAGGTCTACGGCAATGACTTCGACTCGACCGGCGCAACCACGCTGGAGGAGCGGTACTCAACCGACACCTTCAACTACGTCAGCGTCTACAACAAGTGGGTCACCGACATTGGGACTATCGCCATCATGTGGCCCGTGGTGCGGACGGACTACGCCAGCGACGAACTCGACGAATCCCGCGAGGCCGATGTCCGCACGTTCATCACCACCACCGCTGGTGACTATCCAGACTTTGAGTTCATCACCCGCCCAACCGCTCTCACGCCCGCGAGCGGTGCGGCCATCGACCTCCAGACCGTATCGGGTGGGTCGTACTACATCGGCGACGAAACGCACCTCACGCCTGCGGGTATGCGGCTGTACGAGGACCAACTGATCGAACTCGTTGGCGACTTCCTGAACCCCGGTGGGCCAGCATCCAAGGCCATCTCCATCGGCATCATCTGACCAACCACCACCCCCGAAAGGGTTTAGACCATGCAACCCATCCGATCCGGCGGCCGTGAGATTTACCTGTCAGCCAACTCGACCGCCACTGCGTTCGCCGTCACAGGCGGGGCAAAGTCAGCCGCGCCCGTCGATCAGGCCAGCGTATCCCTGCCCGTGCTCGCCCTTGGCGAAGGACGGGGCCTCAAACTCCAGTTCTTCGGAGTGGGGGCGGCCGACACCACCTTCAGCGCCAAGGTCATCGGCGTCGATTTCACCCTTGGCGACGTGGGCGGAAGGACCCTCCCCACAGACTGGGTATCCACCATCTGGGGCACTTGCGCCAACGTGCTGGGTACCGCCTCCGTGGTCGGTACCGCCCTTGCCGTGAGTTCCACGGGTGTCTACGCCGACGGCCTGACATGGACCGCCGCGACCGCCTGCACCAACGCAGAGGCCGCGTACGGGCTCGGCACAACCACCGCGTACAGCCCGGCAGACAACACCGTCGGGTGCCTGTTCATCCCCAACTTCCCCTTCCATGGGCTCATCATCGACTTCAATCGCGGCGGGTCGGCGACCTCGTGCAACGCGGTTGTGCAGCGGATGGCATAACACATGGCAGACGGCCCCACCTACATCGCCCCCCAACTCTGGCCACTCGCCATCCCCATCGACTCGGTGAACCTTGACGCGGCCAACGCCCGCAAGCACCCCGAGAAGAACATGGCGGCCATCGTCGCCAGCCTGTCCCGGTTTGGCCAGCGTGCCCCCATCGTGGTCCAGAAACAGGGCATGATCGTCCGGGCAGGCAATGCCCGATTGGAGGCTGCCAAATCCCTCGGGTGGAAGTCCATCGCAGCCGTGGTGGTGGATGAGTCCAGCGTCGATGCCACAGCGTTCGGGATCGCAGATAACCGAACTGGTGAACTGGCTGAGTGGGATAGCGACGTTCTCGCTTCCTTGCTCAACACGATGCCGGAGGATGATCTGGCGGCGACGGGGTTTGACAAAGACGACCTCGCGGAACTGCTGTCTGAAATCACGCCCGGCGTGCCAGACGACGAGACCCCGGAGCCCCCCAAAGTCGCGGTGGCCCGGCGTGGTGATGTCTGGATCTTGGGCGACCACAGGTTGCTCTGCGGCGACTCCACAAACCCCGCCGACGTGCTGCGGGTGCTGGATGGACGCAAGGCGGCGTTGTGCGCGACCGATCCGCCGTACCTGGTCGATTACACCGGGGAACGGCCCAACGACTCCGGCAAGGACTGGACCGACACGTACAAGGAGGTCGAGATCACCGATGCCGACTCGTTCTTCCGGTCGGTGTTCACCAACATCCTGTCCGTGCTGGCCCCGAAGTCCGCGATCTACTGCTGGCACGCGCACAAGCGGCAATCGCTGATCGCCAAGGTCTGGGCCGACCTGAACATTCTGGATCATCAGCAGGTGGTGTGGGTGAAGCCCACGGCGGTGTTCGGCCGCGTCTTCTGGCACTTCCGGCACGAGCCGTGCATGATGGGGTGGGCCCAAGGCTCCATGCCCGAGCACGACAGCGACCACTCGTTCAACAGCGTGTGGGAGATCGACTGGGAGGGCAAGGCCCGCATCGTCGGCAACGAGCACCCGACCCAGAAGCCGGTCGAGATCTTCGCTCGGCCCATCCGCAAACACACCCAGCCCGGCGACACGGTGTTCGAACCGTTCAGCGGGTCGGGCAGTCAGCTCATCGCGGCCGAGATGTTGGGCCGCCGGTGCTGCGCGATCGAGCTTGAGCCGGTGTTCGTGGATGTAGATATCCGCAGGTGGGAAAAGTTGACAGGAAAACAAGCTGTCCTCGAGGCGACCGGCCAGACGCGGGCGGAGGTGGCGGCCGAACGTGGGGTAGCGATTGCCTAAGCCCATCCCTGAGGCTGCCGAAACACGCCACCCGAAAAAGGTGGCTTTCCTTGCGGCGTATGCAAAGACCGGCATCATCTCCGCCGCCGCACTGGCCGCAGGGGTGGAACGTCACACCCCCCGACAGTGGGTGAAGAACGATCCTGAGTTCCGGCGTGCGTTCAAGGATGCCCGGAACGATGCAGCCGACATGCTGGAGGCCGAGGCCCTTCGCCGTGCCACCCGTGGCGTGGAGCGGGGGGTATGGCACGCTGGCCGCGAGGTGGGCAAGGAACGGGAGTACAGCGACACCTTGCTCATCTTCCTGCTGAAGGGATCCCGCCCCAAGAAGTTCCGCGACAACTACCGGATCGAGCACTCAGGCCCCAAGGGTGGACCGATCCAGGTTGAAGCGAAGGCCGCCGCCCATGCGTACCTCGCATCCCCGGAGGCCATGCGGGCACTTGAGGAAGCAGACAAGGCGGTCCAGCGTGCAAGCGGCTGAGGTCATGGCTCAGGGGTACGTCGCCCCCCACCTGCTCGCCCAGCGGGTCCGGCCCCGTGGCTGGAAGCCCCGCCGTCACCAGTCGTTCATCTCGTGGCGGATCGCAACGACGGTGCCCCACGGTGATGCTCGGCTGATCTTCAACCTCGGCCCACGGTGGGGCAAGTCGGAACTGCTCTGCGTGGATACCCCGGTGTGGTTCCTTGAGAACTACCCGACGCTCAACGTGATGATGGCCACCGCGACCACACCCCTCGCGGATCAGTGGGGCGGGCGAGTCCGCGACACGTTCGCCCAACACCCGTGGCTGGCCACCAAACTCAAAGAGGACTCCAAGGCCAAGGACACATGGCACACGACCGCCGGCGGCGGGATGAAGTGCGTCGGCGTGGGCAAGGCGACGCTCG
>ERZ650311.913-NODE-913-length-16142-cov-5.663704_pt1 | contig 16142 bp, 20 predicted proteins | sample MGYA00376247_ERZ650311 | MGnify/ENA primary metagenome ERZ650311 (study PRJEB26733, sample SAMN07839324) | wastewater metagenome | biome: small river; feature: stream; material: water | place: USA: North Carolina | collected 2016-07-28 ... | reverse complement strand
AGAGTCGGGCGAGTAATAAACAGTTTCGCTCGCCACCCGATAAGGTTTTAATGGGAGAGTTAGTCCGCTCCGGCGCAAATAAGAAATCGCCCAAATAACTCTTCACGTGCTTGCGATTGCCCCCAATCTCAATCCACTCACTGCCCGGACTAATAAAGTCCTCAAGCGTAGCCTCTAGATTTAAACCTTCGCGCATCTGATCAAAGTAGGCGACCTCAATTCGGGTACCCATGGTTGCTACTCCAGAGTCTGGCTCGATGCTTCCTAAAATTAATTTGAGTAGAGTTGTTTTCCCTGCGCCATTGGGGCCCAAGAGTCCCACCTTATCGCCGCGCAAAATAGTCGCCGTGAAATTGTGCACGATCGGTTTTTGATAGGACTTACTGATTCCCTGTAAGTCCGCGACGATCTTGCCACTGCGCTCACCGGCTGAGATCGATAGTTTGATTTGACCCATCTCGTTGCGGCGCTGCGCACGCAGAGCCCGTAACTTTTCTAGGCGAGCAACACGTCCCACACTGCGGGTTCGCCTGGCTTCGACGCCCTTGCGTACCCAGACCTCTTCTTGGGCTAGCAATTTATCTGCTCTGGCATTTGCTAGTGACTCAGCATTGAGCTCTTGCTCTTTAAGAACCTCATATTGCGTAAAGTTACCGGGATAGCTGCGCAAGATACCGCGATCGAGCTCCACAATTTGTGTGCAGACGTTATCCAAAAATGCACGATCATGGGTAATCAGAATTACTGATCCTTGGTACTCTTTTAATAAGCCCTCTAACCACGAGATCGAATCTAAATCCAAGTGATTGGTTGGCTCGTCCAACAATAGGACATCCGGAACTTCAACCAATGCCCTAGCAAGCGCCACCCGCTTCTTTGTACCTCCAGATAGACTACTAATTTTGAGATCGGCATCTAAATGCAAACGATCGAGAGTTTCGTAAACACGTTGCTCCCAATTCCACCCACTCAGCGCTTCGAGTTTGGATTGAACCTCATCCAAACGATGATGAGCGGCATCATCCCACTCTCCAACGCTAAGAGCCTCATACTCTTCGCGTAAAGCTTTCGCTTCGGCAACACCCTTGGAGACCGCTTCAAAAACTGTTTCTTCTGCCTCAAATATAGGCTCTTGAGGAACATAGGCAATACGAAGCCCTTGCTGATACTGCAAGAGTCCGTCATCCATTTTTTCTATGCCAGCAAGGATCTTCAGTAGTGAAGATTTACCAGTGCCGTTGCGGCCAATTAACCCAACTCGCTCGCCTGATTCGAGCGAAAAAGCAGTGTTTGCAAGGAGGTCTACATGGCCAAAAGCCAGTTTTGCATCAGTGAGTACGATTAAAGCCATGGCGACATTATCGTCACTTCCTTAAAAGAGAAGATATTTCCATCAATTTCTGCGAGACTAGGAGCTATATGGTTTGCAAATTAAGCCCTTTGACGCCCCGCCTCATCCTCTTTGCCGGTCACGCTGGCACTGGAAAATCTACTCTGGCCAAAAAAGCACTACCTCGATTGATTGAAAAAACAGGGGAAGACTTTTTCTTTCTGGATAAGGACACTGCCTACGGAGGCTATAGCGCCCATGTTATGGAGCTCACCACCCAAAATCCCAATGACCGCGATAGCCCCTACTATCTTGAAAATCTTCGTGATTGGGAATACCAAGGCCTCATTGATATCGCTAAAGAGAACTTACTTTTGGGTGTGAATGTGATTTTGGTAGGGCCTTTCTCCAAGGAGATTCAGAGCGGCAGAATGTTTGATGCACAAGCGCTAGGAATTCCACCACAAACAATCATTCAAATTGCTTGGATTGATTTAGATGAGATGGAAGCCAAAAAGCGAATGGAAAAACGCGCCGACTCTAGGGATGAGTGGAAGTTAGCTCATTGGGAACAATACGCTAAACGCAGAACTGAGCCACCAGTACATTCCGCTCTGCATCGATTTGATAACTCCGTCTTCAATGAGAGTGCTTTTGAGAAACTAATTGATGACTTGGCGCGATAAGCACTAAAGCTAAGGATAAAAAAATAGAGCCCCTTAGGAGCTCTATCTCAAGATCGAAGAACTGAATTCTTAGAACTTATAAGTGACACCAACTGCTGGCATCCATGGATTCAAAGTCAACTTACCTAGGTTTGCACCACCAGCTACCGCCTGAACATTAGTTGCCATAGTTGCGTATTTCAAATCAATATTTGCGCCCCAGTTTTTATCAAACATATAGTCAGCACCAATCTGACCAACAAAGCCTATGCTAGATGGCTCGACTTGGACAGTATTACTAAGAGCTGGGAAATTTTGACGATTACCAAATATGGTGTAGTTAATGCCTGCGCCAACGTAAGGCTTTAATGCGCCTAAGTCAGTGAAGTGATATTGAGCTAATAAAGATGGTGGCAACGCTGAAATTTTTCCCACATTACCAGAGTTAGCATTGATATTCACTTGTTGCGGCCAAGTTAAAACCAACTCAGCAGCAACATTTTTCGTAAAGAAATAAGAAACATCAAACTCAGGAATCCATTGATTTTTAGCCTTCAGATTCAAGTCTGAGGCAACTCCGGTCTGACCATTCTGGTAGAGAACATCTACCGCGCGCACACGCACCATCCAGGGGTTTTCTTGTGCCTGAGCTTGCGCTGCGATTGGGGCTAAGGATGCTACTGCAGCCATTGCTGCTACGAGTGACTTAATACGCATGGTGGTTTCCCTTTTTATTATCAATTTCGATGAAAACATTTTCGAATTGATGCCGATGGGATAATTTGATTTAAATCAAATGGGAAGTGCTTGGGAATTTTGTGTTTGCTAAAAAGCAACAGCGTTTTAAGACTTATTTGATCTAGATCAAATTGCCTCAGATTTACCCTTACAAAACCTTAGAGTAAGTGCCCTTCGCTTGGGATTCTCGAAGATGACGATCAAAAGTCATCGCCACACGTCTGGCCAGCAGTCTGCCTTTAGTGGGAACCAAAATGCTCTCGCCTTCCCAGGTCATCAGCCCGGCCTCCTCCAGACTTTTTAACTCTGCAATTTCTGTCTTAAAGTAGCTTGGGAAGTCGATTTGATGAGATGCAGAGAAAGCTTTGGTATACAAAGCAAACTGGCACATTAATTCACCAATGAGCTCACGGCGCAGAAGATCGTCTTGATCTAATTGCAATCCTCTGAGCACTGGCAAGTGCCCGCTATCGAGTGCCTCGTAGTATTCATCTAAAGTGCGCACATTTTGTGAGTAGCAATCATCCACCTTACCAATCGAAGAAATTCCAAAGGCCAAGAGGTCACACTCCGCTTGCGTAGAGTAGCCTTGAAAATTGCGATGTAACTTACCTTCCTTTTGCGCAATTGCTAGTTCATCATCCGGCTTGGCAAAGTGGTCCATACCAATAAAGACATAACCAGCCTCGCCTAAACGAGAGATCGTATTTGAGAGAATATCGAGCTTCTCTGCAGCAGCCGGCAAATCAGTCTCGGCTATTCGGCGCTGCGGCTTAAAGATGTGTGGCAGATGCGCATAGTTGTATACAGATAGGCGATCTGGATTCATGGCCAGGACTGCTTCTACGGTTTCCTTGAAAGTCTCAGGCGTTTGTTTTGGAAGGCCATAGATTAAATCGACGCTTCTCGATTTAAATCCATATTTTCGGGACCAATCCATCACCGCCCGAGTCTCTTCAATCGTCTGGACTCGATGCACAGCCTCCTGTACAGCCAAGTTAAAGTCCTGCACACCTAAGCTAATGCGGTTAAAACCCAGCTCTGCTAGGAGTGCAATATCTTTTTCAGTCACACGACGCGGATCAATTTCGATGGAATATTCGCCATCGGGCAATAGCTCAAAATGTTGACGGGTGTGATGCATTAACTCGATCATTTCTGCATGCGACAGAAAAGTAGGTGTACCACCACCCCAATGTAATTGCGTTACAGAAATCTTTTTCTGCGCACCCATGGACTGGGTGACCATAGCCATCTCTTTGGCTAAATACTTAATGTACTTGGCGCTACGGCCATGATCTTTGGTGATGATCTTGTTACAGCCACAGTAGTAACAAATATTTGGGCAAAATGGCAAATGGAAATATAAAGAAAGAGGTTGGCTCGCTTTTGCCACTCGCTGAAGTGCACCTAAGTAATCCGCCTCAGAAAAATCCCCATGAAATCGATCAGCGCTGGGATATGAGGTGTAGCGCGGACCATTGATATCGAACTTCTTGAGCAACTCCGGATGAAACAGCACTTCTTTCTCTGCTGCATCTATTGTTAACGGAGTTACTACTAGGTTCATAAAGTGTTAAGTGGGATTTACTTTGATAAATAGTCTAGCGCTACTGCTTCTGCCACTTTAATCCCATCTACCCCTGCAGACAAGATTCCCCCAGCATAACCCGCGCCCTCACCGGCTGGATATAGACCTTTGATATTCAGACTCTGGTAATTGGGGCCTCGTGTAATGCGCAATGGCGAGGATGTGCGCGTCTCTACACCAGTGAGTACAGCATCTTTCATGGAGAAACCTTTGATTTGCTTCTCAAAGACGGGGATCGCTTCACGGATCGCCTCAATAGCATAGGCAGGCAAGCTTTCTGCCAGATCCGTCAAATGCACGCCGGGTTTATAAGAAGGCAATACACTACCGAACTGTGTCGAAGGCTTGCCTTCTAAGAAATCCCCAATCAATTGACCAGGGGCTTCATACGTTCTACCGCCTAACTCAAAAGCCTTGGACTCGATTGCTCTTTGAAACTCAATACCTGCGAGAGGTCCACCTGGGTAATCATCAGGAGTAATGCCAACAACGATGCCAGCATTGGCATTGCGCTCGTTACGAGAATACTGACTCATACCATTAGTGACAACACGATTAGGCTCCGAAGTTGCTGCAACCACGGTACCGCCAGGACACATACAAAAACTATAGACAGCACGGCCATTCTTAGCATGGTGCACCAACTTGTAGTCTGCCGCACCGATCAACTCATTACCTGCATGCGGGCCAAGGCGAGCTTTATCAATCAGTGATTGAGGATGTTCAATCCGAAAACCTACAGAAAATGGTTTGGCTTCCATATAGACACCGGCCTGATGCAAAGCTTCAAATGTATCGCGCGCGCTATGCCCGAGCGCCAGGATCACATGGCTGGCAGGCAAATCGGGCTGGCCCTCGATCTTAACCCCAGTAATTTGTCCATTCTTAATATCAAAGCCAATCACTTTTTGCGAGAAGCGAATCTCGCCACCGAGATCAATAATTTCTTGGCGCATTTTCTCGACCACCCCGACTAAGCGGAAGGTACCGATATGCGGCTTCGCCACATAGGTGATTTCTTCTGGAGCACCGGCTTTAACAAACTCGTTAATCACCTTACGGCCATAAAACTTCGGATCTTTAATCTGACTATAGAGCTTGCCGTCTGAAAACGTTCCTGCCCCACCCTCACCAAATTGCACATTCGATTCAGGATTGAGTACATTCTTGCGCCACAAACCCCAAGTATCTTGGGTACGTTCACGCACCTTTTTGCCACGCTCCAGAATGATGGGCTTAAATCCCATTTGCGCTAAGACTAATGCTGCAAAAATTCCGCAAGGGCCAAAACCAACGACAACGGGTCGAAGTGCTTTACCCGAATGTATTGAATCCGGGGCTTTTGCGACAAAGTGATAACTCGTATCCGGGGATGGTCTGATATGGGCATCGCCAGCAAACTTTTTTAGGAGTACTTCTTCATTCTTGGCCGATAAGTCAACTGTATAGATAAAGGCTAAAGCAACGTTTTTGCGAGCATCGTAGCTACGCTTAAAGACCTGAAATTGAATCAAGTCCTTAGGAGCCAAATTCAGGCGCTTCAGAATTGCCGCCTCCAGGGCTTCTGGGGCATGGTCAATTGGTAAACGCAGTTCAGTAATACGGATCATGAGTTTCTACGATACACAGTAATTTGAAGGATTTGCGGGCCAAATAGGAGCCATTAGCAAAGCCATAAACCAAATGATACTGGTTGTAGAGGGGCTGACACCAGATAGTTGGGCATACAGGCGATAATGCGGCATGGCTCTACGCGCAACTATCCACAAAGCCGACCTTCATGTCGCAGATTCCGACCGTCATTACTATGGCAGTCACTCCCTCACCATTGCTAAGCACCCCTCCGAAACTGAGCAGCGGATGATGATTCGTATCATCGCGTTTGCACTGCAAGCTCATGAGGATTTGATTTTTACCAAGGGTTTAAGCGATACCGATGAGCCTGATCTTTGGATCAAAGACCTTACCGATGCCATCAAGTTATGGATTGAAGTTGGTCAACCAGATGAGCGCCGTATTCTGAAAGCCTGCGGACGCGCCGATCAAGTCATTGTCTATTGCTATGGTGGTCACACCAGCAAAATCTGGTGGGATGGTATTGCCAACAAGCTGACTCGGGCGCGCAACTTGCAAGTTATTTCAATTCCAGCTGAACAAGCCGAAGCACTCAATAAGCTAGTTGAGCGCAGCATGGTTCTTCATGTGAACATCCAAGATGGTGAAGCCTATGTTTCATCTGATCATGGTCAAGTGACTATCACTCCCGAGATTTGGCGCGGTAATTAATAAATCCTATCAATGAAGACAGTTGTTTTCGATACCAATGTCCTACTAGATATATTTGTCTTTAACGACTTTAGGGCCTTGTATCTAAAGCAAGTCCTTATCGATGGAAAAATCGATGCTCTTGCTAGCCAAAAGACACTCGAAGAGTTTGCAGATGTTATTGCGCGCCCTTTATTTGCATTAAGCCAAGAACAGCAAGAACAAATTCGGCTGCAATGGCAAGGTTTAGCTAGAGTCATTCCAGATGAGACCTTAATGAAGGCGCCTTGGACTTGCCAAGATCCTGACGATCAAGTCTTTTTGGATCTCGCCTACTCTCAAAAGCCCTGCACTTTGATAAGCAAAGACAACGAAGTACTACGCTTTGCCAAGAAAGCAGCGTGCGATCAAGTCTTGATTACCGCCGACTACACAGCGCTAGCACTATAGCCTCATTTTCCATAATCTAGAATCAAGAGTAGGATGGAATTTAGCATTACTAAATCATACCGAGAAAGTGCATTATTGACATGAGCAAACCGAAATTAGCCGATCCAGATGATGGCCTCTTTAAGCCAGGCACTAAATTGCGCCACATCAAGACTGGTGGATTTTATAAAGTCGTTTTACTGGCAAATGTAGAGGCAACCTTAGAACCCGCTTATGTTTATGAATCCATGCAATCTCACGATTTTTGGATTAGACCTCAAGCAGAAATGGAAGATGGGCGCTTTGAGCTCATCACAGAATAAGAAAGACGATCACACATGTCAGAAGAACGCATCACTAATCTTGAAATCAAGCTCAGCTTTACAGAAGATCTCATTGAGAAATTAAATGAGACTGTTTATAAGCAGCAACAGCAAATTGAGTTTCTGTATCGAGAACTCAAAGCGATTAAAGAACAGGCCGGTAGCGGCGGTGGAGGCGGCAGCCTTAAAGATGAAATCCCGCCGCATTACTAAACTACTACTCAGCTACTGCTAATATAGTCAGAAGGCATCGCCCTTAGACAAATTCTTTTAAGGAACATCATGAGCAACTTAACGCTATTTCTAGTCCAGTGGGGCTTAACTTCTTTATCCCTCTGGGTTGCTAGCTATATCTTTAGTGGTCTGCGGTTTGCAGACGGTGGCTCCCTCCTGATTGCTGCCCTACTATTGGGCTTTGCTAACGCCATCGTTAAGCCGTTACTAATTCTATTTACATTGCCACTCACTGTGGTGACCATGGGTCTCTTTTTGCTCGTGATCAATGCTTTAGTGCTGATGCTTGTTTCAGCGGTAGTCAGCGGCTTTACGATCTCCAGCTTCTGGACCGCATTCTTTGCTAGCATCTTTATTTCTTTATTTAGCCTCTTTGTAAGCGGCCTCGTTTTCTAAAAGCAAGATGACAACTAAGGTGGGCTGAGTCTATCTTAGTAATGCCTTAGTTCTGTCTTAGTTACTAGCAGGATATATCTCAGACCAAGCATGCAGAGCCGTTTTACATGGCTGCGACTTGGACGTCAACGATTTAGCATTCTCAGCGGCAATACTGATGCCGCCAGTTAAAAATCCCAGGCCAATGGAGACGGCACTCGTTACCACTCCAGCTTTGTTAACACCGGCCTGTGGGTTTTGCAGGGTTCCTTCAATCTTGACCAGACCACCAAGATTGACGCCGGTAGTTAAGCCAGATTTTTCGCTAGGATTGATGTTGATATCCAATGCCTCGCTATTGAGATTCATGGAACCAGATAGCACGATATTTAAGCGATCAGTGACCACGCCAACGGAATCCTTAATGTTTACTATGCCACCACTAATGGGCAAATAGGCGACAGCACACTCCAAAACGGTTTGGGTAGATTTTTTATAGAGTGGATTGACTGCATCAAACACGGTAATGACAAAGTCTCCACCCTTATTGATGAGTTTGGAATCAATCTTGCCCTGCCCCACTGAAACCTGAATGACCCCATTAGCGCGACTAGCAAATTGATGAGGGCTCAGGCCTGACCCCTTTAAATTCCAGGCGATCTGGGTTGCGCCACCAGAAACTCTTGCGCTGGAATCACTAGAGGAAGTGATTTGCTCCAAGCTAAAGTCTTTAGCCATTCCTTTAAAAGAGGTCTTTGGTGCTGGGCCGCTGAATTCAGAGATGGAAAGCTGTGCTTGAGCACTCCCCTTGCCGATATTAAAGCTGACATCATTTGCGTCAATTCGGTCATTCTTAAACTGCAATGTGGCTTTAAAGTTCGTAAATGGAGTCTGATCAGGAATAGCAAGTTCTGCGATATTGATCTTGATCGTGCCATCAGCCAGGGGCAATAGACCAAATGGCAGCGCATCATCAGAAAAAAAGTACTTGCCCTGTGACTTATGCGAAGCTACAGGCGTAGATTTTCCGGAGGCACCGGCAATTGCCGCCGAGCCTGCCAAAGGCGCCAGATCAAACGATTTGGAATTGAGATCTATATTAAATTGTGCCAATGTCTTAGGCTTCTTATCTATCTCGCCTTTAATCGTGAGCGACTTTCCATTGAGCGTGAGATTTAAATCAAGGCCCATTTTTACAGGGGTCTGATCCCAAGCAAAGTAAGCATTGCGTAGGGAGCCTGTTGTGCCTTTGAGATTGAGGGTGTAATTAGCGTATTGTAGGTCGGCCAGAATCGATGATTTTCCGTCGATGGCAGCAAAACTCAGCTTTGGGAGGTAGATTAATTTTTCCGCTTGATTACCATCCTGATAATGAATGCGGGCATCTACAACATCAAAGTTCTTGAATGTGAAAAATGCGCTGTCTGCAGAGTTGTCAGAAGAGCTATTTGAAGTGCCGCTTGAAACGGAACCAGTTTGAGTGGTAGCTCCTGCTAACGCTGGAGGGGTTAAATTCCAATTACCGTCTCCAGCCTTGTTGGTTTGCAGATTTAAATCCAAGCCTTGTAAGCCAATCCTGCTGATCTCCACACTACCCTTTAATAGCGGCAACAACCGAATATCCAGCTCGATTTGTTTGAGTGTCAATAAATTAGGATTACTTGCCCAGGATGTATTACTCAATGACACCTGTTCCGCTTTGACACTAATTCCTGGAAAAAGACTCAAGCTTACCGGTCCAGAAATGGTGAGATCTCGCCCAGTGGATTCTTTGACTGTAGAACTGAGTAACTTGGTTAACTGTGTCGGATTAATAAAGGACGCCGCATACCAAGTGCCTAGCCCTGCCATGGCAAGGCATCCAATAAGTGCGATCAGAAATATCTTTAGTGGTTTATTCACCCAACCATTCTAAATCGTGCGCAGGCGATTGGTAGTGATAAAGAACCCCTAGACTAAAATATGCTCATGAGTACAGATAATTTGCCAAAGTGCCCTGCATGCCAGGAAGATATGACCTATCCAGATGGGGAAAACTACGTTTGCGCCCAGTGCGGCCATGAATGGCCAATCGCTGGCGCCGCAGAAGAAGTAGAGGCTGGTTTGATCGTTAAAGATGCTAATGGCAATCTATTGGCCGATGGTGATACCGTGACCTTAATTAAGGATCTCAAGGTCAAAGGCTCATCTACAACTCTGAAGGTGGGCACCAAGATTAAAGGTATTCGCCTTGTATCTGGTGATCATGAGGTTGATTGCAAAACGGAAGCAGGCAATATGTTGCTCAAAGCCTGCTTCTTGAAAAAAGCCTAGAACTTCTTCTAGGCTTTTCTTTTAAGGCAGTGATGCAAGGCAATCTAAGTGCTAGCCTTCTTTAAAACAGCGTAGATCTGATCCTTTAGTAAAAGCTTCTCTTTCTTCAATGTCTCAATTTCTTCAGGGGTGCTTGGCTCACTATGCGCCTCCATTCTTTGGATTTTCTGGTCCAAATTATTGTGCTTATCAAACAAATGCGAGAAATGACGATCTGAAGTTTTTAACTTAGTAATGAGTTCACGATATTCAGGAAACATAGATCCTCTTCATATTTAGGTTAATAGCTATTACTGGTAACTGCTTAGTTTCAGTGTAGCAATCTCATAATCGAAGAACAATGCCTAACCCCATCTTTTTTTCTTTCGCTCTACCCTTGCAATCTAAGGAAGAAACCCCATATTGGAAAGGTGCATTCCTACAGGAATTTGCAGTAATATCAGATAGTGCAGTAAGCACATTAACTACCAAAAGAAGGGTAATAGACCATGGCTACAAAGAAGTCTCCAGCAAAAAAGAAAGTAGCTACCAAGGTGGTATCAAAAGCCCCTGCAAAGAAAGCTGTCAAGAAAGTAGCAACCAAAAAGACAGTGAAAAAGGTAGTGAAAAAACCTGCGGCCAAGAAAGTGGCTGCAAAGAAGCCTGCTGCTAAAAAAGTAGCGGTTAAGAAAACAACGACAAAGAAACCAGCAGCTAAAAAGCCAGCAACAAAGAAATCCTCCAAGAAGCCAGTTTCAGCCAAAGCCCCAAAAGTAGATCAATACGGTCTTGAGCAGGATGATGAGTTTTACGGCTTGTATTTTGCGAAGTCCACTAAAAAGGGATTGGTTGAAGTCAAACCCTGCACTTTCTCCTTGATGTATTGGTGGAAAGGATTGCTTGGCTACCCTGACATGATCGAGATTTCTAAAGGCAGCAATACTGCGATCTTACAGTTTGAATCTACCTTTGGTGGCGGTGATTCTGGTGAGACCGAGTTAACTGAAAAAGACGTACTCGATATCGATCACATCATTGAAGTGGATGAAGAAGAGATGCTCATCTCACTCTACTCTTATGTTCCGATTCCTGTGCCTGAGAAATTGGTCGGCGCCTTAAGTCTTGCTGTCCTCAATATCAATCCAGAAACTCGCTATGGCAGCCTAGAAATCTGCCCCACCGAGAATGAAGAAGGTGAAACCGAGCACTTCTTGCGTTATCGTGCTGCAACCTATTTGCGTGGCATCAAGTCTGGCAAAGTGGAAGCAATTGAAAGCATGGTTACCAATGGTTCCGAGTTCTTCGGCCTAGCTTTAGATGCAATGTGTGTAAATAAGTCTATTAAGAAGTGGTTACTTAGCTAACTTCGCGCTGATCAATGGCGGACTTACTACCCGCCACTATCTACAAAGATAGATGTAAGTAATGGGAAAACGGTCATTGACCGTTTTTCTGCTTTCTACGATCGTCGCAGTTCTCTTGCCCTGCTTTTTGCATTCAGCGAGAGCGACTTCTTGTGTCTCAGATTCTTTTGCATCTTTTGGTGCATGCACACCGACTGTTCCGTCTGATTGCTGGTACACACCAAATTGACTTGTTGGCGTTGAGCAGGCTAGCAGGAAAAAGCTCAGACTCAAAACTAAGGGCATTAATTTATTAAACGATTTCATAAAAATTCCACATTTTTTAGTCTATGACCAACTCTAAATCAAAATAGAGCAATAAGGGCTAGTTAATATTAATATGGAAGCAAATGAAAAGTGAAACCCGCCCTAGAAACGATAAGACCCAAGAACGCCTGGCTTTGGTAGTAGAAATCGCTCACCGTCTTTTTGCGAGCCGGGGTTACGAAAACGTTGGTGTTCGTGAAATTGCACAAGAAGCCGGCATCAGCCCGATGCAGGTATACAGATTGGGTGTAGATAAGACTGATTTATTGGCTGAAGTGATTTTGATTGTTAATCAGAACTTGATTAATGGTCTGATGGCTTTTGACAGCAGCCTGCATAAAAGTGCTATTTCCTTTGTTGAGAGCTATCTACTCTATTTATACAAGCAGGATATCAATATCAAAAGTATTCGCAAAGAAGATTTTGCATTTAGCTGGAAGTGGTCTAGTAAATATGAGGCACTGATCATTGAACAGCTCATGCAGATTCTGAAACCGATAGCCGATGCCTTGGTCCACTTTGAATATGATGAAATTGAAGCTCGCTGCTATGCTATCTGGTCTTTGTATTACGTTGGCTATCGCAACGCAGTCATGAATAATGCAGATGCCAATGCTTGTTTAGAGGCCATTAGACCCAGTCTTGCTATTTGTTTAAAGAAATAATGTTCTATATTTAATCTAGTTTAGATTGGCTTATTTCTGAAAAACTGATCTCTCAACCACAGAGCAACGGATACCAAGCCCACCATAATGGGTACCTCAACTAGAGGTCCAATCACTGCGGCAAAGGCTGCTCCCGAATTAATACCAAAGACGGCTATCGCTACGGCTATGGCCAGTTCAAAGTTATTACTCGATGCCGTAAATGACAAAGTGCAGCAACGCTTGTACTCGATACCCATCTTGATGGTGATGAAGAATGTCAACAAGAACATCACAACAAAGAAAACAAGCAAGGGAATCGCAATCGTGACTACATCCATTGGCAGCTGCAGAATAAGCTTACCCTTCAGGCTAAACATCACCACAATCGTAAAGAGCAATGCCACTAATGTCAGTTTGCCAATTCTGGGGACGAAAGTGTTTTGATACCAGTCTCTCGATACAAACTTGAGAGCAATATATCTAGTCAAGAATCCTGCAACACAAGGCACTCCTAAATAGATCGCAACTGTTTTTGCTATTTCACCAATGGTGATATTGACCACCGATCCTGCAAAGCCGAAATATGGAGGCAGCACCGTTAAGAAGAAATAGGCATACACGCTAAAGAACAGGACCTGAAAGACTGCATTAAATGCCACTAGGCCAGCTGCGTACTCTGTTGACCCCTTAGCAATGTCGTTCCATACAATCACCATCGCGATACAGGGTGCTATTCCAATCAAAATGAGGCCAGCCATGTATTCAGGCTGGTTTGGCACAAACAAAATTGCCAGAAAAAACATGAGTGTTGGCGCAACAATCCAATTGAGCAAGAATGCAAGGCCAAAGATTCGTTTATCCCTAAATACATCTGGCAAGTCTTCATATTTGACCTTGGCAAACGGTGGGTACATCATCAATATCAAGCCAATCGCGATTGGGATATTGGTTGTTCCAGACTGAAACGAATTAATAAACCCCTCTACTCCGGGCAAAAAATAGCCCAAGCCAATGCCGGCTGCCATGGCTGCGAAGATCCAAACCGTGAGGTATCGATCTAAAAAGGAGAGTTTGCTGGTGACGGCACTCATGATTTAGCGTGGATTTCTTGAAGGCTAAGAGAGTTCAGTTGATCTATTGGCATATCCGCTAAAAGATCAATGCGTTTTTTTAAACCAATCATGACCTCTTTAAAGGCTCTTCGTTTCTCTTCATCACCGCCCTGCACTTGCGATGGATCTGGGAAGCCCCAATGCGCTGTAGCAGGCTTACCAGGCCAGTATGGGCAAACTTCACCAGCCGCATTGTCACAAACTGTGATGATGAAATCCATCCGCGGAGAATCTGGCAAACCATATTCATCCCAAGACTTCGAACGAAGCTTGGATTCGTCGTAGCCCATCTGCAGAGCCAACTCTCGCGCAAATGGGTTTACATTCGTGCCAGGCGTTGACCCAGCTGAGTAACCTACAAACTTACCACTGGCATGTGTAGAAGCAAGCGCTTCCCCCAAAACTGAACGAGCAGAGTTATGGGTACATAAAAAGAGAATGTTGTACTTCTTCATTTGGTTTTGATCTTCTTCGCAAGTGGAACGGGGGCACAGGACTTACCTCCACAACAGTTTTCAAGTAAAAAGCTACTTAAATCCTGGACTAGATTAGCGTTCGGTCGATAGATGAGATTGCGACTCTGGCGCTCTACTACCAATAATTCTGCACTTAATAATTCTTTTAGATGAAAGCTAAGCGTGGCATTGGCTATTCCCAGCTTTTCGATGATCTCACCAGGGGTCAATCCTGTATCGCCACGCTGCACTATTAAGCGAAATATATTCAATCGAGTCTCTTGGCCTAAGGCTAGAAAGGCTTTGATGGCATCTATATTTTTCATATTTCTAATTATATGGAAATATATATTACAAAATGATGACCTGCCCCAGCATTGACTTCATTCACCAATGCTTCGTCTTAAAGGATGTATGACTGTCACATAACTGTCATATTCGCTTGAAAAGAGGAGTTATAAAACGTAGGATTGACTCAAGGTCACATCAAATCCACCCCACCCATATCTAAGAAGGAAATCACCATGAGTCAAAAGAAATTAGTAAAACAGCTATTTAAAAAGCTTGATAAGCTGGAATCCGACCGGGAAAAAATTATTGATAAGCTAGCAAAGGCATTAGATAAGTTAGAAAAAAAGGATGCGGCAAAAAAACCCCCCGCTAAGAAATCTACAGCATCTAAAAAGACCACTGCCAAAAAGACCCCAGCCAAGAAAGCCACTGCAAAAAAGGTAGCTACAAAGAAAGCACCCGTTAAGAAAGTCGCCACCAAGAAAACTGTGGCCGAAAAGACACCGGCAGCTACTGGTGATGCAAGCTAATGGGTAAAAAAGATAAAGGTCAAGTTAATGCCACCTCTTACGAAGCAGAGCTTCGACAGCTTCAAATACAACTAGTCAAACTTCAAAACAGTCTTATTAGCAATGGTGATCAGATACTAGTGATTCTGGAGGGTCGCGATACAGCAGGCAAAGATGGCACCATTAAGGCTATTACTCAACACTTAAGTCCGCGTGAGACTCGGGTGGTTGCCCTCGGTAAACCATCCGATATTGAGTCAGGCGAATGGTACTTTCAACGCTACGTAGCTCAACTTCCCATTAAGGGTGAATTTGTTCTTTTTAACCGCAGCTGGTACAACCGCGCCGGGGTTGAACGCGTCATGAACTTTTGCACTAAAGAGCAATACGCAACCTTCATTGAAACAGTCAATGACTTTGAGGCTATTCTGGTGAAATCCGGCATCACACTTATTAAATACTACCTGGATATCTCTAAAAAAGAACAGGTAGTCCGCCTTAAAGCAAGGGAGGATGACCCATTAAAGCAATGGAAGATCAGCCCTATAGATCAGCAGGCTCAGAAAAAATGGGATGCTTACAGCAAATATCGTAATGAAATGCTTCAAAGCACTAGCCCGGCAGATGCCCCATGGACGATAGTGAGAGCCAACGATAAAAAGCTGGCGCACCTTAATCTCATCAAGGACCTGCTTTCCAGAGTTAGCTACCCTGGCAAGGATAAAAAGCTGCTAAAGACAGATCAAGAAATTGCCTTCTTGTGGGACGGAAATCTATCTAAGCTAGAGAAGTAAGTATCTAGAAAACTTCAGGCACGTACATCTCTGGTGGAACAGGTCCACGCAGATAGTCTGGGTTATGTACACGCTTTGGCAGAGTAATCACAGGATGATCAATCTCTTGATAAGGGATCTGACTCAGTAGGTGCGTAATGCAATTGAGACGTGCCTTTTTCTTGTCATTAGCAGCCACAACCCACCATGGTGCCTCAGGAATATGGGTGCGCTCTAACATTGTTTCTTTGGCCTTTGTATAAGCCTCCCACAACCTTCTTGCCTCTAAGTCCATTGGACTGAGCTTCCACTGCTTCAATGGATCATGAATGCGCATCATGAAACGGTTGTACTGCTCTTCATCAGAAATAGAAAACCAATACTTGATAAGAATGATTCCTGAGCTGATCATCATGCGCTCCAGATCAGGGACGGTTCTTAAA
>ERZ650311.912-NODE-912-length-16144-cov-5.443719_pt1 | contig 16144 bp, 16 predicted proteins | sample MGYA00376247_ERZ650311 | MGnify/ENA primary metagenome ERZ650311 (study PRJEB26733, sample SAMN07839324) | wastewater metagenome | biome: small river; feature: stream; material: water | place: USA: North Carolina | collected 2016-07-28 ... | reverse complement strand
TGGAATATCGCCGCAACCTTCGGAAGAAGGCGGCGAAGGATGCCGGTCTGCGTCGTGCCATCGCCGCTGCGTGCAAACACGACATACTTTACTTCTTTAATGCCTGGTGCTACCTGATCGAGCCCCGAACTCGCTACGACTCTAAGGGGCACGAGAAGGCCAAGGTCTTCCCGTTTATTACTTGGGAGCATCAGGACTATTGGTTTCCGAAAGTACGCGAATCACTTGGCAAGCGCAACGTCGTTGTCGAGAAGTGTCGCGGTGAAGGGTGGACGTGGTTTGAGTGCTTGGCGGCATTGCAGGACTTCCTCTTCAGCGAGAATACGCTGGTGGGGCTTGTGTCTAGCACGGAAGCTAAGTCCGACTCACAGAGCCTCGGCTCAATTCTTGGTAAGGTCGACTGGGAACTCACGAAACTTCCAACATGGATGACAGGCATTAGAGGCCGCGACCGAAACAACACGGGCGACTGGTATCGCAATGCCAGCGACCACGCCTTGATGAACGTCCGACTCGGCAATCAAATCACCGCCTTTGCCGCTGGCCCTGATGTGGGACGCGGCGACCGCTTTACATGGTTCGGATTGGACGAGCACGCTTCTGACGAATGGAAACAAGAAGGGAACGACGAGCGTGTGCTGGAAGCCCTCGGCGGCACGACCGACTCCATTCTCTCCATCTCGACCCCCAAGGGAGCCTACGGCGCATTCCACCGACTCGTTCACGCCCCATCGAGCGACCTGAAAGTCACCATCGACTGGCGCGACAACCCGTCAAAGAATCGCGGACTTTACAAACTTGTCAACGACCGGCCAGTTGCCGTCGATCCTGAGAACAACCCGCTCCACAAAGACTACGATCCGCCGACGAAGGAAATCTCCGAACTGCTGTCTCGGTTGCGGAAGCGTGGCTACGACCTCGACTCCAAGACGCGCAGTCCGTGGCTCGACCGTGAGTGCGACCGTGGCACGTCCAACCCGCAGAACGTCGCCCAGGAAATCGAGCGTGACTACGGCGGCAGTGTGGCCCGCATCTTCGGCAACCACTGCATGGAAGTGGCGGAGTCGACCACCCGCCCGCCGGACATTTACGGGATGCTCACTGTCTATGACGACCTGAGTTACATGTTCGACCGCGTAGACAACGGCGAGTTTCACCTATGGTGCCAGCTTGATATCCACGACCGCCCGCCCAAGCACAACTACATCGTCTGTGCGGACGTGGCGTCGGGCGACGGCGGCGATTACTGCAACAACTCGGCGGTCATGGTCATTGACCTTGTGACCGGCGAACAAGTCATGGAGTTCGTCACCAAGACGGTCAAGCCTCCAGACTTCGCCGACAAGTGCATCGCCATCGCCAAATGGTTCCACAATGCGTTCCTCGCATGGGAGCACATGGGGCCGGGTACGGCGTTTACCAAGCAAGTCATCGAGCGTGGCTACGGCAACTGCTACGAGCGGGAAACGATGGACAAGTTCACTCGCAAACGCAGCAAGAAGCTCGGCTTCGACAATCGCGGTTCGGCGCGTGAATACCTGTTCGCGGACTTGGAGCGTCAGATTCGCACTGGCGACCTGCTCATCCGCAGCAAGTATCTGGCGGAGGAACTGACGCAGTACATCCGCGACGAGGGGAAGATTCGACACGTCTCGGTCAATGGCGACGACTCCTCCCACGGCGACCGCGTGATTGCGATGGGCGTGGGCGTGCAGGCCATGAAGGCGCGCCCGATGCCGAAGCTCGAAGGCAAGCGAGTGGAATCGTATGGCGACCCAGTCCCCGGCACGCTCGCCTATCGCGAGTGGATGTTCACCCGCATGAACGAAGAGGGCGACGAGTGGGACGACCGCAGTACAGCGGACTTCCGCAAGTCAGGCCGCGAGCAATACACATTCAACTAGACGGGACAGCATAGATGGTTGCATTCAATAAAGACTTCGACGAATCCTGGAGCCTTGAGCCGCAGGAAATCTTCGGCGAGTACACGCGCAAGACGAGCGACCTCAAGTTCGAGGCGTTGCACAAGTCCATCGAGGCGTCGTTTCGTGGGCTAGAGCCGTTCCGCAATCTCAACCGCCGCTTGGTCCGCGAGTACGCCGGACCTGCCTACGGCGAGTGCGAGACGAAGCGCAAGTACCTCAACATGACGAGCCAGCTCGTCGATGCGTACATGATGCTGCTGGCGGCCAATCGTCCGCAGGCAGATATCTCCAGCCGTTACGAATCGCTCCGGGGATACGCCAAGCATTTTGAGACCGGCGTGAACAACCTCGTCGCAGAGATTGGGCTGGAGTTCACGATCCGCCGGTGGGTGCTCGACGCCTTCTTCTGCGTCGGCGTCATCAAGACCCACATGAAGGATGCGGGAGAAATCCAGTTCGAGAAGAATCTGTGGATGGACCCCGGAACCCCGTTCGCCTCCAACGTGTCGCTCGACAACTTCGTCTACGACGCTGGCGCGAAGTCGTGGGGAGAGCTGCGGTGGGCGGGCGATATGTACCGCGTCCCGCTGGAGGATATCAAGAAGGGTGTGGAGATCGGGATGTACGATCCCGACGTGGCGAAGGACATCGTGCCGACCAGCAAGTATCGGGTCGACAAGGACCGCCTGGAGTCCTACAGCCAAGGGAACGAAGTCGACCTCGATGAGTTCCAGCCGATGGTCGACTTGGCGGATATATGGGTGCAGCGTGATAAGAAAATCTACACGTTCGTCGTCTCCGACCGCACGAAGTTCTGCATCAAGAACCAGATGCCACTGGCGACGATGGAGTGGAACGACCCGGAGAGCGGGCCGTACCACATTCTCGGCTTCAATGAAGTCCCCGAAAACATCATGCCCGTTGGTCCGGCGGTTCACATGGATGAACTTGACCGGCTCATCAACAACTTGCTGCGGAAGCAAGCCCGACAGGCGATGCGTCAGAAGGACGCCACGATCTACAGCGGTCAGGGCGCCGAGACGGCGAAGCGCTGGAAGAACGCCCCAGACGGCGGAATGTTCCAAGGCGACCCGCAGGGCATGGCTACCATCAGCGAGGGCGGGGCGAATCCGCAGAACATGATGTTCCTGGCGAACATCATCGACATTTACAAGAACGCTTGCGGCGGACTCGACACGCTGCGGGGGACGGGTCCGGCTGCCGGCACGGTTGGCCAGGAGCAACTGATTCAGGACGCCAACAATCGCGCTATTGCCCAGATGCAATACCGCGTGATGGACGCTACCCGACGGCTGCTGAAGTCGCTGGCGTTCATGCTCTGGAATGACGAGTTCAAGGAAATCAGCGGGCGACTGGAGCTTCCTGGCACTGGCTACGCTGCCGACGCCACCTGGCGACCGGGGGACCGTGAGGGGAATTTCCTCGACTACAACTTCGACGTGAACGTCTTCTCGATGACGTACCGCCCGCCGGCTCAGGTCGCCCAAGAACTGATGCAGTACGCGATGAACGTCATTGTGCCGCTTCAGCCGACTCTCCAGCAGCAGGGCGGCATGTTCGACGTGGCGGCGTTCAACGAAATGATGGCGGAGCTTACGGGCCGAGACGAGTACAAGCGGATGGTCACGTTCTCCTCTCCGCCTGAATCCGACTCCGAAGGCCCGACGACGAGCGTGAAGCCGCCCAATACCAATCGCACCTACACGCGGCGAAGCGTGTCTACCGGAACGCCAGCGGGGGCTGCACAGTCGATGATGCAGCAATGGTCCTCGATGGCGAAGAGCAATGGAGGGGCGTCGATGATGCCGACAGGATGAGCAAGGTGTTCAGGATCGGGGCGGACGGAACGGGCGAGTGGGTCGACAAGGGCAAGGCCAAGAAGCCACCTCGCGCCAACGAGCCGGATATCGTCAGCGATTCACTCGGCGTGACCAAGTGGCAGGTCGATGAGTTCCGAGAAGATGCCCGCAAGAACGGGTTTCGCGTCGACTTCGTGACTGATCGCGGGCCGAGCGCCGTCGAGGGATTCTTCCCGGCCAAGGGGAGCCCAAGCGAAATCGCACGCTACGAAAAGTACCGCCAGGGTTGCGTCGCCGAAACGGGGCGCGCTGGCGGCAGCGTTGTGTCTGCCGAGGACTTAGAGGCAGCGCAGCGCGTGATGCGCCAGAGGTATCCAATCAAGGAGGGGGCGTGATTACTGTGCAAGATCGTCCGCGACGAGAGAACGTCATCTATGCTCCCGAGTACATCCCAGTGTGCCCGGTGCATGAGATTGACATGATCGCCTACTCTCGCCGGCGGGTCATGGTCTACTTCAAGTGCGCTCGCCGCGACTGCGAATGCACCGACAAAGTATCTCGGAAGCTCTTCATCGTCGCGCCGCCCCGACAACCTTAGTGCCGGAACCGGCACGCTACTGTCTACTATGAAGTGGACATCGCTCATACCGTTAGAAGTATGAGCGAAGAAAATCTCTCAGAAGACTCCGTTGAACAAACTCCCGAGCCGATTCAGGCTGAGAGTGCGTTCCCTCTCACTCCCCGCATGATCGCGATTGCCAAGGGCGAAGACCCCGATGCAATCACGTCTGAAGCGGATGATGCGGAAGTCTCCGACGACCAAGCAGCCGACGCCGCACCGGAACAGGAAGAGGCGTCTGACGCGGGTGAAGTCGCCGAGGAACCCAAGGAGTGGTTCACCGCCGCCGACAAGAATCGCGCCGTCGCTTACGGGCTCGACCCCGAAGACTTGGCGGCCTACTCCTCGCGAGAGGAGTTTGGTCGCGCTCTACGCCTCATCGACAAGGCCACTTCCCGCCTAGCTCCCGCCGCCCCGAAGGCCGAAGCCCAAGAGGCTCCCGCCGAGGAAGAGGCGGTCGACGACACCAAGCCGACCGATGCTAGCGGCAAGATCAACCTCGCCTACTTCGAGAAGAACTTCGACGAAGGCACGGTCGAGGCGATGAAGGCTCTGCGGGCACAGCAGGAAGCCGTCGAGAAGATCGCCCAAGACAACGAGTCGTTCCGCCAGCAGCAAGAGCAAGCTATCTGGCAAACGCACGTCAACGAGTTCCATCGCGCCGCCGAGGAACTGAACCCTGAGTTCTTCGGTCGCACGGTCGACAAGAGCGGGCTTCCCGTTCAGATGTCGCAGGCCGAACTGGACCGTCGCCAAAAGCTATGGGGCGCCGCGAACCTCATCTCCGAGCACATGACTCGCGAGCAGCAGGCTCAAGGGCTTCCCCCGTCCGTCCCGCCGTGGCCCATCGTCCTGAAGCAAGCCGCTGTGCTCGCGTTCGGCGATGAGTTGGCCAAGCACCAAAAGGCGGCTGAGAAGCAGAGCAAGGTCCAGCAATACCAAAACATCGCTCGGCAGTCCAAGACTCGCCGTCCGGTCGCCTCGACGGCATCGACGCACTCGGCGTATCGCGGGGCTCCGCCAGCGGACCCGCACAGCACCCAAGCCATCATGCAGCACCCCGACGTGGAAGCTGTTTTACGGAAATTCCAAGACCGCTAGAGGTCGCTACCCAGCGCGGATAGTTCACCACGGAGCAGACAACAATGGCCGCCCCTCTCACTCCTTCCGACCTTGACGATCTGGTCATCGCGACCCTTCCGCTCTTCAAGCGTCACAAGATCACCGACATCGCTCTTGATCTGCCTGAGTACATCAGCGCGAAGATCATGAACGAGAAAACCGTCGTCGAGCGCGGCGGCGAGTCGGTCAACTTCAAGGTCAAGACCCGCAACACGGGCTTGGCTCGCAACACCGGCATGTTGTCGGAAGACGTGACCGGCATCGAAGACGTTCTTGTCTCGGCGTCGGTGCCGTGGACCAAGCAAACCGTCAACTGGTCCTACTCGATTGACGAGCCGGAGTTCCAGAGCGACGCGGAAACGATCATCGACATCCTTCGCATCCGCGACCATGACGCGATGAGCGACATGGCTGAGTTGAACGAAGAGAACCTGTGGTCGGCTCCTGCCTCCACGAGCGAGAAGCGCCCGATGGGCATTCCGTTCTGGCTGCAAAAGGACACGAACACGGCGGCCAACGACGGCACGCTCAATGGTCGCGATCCTTCGGGATTCACGGCTGGTCGCGGCGGCATCAGCTCGACCACCTACTCGAAGTGGCGCAACTGGACGTTCCGTTACTCGGCGTACACGGTCGACGATCTGGTCCGCAAGATCAAGCGAGCCTTGGTCTTCACCAAGTTTGTCCCGCCGGTCCCGACGCCGGAACTGGCTTACGGCGCCGCTCAGCGTGAAATCTATACGACCTACCGCGTCATCGAGCCGCTGGAGCGGTTGGCTGAAACCCGCAACGAGAACCTTGGCAACGACGTGGCCCGCTACATGGGTCAGGTGGTTGTCGGCGGCGTCCCGCTGCGGTTGGTTCACTACCTCGAAGCCAACGACAGCAACGACCCGCTGTACGGCGTCGACTGGTCGGTGTTCCGTCCGTTCGTCCGCAAGGGCGCCAACATGCGTCGGATGGGTCCGATGCAGATGCCGAAGCAGCACGACGGCAAGACGGTTCACTACGATACGTGGATGAATTATTGTGCGTATAACTTGCGCAAGTGCTGGGTCGGTTCGCTTGCTACGACCTAATAGTGGCTAACTGCCCATACAATACACAACCGTCTTTTGGAGTTTAACAAATGGGACAGTTCCCAATTGGCCTGCACACGGCCTACTACGGCGAATACGGCAACAACATTATCACCCCTCGGGTGTACTCGCGTATCGCCGCCCACGGCGCCGCGCCTGACGGTAACGGCGGCTTCGGGGTTCTCGAAGACTTCCGCACGTTCGGAGGTATCCTCGATTCCGACATCTCGGCGACCGCTGGATTCTATGCCAGCGAGTCGGGCTGGTTTCGGTCGTACCAAGACACCTCGGACACCATTGCCCAAGTGGCGACGGAAAAGAGCGGCGTCATTCGTTTCACGACGGCTGCGACCGACAACAACGAAAGCTGGCTGTCTCCTGGCGGCGCCGCTACGGTCAACGGCGTCATCAGCACGACGGCGGGCGAGCCCACCATGTACGGGTTTGGCTACCGTGTTCGCTTCACGCAAGTCACCGACACCTACAACGCCTTCTTGGGCGCTGGCGAGGAAGGTTTGGCGGCGGCTGACACGATCACCGACGCTGCTGCCCTCAAGACGACCGCCGACTTTATCGGCTTCCACGTTGCTGAAGGCGACGGCGACGCGCTGACGCTCAAGTACCAGAAGGCCAGCGCGGCCGTCCAGACTGTGCTGACCTACAGCACGGCTCTCGCTGCCGCGACGTGGTATAACCTGGAATTCTTATACGATTCGAGCCAGCCTGATTCCAAGAAGGGCACTATCTGGATCAACGGCGTCGAGCAGACGAGCTACATCACGGCGGCGAACTTGGCGGCGTCGACGTTCCCGAACGGCGAAGAGTTGAATCTGCTCATGGGGATCAAGAACCAAACGAACGCCAGCAAGAGCATCGACCTCGACGGATTCTGGCTGTACTGCGGCCGGTAAGCGACCGCCACTACAACGACCGCCCCATACGAGGCTAGCGGGCTTTTCGAGCCTCCTAGCCTTTTTTCTTACACCCACGCAACGGGCTGAAGATGTTCAACCAAAACGACCTTGACGCACTGGCCGCCGCAACCGGCCTGTCTGAGATGGAGGTGATGGCCCACGAAGCTCTCGGAGCCGAGTACATCATCCGCCAGCGTATGTACCACGCTCTGGGGCAACAAGGCGAACTACCGCCTCCCATGATTATCGACATGCTGCGGTCGCTCGACTTCCAGCCGCCGGCCCGTCAGGCCCCCCTAAAGCCGATGGAGATTCGCTGGGAAGATTACCGTCTCGGAACCCGCGTCATTGTCACCCCCGAAGACACGCAGCCGCAGAAGCAGTTCTACGGCGTGTTCAAGGGCAAGCCAGAGCCCGGCTATGTGTCGGTGCTGTTGGACGGAGCCGTGGGCGGATGGGTTGACGAGTTCCCCATGCGACAGGTTGCGCTGGCTCCTGCAAACGCTCCATCGTTTGTGCCTCCAGAGGAGCCGCTGCTTGACTCGCTCCGCCCCGTTCCCGTCCCGCAACCTTCCGTCAACGGCGAAGCCTACGACGACGAGGACGCTGACGAAGAACTACCGCCCAGCGGCGAGGAAGAAGACGCACTCCCCTCCGACACGCCCGAAGCGGTAATGACGCCAGGAACGGTGGATCGCGCTGATCCCGAAGGTCGCATCAAGGTTCCGGTGATGGAGAAGGATTGGTCCGTCGTCGACCCCGGCGATCCGGTTGTCTATCAGGTCGGCGACGATCTGGTCGAAGCCGAGTTCATTGAAGACGGCCCGATGGACGGTCACGTCTCCATCAGCATCGACGGTGAAACCAAGGTTGTCCCTGAAACGCTCGTACACGCTTAATGTCGCTGACCATCACCAAAACCGGATTGCTTGGCCGCATCGGCAGGAAGCTGGGGTACGGACGTACCTCCAGTAGCTTCACGTCGACGCAGTTGGCTGATGCAACGGCGGTGCTGGAAGACGCCCTGCGCCGGTTCTACGAGCCGGACATTCTGCCTGGTGAGCGCGAGAAGCATCAGTGGTCGTTCCTGACGCCCACCTTGCGGTTCCAGTTCGTTGAGAATCAGTTCCGGGTCGATTTGCCCGTGGACTTCTCGATGCTCTGCGGGCCGATCACATACGCTCGTGGCGAGGATACGGTCTATCCGCCAATCGAAATCGTTGGTCCGCAGGAAATCTACAAGAGACAGCAACAGGACGACTCTGCCGGGCGACCTCAAATTGCCGCGGTACAGGTCAAGGCAGTCGATCCGGTAGCCGGGACTCGCCACGAGCTACTTCTATACCCCACGTCCGACGACGACTACGAAGTCAACCTCTCGTACAAGGTCAACCCCTACTCGCTCGACTTCGACACGGCATTGCCGCTAGGAGGTCAAGCACACGTCCAGACGATCATCGCCGCATGTCTCGCTGAAGCAGCGGCGTTCGATGAGTTGGGCGACGGTCAGGACGAGGCGCGGTTCATCGAGCGGTTGCGGTCAAGCATCAGCCATGATCGGCGTGTGTTCGCTCCTGAGTCGCTGGGCTTGATTCGCGAGCCGTCAGACGCCTTTGACATATACGAAGGCAACTCCAACGGCTATCGCTACGGGAGTTGGGGGAACATCACCACGGTCAATGGAACTGCACCAGGGGGCTGATCGTGGCAAATGAAATCGAAATCTCCGCTCGCATGGCGTTCTCCAAGAGCAGCCGTTCGTCGAACACCGACGACATGAATGCTCTGGGCCTGACGTTCACGATGAGCGGCACGGATTACGTCAAGGGCACGCAAACGATTGGGACGACCGCCGAAGTGCTCGGCAAGGGCGAGATCACCACGCCCGGCTACCTGTTTATCAAGAACCTGGACGGCACCAACTACATCGAACTGGAGAAGGCGTCGTTCAGCACGACGGCCGGGACGGTGAAGCTGAAGGCCGGCGAGGTGGCGTTGTTCCGTGTGGCGTCCTCGACGATCTACGCCTGTGCGAATACGGCGGCGTGCGACGTGTCCTACTTGCTAATTGAGGATTGATATGAGCCTAGAAGACACTCGCTCGCTAATCCCAGCCCGCATCCACTACCTGCCTGCCAGCGGGGCGACGATCCGTTTCCACAAGGACGGCAACCACTACATCGGTAGCACGTCCGGTGGCGGAACGGCTGTCTCTTGCCCTGCGTTTTCCGCACTGCCAATTGGGCTGAGGTTTACGCTCGACAACTCGAATGGCGCCGGAAGTTTAGTTGTGACCCCGACAACGGGCTCCGCAATTACCGTGGCGGCGGGCAAGGTTTACGACTGTGTCGTCGCAGCCAATGGATCAATCAAGGCCGGCGAACTCGCCGCCGCTCCGTAATACACCCGACTTTCAATTTAAGGAACCACCTGAATGGGCGCTCACAACGATACTGCGAACGACTACCAGTTGTTCAACACTGGCTCGCAAACGATTGCCGACCCCGGCAGTGGCGGGACGTTCAGCCTGCGCGGCATTGACCGTGGCATTGCGACGATTGCGTCGGGTACGCGCAAACTGCCGAACAACATTCCACTCGGCGTCAGTCTGACGGTCTACGCTACGGGCTCGGTGACGATCACCACCCAAGCCCCAGTTACGATGGCTACGCTGACTGCTGGGCAAGTGGCGACGTTCACTTCCCGTACCTCAACGACGTGGAATGTCACGATTCACTCGACGACCGGGGCGTTGTCGCTCAACTCGGCAGTGACGACACTCACCACGTCCTACGGCTTTGTGCCGATCCCGCTGACGCAGTGGCGTGAAGTCGTCTCTAACGACACCGCAGCGCTGGGGACTGCCGGTGCAACCGGCTCTGGCGGTATCCTTGCGACCGACACCACCCCGGCTCTTGAATACATCAACGGCGACACGAACAGCACACTTCGCCTTCGGTGGGCCGCGAGCAACAGCGACCCGCTTGTGTGCCATGTCATGATACCTGCCGACCTCGACGAGACGCAGCCGATCTATTTCAAGGCTGTCGGTCTTATGAGCGGCGCCACCAACACCCCAGTTTTGTCACTCGACACCTACTTCACGGAGTTGACTGCCGGCGGACAAGCAAAGGTTGAAGACGACACTTCGGCATTCTCTTCCGCAGCGGACGTGGTGACGGCAACCATCGCCGCGTCCGATTTCTCGGCGCTCGTGAACAACAACACGCCATTGTTTGCGACCATTGAAATCACTCCTGGGGCGCACACGCCCGACATCTTGGACATCTACGCCACCTACCTCCAGTACACCAAGACGCTGCTCACCGCCTAAAGGTCTTCGTAACCCACGTCGGAGTCGCAAATGGCTCCGACGTGGCCATCCAAGAACACGGCAAAGCGAGTTTCATGGTGTACTGGGTAGATGTCATACACGGCGACGATGCGTTCGGACGGGGCCTGATAGTCTTCCATCAGGACGTGCCTCAAGTCCCGCACGCAGATTTGCGCGTAGGGTCCGGTACGGGGTCCGTAGATCGCGAGATGCTCAGGGCACTCGAAGTAATGGGGACCTTCCATGAAGTCGGGAATCTCGCCTCTCCTCCCCTCGCGGGAGTGGAGGTCGACTCCAATCTCATGGAGGTTGTGCCGGCACTCTGCGTCGCGAGCAGCCCGCCGCGCTGCGTGGACTGCCGGCAAGAGCAGTGCAAACAGCAGTCCAAGCATTGCAAACACAACAAGAAGCTCAATGAGCGTAAATCCGCTGCGCCTCATAACCCGCCTCACCGGAATTTAGGAGCCAAAGGCGCCTTTTAGAATGCGCTTTCTACCGGCGAAGTCAAGACAATTTCCAACAAAATAGTTCATGCCGGGGTGAATCCCCTAAAGTTCCATTGCAGCAATACCGCACCATCACCGTCGAGTTCCCGCTGGGTGGCCTGGAAAGGTCGACTGCCTATCAGTGGCAAAAGCCTTTCACCACGCCCCTGTGCAAGAACGTCTACCCCATCGACCCGTCCACCAACCGGGCGCGGGGAGGCGTGCGTCCGGTGCTGAAGCAGATCGCCAGCACGGGCAGCGCCCCCTACCACTGGCACAAGATCAGCTACCTCGACACGACGGTCAAAGAGGGGATTCTGATTTGCGACGCCAGCGGAACGTACACCACGACTGACGGGGTGACGCTAAACACCGCCATCGCTACGAATCCGTCGTCGTCGTTCGCTAGCTGCACCTACTACAACTCGATGGTGTATCAGGCGGCGTCTGGGGCCAACACCAAGCAGGCCACCCCTACTGGCGGTTCTGAGGCGAACCTAGCGAACACTGGCGGCGGCACGGCTCCCACCAACTGCGGCCTCGTGTGGGTGCATCAAGACCGCCTGGCACTCGCTGGCAAGAGCAACGCCCCCCATCAGATTTTCATGTCGGCGGTTGGCGATGCCACCAACTGGGATTACACCGACGTGACATCTGGCGGAGCCTGGACCAACACCGGCAGCGAAGGCGGGCAGCTTGGCGACGCGATTACTGGCGCCATCAATCACAACAGCAACGTATCGCTCATTGGCTCGCTGCGCTCCATCTACGCGGTGGTCGGTAATCCGCGCGTCGGCGGAACGCGGCGAGTCTCCAGTTCAATCGGCCCCCTCTCCAACAACGCTTGGTGCAAGGGCCTCGATGATAGTGGCGCGAATCACACCTACATGATGACCTACGACGGTCTGTATGTGATTCCATCCGGCGACTATAGCGCCCCGCAAGGAATCTCGCGCCGCAAGATTCCCAACGAACTCATCGGCGTCAGCCCGGCAGCGGGAGACAAATGCTGCATCGGATTCGATTCGCAGTGGAAGGGCATCTACATCACCGTCGACCCGAACAGCGGGAGCGACGTGAACTACTTCTACCACATCCCCACCGATAGCTGGTGGCCGCTGGAGTTGCCCATTACTCCGCATGTGTACGCCACTTTCCCCGCGCTGCAAAGTTCGACCAAGAGCGCCATCCTGCCGATTGGATCGGGGGGTAGTATTCGTCAGTTCAACAACGGCGAATCGCAAGGCGGCGGCAACGAAGACTTCGACAGCTACGTCCTCATCGGTCCGATTAAGCTAGCCGACTCGGGCGGCGAGGGGATCATTGTTTCGTGCTCGGCAGCGCTGGCTCAGGCCTCAGGCGATGTCAACTGGTCAATTTACGTCGGCGACTCAGCGGAACAGGCGTACCGGAAAGCGGAAGCGGACACCACGAACACGGCCGCAGATTTCACCGGAGCCAAGTGGACTTACACATCTACCCAATATTGGAACGGCGTCCAAAATCCTCGCGTCCGCGGCAACGCGGCGTACTTGAAGTTGTTCGACGTGTCGAACGAACGCTGGCAGATTGAGTCTGTCGAGATGGAAATTGACCGTCTCGGCGACAGGAAGGTGGGATAATGCCTGCTCCTTCCAACGCCAACAGCTTGAGTCTGGGGCGACCCGTCATCGACCCTTCGACCATCGACACCATCGAAGACGTGCGCGAGAACTTCGCCAAGATTCAAGAGCACTTCGTTGGCGCTGGCTTCCCGTGCGGAGCGCAAAGCGGCGACAACGTGTACATGGCCGTCTACGCCCAAGACGACGGCGATGGCACCTACCTACTCTACGGCGGCAACCCCACCGACCCGATGAACCCGACCGTGCTGACTCTATCAGCAGCCGGCACCGCGACCGTTATCTGGCAGGAAGAAGGCGTGACGCAGATCACCGCCGGCACCGTCGACTTCCAAGGCGCGGGAGTCACAGTCACTAGCGGCGGGACGAAGGCCATTGTCACCATCCCCGGCGGCAGCGGGACTCCGTACACCGAAGGCAACGGCATCGACATTGACGGGTCGAATGTCGTGTCGGCGGAGTTAGCTACCAATGGCGGACTTGAGTTCGATGGCAGTGGGCTAGCGGTTGCTTACGATGGGACGACCATCGACGTAGTTGGCGGAAATCTATCAGTCATCGCCTACAACTTCGGGACAATTGCTGTATCCGGTCAATCGAATGTTGTAGCTGATGCGGTAAGCGACACGTTGAATCTGGTGGCTGGCTCTAATGTCACGATCACCACTAATGCCGGAAGCGCTTCAATAACCATCGCTTCAACCGACACCAACACGACCTACACCGCCGGCGCCGGCATGACGCTGAGCGGCACGAAGTTCATTGCCGACCCGAACACGGCGAGTCACGTTGGGCTGGTTGATCCGACTACTGGGAACGACTCCTCAGCGGATGACGCTCAGATCGGGATTCTATGGCACGCGATTGCTAGCTACGACGTTTCCAAGAACATGCTCGTTGGCCATGCGGAAGGCGACTCAACGAAGCCCGTTGTTGAATACAAGTCGGTCGCTGACTGGCTCAAAACGCTGCCGAGTTACGACGCTGCCAAGAAGATGATCCTGACGGCAGACGCCGGCACTGTGGAGTGGAATGAAGTTGACGATGTGCTCAACTGGCTTGCTGGATACGTTTCTGGCAACTACCAGTCCATTGGGCACGATCCAGCCGGCGATACCGAGTGGCAAGACGACTCGACGGAGTGCCCGTAATGCCACGAATCAGGAGAGGTTTCGAGAGACTGCGAGGCGTAGATGGAGGGCGGAGCCTAAACGAAGACTGCTGTTGCGTTACCGCAGAGCCACTTACCTGCGCCGAATGGGAGAATGCAACTGTTCGTGCGGGAGTAGAAGTTGGATACGAAGTTGGCGGAATAACAATCAACCCGTTTTTTGGATGCTCATGCTCTAGCGTTCCGCTGTCTGGAATAGTGACGCTGGGGGGATGCGCTCCGACTGTTCCGTCTCAGTTGTGGTGTCGAAAGTACACGCTTGGGTGCAGTAATACCTGCGTGTACATGCTGATTGGCATCGGATGCTCAGGTGGAACTGTAACGATCAACGGAAACCTTAATGGATCAGACTGCACAAACCCAACATCTGGCGGAGACTTTAACTGGCAGATTGCTTTCACAAGAAGCATCGCCGCGACGGCGTTTTTGCCAAACACCTCATACGACATACCACGGCTGTATTCGATCGTCGGATCAAGTTCACGTTGCACGCCAGCAAACCACACGTCAGCAACGCTAACGATTTCGTACACCACCTAATGAATTGCGTTTTTAAGGAACTGAAACGAGGAGAAAAGTGCGAGAACGGGTGCGGTCGATCACTGCCAATGGATTTCACGTCCGACCCGGAAGTTGAGTGCAGGAACTCCAGCGGACCAAAATCCGGCGACGCCATCGAAGAACTCCTGACCAGCTACGGCATCACGAAAGAATGGTATCAGTCATTTAAGAAGGAACACGGCCTGCCGCCTATCTGCAACTGCGAAGCACGCAAGGAATGGATGAACAAGGTATCGGCAGCCCACCCCAAGATTGCAAATTTAGGCGTGAAGATATTTGACGCCCTGAAGAGGAAATAAACATGGCCACCAAAGCCCAACGAGTGCAGCAAAACTACGAAGCCCTCCAGCGCGAGATGCGAAAGATCGCAGGAGTGGATGGCGGTCGCCGCCAGTGGGGGTACTTCAACCGCCCCAACATCACGGCTGGCGGGCAGGCCCTTGCTCCGCAACCGTTCCCCGGCACGATGAACGTAAAGTTCGGCCAGACCCCCACCGACGCTGAGGTCAAGGCGAACTTGATGCGACTCGGACTCGGAGGTGGTCCTGCGCCGCGTCAAGGTGCGCCGGCAGCGACGACTCCCGTGGGGGCTCAAGCCGCCCCTGCCGCCCCTGCGGGGTCGTCCATGCTGGAGAAACTTATCTCCGACGCCCAGGCCAAGGAGGAGGAGGCCAACTACCAGAACCAACTCCGCTACGACCAAGTGCTGAACAACCAGAATCAGCTTTATGGTCGAACGATGGGGGAGGTCGACAACTGGGGCAACACCCAGAAGCAACTCAACGACGAGAAGGCGGCTGAGACTCTGAGCGCAATCAAGGCCGACATGGCCGCGCGGGGCATCGCCAACTCGAACGTGACGCCAGCGTTCCAGCAGCGCAACGCTCGTGACTTGGCGCTGACGCAGCAGGACTTGAGCGAGCGGAAGAGTGCTCGTCGGATCGGTTACGATACGGCGCTCACGCAGGACCAGAACGCATTCATCGAGCGCCGCAATGACGTTGGACCGGACCAGAACGCGCTAATGCAATTGGCGCTTCAGTACGGCCAAAGCGGCAACGGAACTGGTACTCTTCCGCAACCTGCGGCCACTGCTCCTCAGCCCCGCTACCAACCGCAGCAACAGGCTCCAGTCGGCGGTGTGTCGGGACAGCAGGCGATGATGATGGCGAACCAGATGCAAGGCAACTTCCTTGGCGGGATGGGGATGATGGGCGGTGGGATGCCAGCGATGGCGTACCAAAGCAACCGTTACCCGACGAAGCGGAAGCCGAAGACCCCCGCGAAGTCGAGCAACGTCGGACTGCTGGGCAACGGCCATCCGGTCGCGGCCGTCGTCACGACGCCGGAGATCGCCGAGTCCTTCCACAATGGGATGGAGTACTTCAACACCTTCGGCGGCAATCCGGTGAGCGCGGTGGTGGGTCAGGCGGTGCTGGACTACGTGCTCGACATGCGGCTGCAGGCCCACGCCCGCGACCTAGGCGCCTAC
>ERZ650311.911-NODE-911-length-16175-cov-7.929156_pt1 | contig 16175 bp, 17 predicted proteins | sample MGYA00376247_ERZ650311 | MGnify/ENA primary metagenome ERZ650311 (study PRJEB26733, sample SAMN07839324) | wastewater metagenome | biome: small river; feature: stream; material: water | place: USA: North Carolina | collected 2016-07-28 ... | reverse complement strand
AAAACCGCGCTCGCCTCAAAAGCGGAGTATCAATTGGCACTCACCGCTGAAGGAATGGATCAGATCTGTACTGAGATTCTTAGTGCGGAAGGTGTTCCATACTATGAAGCCGAGGAGTATCACCAAAAGTATTTGAAAAAGAATCCAAATGGTTACGACTGTCATTCAAGCACAGGTGTTCCTTATCCACGAAAGGTTGCACAAGCATGAGCGAAAAAGAGTATCCAGTAAAGATTAATGAAACAGAGCTTGCTGGAAAGATCGACCCACTTTCATATGACGTTTTGCGTAACGCCGCTACGGAGCGCCCATTCACAGGTGAGTACACAGATACCGACAAGGTAGGCGTTTACAAGTGCAAAGCCTGCAGTAGTGAATTATTTAGAAGTGAAACTAAGTTTCATTCTGGATGTGGCTGGCCATCTTTTTATGCACCAACCGCTGATGATGCGGTTGAGTTAATTGAAGATAGGTCGCTATTTCCACGCGTGCGTACCGAGGTTCGTTGCGCTGCCTGCGGTTCACACCTTGGCCACGTCTTTGAAGGCGAAGGGTATGAAGTACCGACAGATCAACGCTGGTGTATTAACTCAGTCTCATTAATCCTTGAAGAGCGCTAAGAGTTATAGAGAAAAGGTTGGGTATTCATCGGTCACAAGCACCAATGCATAACCAACAACGCGGTTCCAGTAGGCAATAGTTCCTACAACACCTTCAGCACAGAACTCTGGGTAGTTACCTGTAAATAGGATGCTAAACCAGGCAAAAAGAGTTAAAAAGGCCGCATAAATAATGTAAGCAATTCCAACTAGATACAAAGGAATTGCCAGGAACCATTTAATAAGTGGCAACCAACGATTGAGTGCTTTTGCATCAACTTCTGGGAAGGTCACGCTAACAACATCATTTTCTTCAATTGATGGATACTCATCGGTCAAAAGCAGTACATATGCATCTACACGTGTTTGTAGAGATAAAAGCGCTTCATTGAAAGCCAACAAATAACTTGGGTAGATCTGGCGAAACACAATTGCAAGAGCTGCAGGAAGAATCAAAAGACCTACAGACCAGCTATCAGTGTTGTTGGACCAATTCGGTGCAAAGGAGGCGATGAAAATCGCCATCGGCACAACGAGGATGATGCGAAATAGCGCGGTAAGGCGGTTTCGCTCGGTCAGAGTTACATCGATTTGGGTTTCAATTTGATTGCTCATGCGGGCAATCTACCCTTGTTTGGAGCCTGGTATTGCTAATTGCAGTCCTCTTGCCGTATTTTTGCAGTTGTTGCAGAAAATTTTGCAGAAAATCGAGCGGGATCGAGGTGATTACATGGCTGGCATCAAGGAGGTTGCAGAAGAGGCGGGGGTTTCAACCGCAACTGTTTCACGAGCACTTCGTGGATTGCACCATGTGAACCAGCAGACCCGTGCAAAGATCATCGCGGCCGCTGAAAAACTTAATTATCCGTTAACTCCAGAACGAACATCGGTGAGCAATGGCCGCACAAACTCTGTCGGAGTTGTGGCTCCCTATATTTCTCGGTGGTATTTCTCGCAGGTTATTTCAGGTGCAGAACAAGCACTTCGCGAAGCTGGGCTTGATTTACTGCTGTACAACTTCAGTCAGATGAAGGGTCGCGAACGACTTTTTCAACATCAACTTCTTAAGGGCCGAGTAGATGCATTAATCGTTATCTCTTTGCCACCAACTGAAGAAGAGTTTGAATCAATGCTCAGCCTCGGAATTCCAATTGCCCTTGTTGGCATGGATCATGCAAAGTGCGCATCGATCAAGATTGATGATGTTGCAGCAGCTCGCACCGCTACACAGCACCTTGTAAATCAGGGCCACAAGAAGATCGGGCTAATGTCAGGTCGTCCAGATGATCCATTTAACTTCAGTGTTCCTCAAGATCGACGTAAAGGTTTCATGCAGGTTTTAGTTGAAAATGGACTTGAGTGGTTGCCATCTCGTGAAATTCATGGCGACTTTACGATGCACACCGCCTCACGCGCAATGGATGATTTGTTAGCTCGTCCAAATCGACCAACTGCAATCTTTTGTGAATCAGATGAAATGGCAATGGGTGCGATGCAAGCACTGCGTCGACATGGATTAAAAGCACCTGATGACATTTCAATCATTGGATTTGATGGACATGAAATGGCCGAGTTTTCAGAGTTAACAACTATTGAGCAGCCAGTGACTTTGATGGGTGAGATGGCTGCGTGGTCGATTATGGAGCGATTACGTAAACCAACTATCGATCCACCATCATTAGTGCTTCCAACGACTCTAGTTGTGCGTAATTCAACCCGCCGATTGTCTGTTGAAGAACAAGCACTCTGAGGTAACCTTGCTGGCATGAGTGACCATCAAGTTTCAGCGCCGAATCTTGCCGAACTACAAACCCACCACAGTGCTAAGTGGAGGGGCTTTCCAAAGGATGTCCTTCCGCTACCTGTAGCTGAAATGGATTACCCGGTCGCAGAACCTATTCGCGCAGTGCTTGCTGAGATGGTTGCTAACTCCGATCTGGGGTATCTCGATTCAATCCCTGAACTAGGAATTGGTTTCCAAAAATTTTCTGCAGAGCGATGGGGCTGGAATTTAGATCCGCTTCAAGTTCGAGCAGCAACAGATGTAGGTGTTGCAGTAGTTGAAATTCTTCGAGTCTTTACCAATCCGGGTGATTCAATTTTGGTGAATTCACCGGTCTATCACAATTTCTATACCTGGATTAATGAGACAAAGTTGAACAAGGTTGATGTGCCTTTTGAAAGAACTGGCGATGAATCCAAAAATCCTTGGGTCATCAACTGGGATGGCATCGAAAAGGCCTACGCATCTGGAATTAAAGTGCATTTGCTGTGCAGTCCACATAACCCATTGGGACGTATTTATTCAAAGGAAGAGTTGTTGCGATTGGTCGCATTGGCAAAGAAGCACAATGTTTTGATCATCAGTGATGAGATCCATGCTCCACTTACATTTAAGGGCGAAAGCTTCGTTCCATTCTTGGCACTTGGTAAGGAAGCTGAAGAGGTAGGGATAACTGTTACCGCTGCCTCAAAGGGTTGGAATATCGCGGGCTTAAAGTGCGCAATTATTGTGACTCAGAACCAGGCGCTTAATACCCGATTAAATGAACTCGCAACAGCCATGCCCTATCGTGCTTCATTGCTTGGTGGATTTGCGACAGCTGTTGCCTTCTCCGAAGGTACACCGTGGCTTGATGCTGTTTTGGAAAATTTAGATCACAACAGAAAGATGATTAAGGATTTACTGGATGCAAAACTTCCATCGGTCCGATATCACATTCCACAAAATAGTTACTTGGCATGGCTTGATTTAGAAGCACTTCAACTAGGCGATGACCCTTCGGCAACCTTAATTGAAAAGGGAAAGGTGGCCTTCAATGCCGGTCACACATTTGGAGCGCAGTGTTCACAGTATGTGCGCTTGAACTTTGCAACTAGTCCAACGATCATCACTGAGGCGATTGAACGCATAGCTCGGTCAATATAAATGTCGGTAAAGAAATACGATGTTGTCATTGTTGGTGGTGGCCACAACGGCTTAGTGGCAGCCACCTATCTTGCTAAAGCTGGAAAATCAGTCGTCATCCTTGAGGCAAACCCAGAAATCGGTGGAGCCACGCAAAGCGTGCGTACATTTCCAGATTTTGATGCAAATCTTTCTAGATACTCATATTTAGTGGCTTTGCTTCCAGATCAGTTAGTTTCCGAGCTTGGCCTCAACTTTGAGTGTATTTCTCGAGAGGTATCCAGTTATACGCCTTACGAAGATAAAGGTTTATATGTATCCCGAATTTGGGATGAAAAAACCGAGCAATCTTTTCTGGAATTAGACCCAACCGGGGCTGAAGGTAAAGCCTGGCAGGAGTTCTATGGTGAAATCGCAGAGTTTGCACAAAGAATTGCGCCATACATGTTGAAGCCGTTAATGACTCGCAGCGAGTTAAAGGCCGCAATCAATATGCCTGACGTGTGGGAATACTTATTGGAAAGACCTATCGGCGAAGAGATCGACAAAAGATTTAAGAATGACCTAGTAAAAGGTGTTGTGCTTACAGATGCTCTTATCGGTACCTTTGCATCAGCCTATGAAATGCAGGCAAATATCTGCTTCTTGTATCACTTGATCGGCAACGGAACTGGTGAGTGGAAAGTTCCCCGCGGTGGAATGGGCGCGCTTGTTAATGAGCTTATTCGTGTTGCAACAGAAGCCGGCGCTGAAATTCGTACAGATTCAAGGGTTCAATCAGTAACTAGTGATCCACAATCTGTAAGTACAACTTTGCATACTGGCGAAGTTATTGAATCAGAATATTTACTGTCAAATGCGGCTCCACAAGTTCTTGCGAAACTTCGAGGAAAAGCAACGCCACCAGCACTCGATGGATCACAGATGAAGATCAATATTTTGCTTAATCGTTTACCTCAATTGAAATCTGGGATTGATCCACGGTTAGCTTTTGCCGGCACCTTCCACGTAAATGAGTCTTACTCTCAATTTGAAAAGGTTTTTGTGAACGCCAAAGCAGGTGTTATGCCTGAGAAAATGCCAATCGAGATGTACTGCCACACATTGTCTGACCCAAGTATTTTGAGCAAAGAGCTTCAGGATGCCGGATACCAAACACTGACACTCTTTGGATTACACACACCTGCATCTTTATTTGATGCTGATAATGATGCAGCGCGTGATGCAGCGTTGAAATCAGCTTTATCCTCATTAAATGATTACTTGGCCGAACCCATTGAGGATGTAATCGCAGCAATAGAGGTGAAGACTCCACTTGATATTGAAAAAGCTATTGGTCTGCCTAGAGGAAACATCTTCCACAAAGATCTGTCATTCCCTTTTAGAGAAGATGGCACAGCCGCATCATGGGGCGTAGAGACAGATGACCCACGGATCTTCATTTGTGGCGCTGGAGCCATACGTGGTGGGGGAGTAAGCGGAATTCCTGGACATAATGCGGCGATGGCAGTTCTCGCAAACAATTAGACCCAAAAAGCAATTACAGTTGGCCCATGAGTCTTCACCCTGAAACATCTGCAATTACAGCTGGACGTCCTGATCCGGCACCTGATGCTTCACTGAACCCTCCTATTATTTTTTCATCTACCTATCATGCAGGTGGTCCAGTTGGTTATGGACGTTATGGCAATGAAAGTTGGAGCGCACTCGAAGCGGCAATTGGTGAACTAGAAGGTGGTGCGACACTTTCATTTTCATCTGGAATGGCAGCAATAAGCGCGGTCTTTTCTATTCTTCCTATTGGAGCACCAGTTGTTGCCTCTAATCAGGGTTACAGCGGAGTTATGGGATTGCTGAATCAGTTCAATGCAACTGGGCGACTTGAAGTTCGTTTTGTAGAAATCACAAATACCGAAGAGGTAATTGCTGCCATGAAGGGTGCAGCACTTGTTTGGTTGGAATCACCAACTAACCCATGCCTTGATGTTGCAGATTTGCCGGCATTAATTTCAGCTGCGAAAAAATTGGGTATAGGAGTTGCAGTTGATAACACCTTTGCAACTCCGCTTGTGCAAAAGCCATTGACTATGGGTGCAGATATCGTTATGCACTCTGTAACTAAGTTTTTGGCAGGACACAGCGATGTTGTTCTTGGGTCACTATCAACTAATGATCAAGCGCTATTTAAGCGATTAGATGAAGCACGTCGATTTAACGGGTCAATTCCAGGTCCCTTTGAAGCATGGCTTGCAGTTCGCGGAATTCGTTCATTCCCTGTGCGCTTTAGGGCTGCAGAAAGCAATGCAAAGGATCTTGCACAGCGATTGGCTGGACACTCAAAGGTGACAAAGGTTCGCTATCCAGGTTTTGGCGCGGTTGTTTCATTTGAAGTTGATGGAACAGCTGAGCAAGCCGAAAAGGTATGCGAAACATCTAAGTTAATTACGCATGCAACAAGCCTTGGTGGAATCGAATCACTATGGGAGCGCCGTCGACGCTGGGCGCTCGAAAGCCATTCAGTTCCTGAGCAATTGATTCGTTTATCGGTTGGTTGCGAGCATGTTGATGATTTATGGGCAGACATTCAGCAGTCGTTAACCGTTCTGTAAAGAAATATTGAACAAAAGCGAGTATTTTTATCCTATGTTTAAAGCAGTTCGTCGAGTCTTCGCAGCAGCGACCATGGCCATCTTGGCTTTTCGCGCGGTCGGTTCATTCCTATCTTGGGTAGAACACCAAGAGGATTCAGTCGCCGATACCTGGGTCGATGAAGATGAATTTGAAGATGCCTGATTACGAATACATTCCCGGAACCTGCAACATCGGTAAGGGTGAAATCCGACGACGACAACTGGTTGCTCTCGTTGGCCTTTTCTTTTCAATCACAGGTTTGATTGGCTTCATCGCCGTTGGTGCACCTGCAGGTGTTCGTTTAGGAATTTTCTTCCCGCTTATGGTTGCATCGGTTGGATTTGTGCAATCGCGTAGCAAGTTTTGTTTAGCCTATGGATTTGCCGGAACTTTCAATATTGGCAAGATGGGTGATATCAAAAGAGTTGCAAGCAAAGAGGATCGCGCTGCAGATCGCAAGACAGCGTTAGCAATCCTTGGAAAATCTTTTGCTCTTGCAACTATAGCGACATGTGTGGTCTTAGTACTACCCTTTTAGTATGAAGATTCAGATTCATACACGTCACGCCGATTTAGCAGAAGATTTCAAAACTATCGCAGAAGAAAAGCTCAACAGTATGGAGCGATTTAGTGTAGTTATTGATCGCGTCGAAGTTGAGGTTCTTCATGAAAACAACCCACATCAGGGAAAACATAAACATAAAGTAATTTTGACTTCTCACGGTTCTGGCCCGTTGTTACGAGCAGAAGCGGCAGAGTTCAATGATCTGGCTGCATTTGATGCTGCCATTAAGGCCTTTGCGCTACAGATTAGAAAGATTCATGAGCGAACAAAGGATTACGATCGTTCAACAGTCCGAAAGATGAAAACAGAGATCTAAACGATTTCAGTTCCATCTTTACGAGTCGCTGTAAGGCTGGCAACGGTAGTCACAATTAATGTTGCAACGATTATGCCGAGGCTGACTTCAAGGCTGAATTCAGGTATATGAACGCCTGCGATCTCTTCAATTCCAATTCCATGAAATGCTTCAAAAACCATCTTGATGCCGATGAAGGCAAGAATGAATGAGAGCCCTTTAGAAAGAAAGACTAAACGGGATAGTAGGCCTTCTAATAAGAAGAAGAGTTGACGTAGTCCCATGAGTGCAAAAACATTTGCAGTTGTAACAATGTAAGGGTCATGGGTAAGTCCAAAAATCGCTGGAATTGAATCTAGCGAGAAGACTAAGTTAGTCAAGCCGAGTGCTACTAATGCAATTGTGAAGGTGCTAAATCCGCGTTTTTTCAGGAGAGCAACAACTTTGCCCTCCTTCCATTCATCATCTTCATTTTCTTTTGCAAGTGTGTAAGCCGTGTAAATAAGAAAGGCACCAAAGAGAAAGAAGACCGAGGAGAACTTCTCAATAAGTGCAGCACCCATTGGAATTAATAAACCTCTGATCGCGATCGTAAGCATGATTCCAAGTAGAAGTACCAATTGCTGCATCTCTTTTTGGACTTTGAGGCTTGTTAATATGATGATGAAGACAAAAATGTTGTCGACCGAAAGTGCGTACTCCGTCAGCCATCCTGCAAAAAACTCCTTTTGGCCTTGAGTTGAAGACCAATGGGGCATCAATGTTCCAAAAAGAATTGCAGTCCCAATATAAAAAACAGTCCAAAAGCTTGCTTCGCCCATGGTTGTTGGCTTGTTGCGTCTGATTACGGCAATTCCTAAATCAAAGAGGATGATTGCGGCAAGCACTGCAACAGTAACTAGCCATGTAGTCAAAGAAGTCATGGCGGTATTGTGCCAGTTAGTGATGTAGCCAGATGGTTGAAACAGGCGGAATAGTTACTTTTCCATCTCTTCCATCGACAATTCCACCGCTCACTACTAGGAGTTTGCCATTAACTTCAATTTCAATTGGTAAATCAGACAGATTCATGTAAACAGAAACATTTCCACGTTTAAATGCAAGTAAGGATGCGCTCTTGCCGCCATGTACGGGGGATTCGATCCACTCAACTTCACCATTATTTACTAAATGTTCAGCACGCAGATTTAAAGCATTTCGGTAGAGATTTAAAGTGCTCCTTGGATCTGACTCTTGCTTTTCAACTGTTAGATCTTTCCAACCTTCTTGAAGTGGAAGCCAAGGTTTCCCAGATGTAAATCCAAAAGGTGCAGTTTCACCCTTCCAAGGAAGTGGAACTCGAGCGCCATCGCGCCCCTTTTGAACTCCCTTTGTTCGGAAGTAAATCGGATCTTGTCGCGCTTCATCGGGTATCACTCCATCGGGCAAACCGAGTTCTTGTCCAGCAAATACATAACAGGAGCCAGGCAATGCAAGAACAAATAAAGCAAGTGCACGCGACTGTAAATCTCCAATTCGTGAAGCAACGCGAGGAGAATCGTGATTACTCAAGGCCCAAGTAGGAAGTGCTCCAACGGATTTCATCAAATCTATAGCGGCGCTCATAAGACCGTAAAGTTGTTCAGCCTCAAATGCAGCATCAAGTAGATCAAAATTAAATACTTGGTGAAGTTCATCTGCCCGTACATAACGAGTTGCATTTACTGGCGGGTGAACCCAAGCTTCGGCAACTGCCATAACTTCTCGCGAACCATATGAATCAAATATTGTGCGCCACTTTCGATAAATCTCGTGAACACCTTGGCGATCAAAGTAAGGAACTGTTGGAAGTAGCGCATAACGACGCTCTGGATCCATTGGCATATCTAGCCGCAATGCATCACTTAAACCTTGTGGATCTGGATGGTCTTTCAGTACATCCTCTTTCACCAAACCGTGCGCGACATCAATGCGGAATCCATCTGCACCAAGATCAAGCCAGAAGCGCAAAGTCTTCTCAAAATCTTCGGCAACATCTGGGTTGTCCCAATTTAGATCTGGTTGTGAAGAATCAAATAGGTGAAGATAGAACTGACCATCCTCTACTTGAGTCCACGATGGTCCACCGAAAAGTGAGATCCAATTGTTTGGGGGAGTTCCATCGGAATTTGCATCATAAAAATGAAAACGTGCTCTTTCCTTAGAACCGCGTCCAGCTTTTAATGCTTCTTGGAACCACACATGTTGATCTGAAAAATGATTAGGAACAATATCCACTAAAACTCGCAAATCAAGTGAATGAGCAATATCAATCATGCGCTTAGCGTCGGCAAGATTTCCAAAACGTGGATCTACATCGCGTGGGTTTGCAACATCGTAGCCACCATCCTTGTTCGGAGATGTATAAAAAGGACTCAGCCAAATCGCATCGACCCCAAGAGATTTCACATACTCAAGTTTGGAGGTAATCCCAGGAAGGTCACCTTCTCCATCGCCATTGCTATCAAAAAACGAGCGGGGATAGATCTGGTAGATAGTTGCTTCTTTCCACCATGGTGATGATTTCATGGTGTCAGGCTACGGAAATGAATGGAGGGAAACAATGTAAAAGGAATGTAAACCAGAGCCCTGTATTGCGCTTTTATAACGTTTTAGCGCGGAAGCTTCTTTTCAACCTCGATAATTAATGCCTGCACTTCACGGGAGATTTCCTTCAACTCTGCAAGCTCCAACGCCGCATTATTACGAGCCTCTTTTGCTAGTTCAAATTCAGCAAGTGATGCTGTATGTGTTTCATCGATTTTTTGTTCGACGCTAGCGGATTGAACCTTTTGTCCCACCATGATGATGGAGAGTAAAACTAATTGCAAAAAGGTTTGAGCGATCCACGAAACAATCACAATTGTGTCGCCAGATTTAATTGCCTTCGGTAGCGAAATAAGGGCGATGGCAGCAAAAATATAGGCGCACCACATGGTCGCCACGCCTGTAGTTATTTTTTCAGCTAGCCAAAGGTTGAAGCGCTTCATAACATCAACGATACACTTAATGTATGGAGATCATCTATATCTGTCTTCTCGTAATTATTCTGCTGGGCGTTGCTTACTGCGCCCGTTTATTGCGCTCATTACATTCAAAGGTAAGTAAGAGCTCAGCGGCAATCTCACGCGATATTGCAAAATTGATGATCGATAATAAGAAGAGTTCGATGACTGCATATCGTCAGACTCAAGCATTGATTCAATTAACGCAATTACTAGATTTCAAGTCACCAATTCCACCAACCAGAAGCTGGGCAGCTTCACCTGACTTACTCTTAACAATTACGGAGATTGTGAGAAAGTATCGTCCAGGATTGGTTGTAGAACTCGGTTCTGGCGTATCAACACTCGTTGCCGCTAAGGCTGGGGCCCGTAAAGTTGTGAGCATTGATAATTCAGATGAGTTTGGTGGCAAGACCATTTCATTACTAAAAGATCACAAAGTTCGTGGTGTGGATGTTCGAATAGCTCCATTGCAGCCGTATGCGAATGGCTTTACCTGGTACGACACCTCAATGATTAAAGATTTAAAGAAGATCGATCTATTGATTATTGATGGCCCACCAGGATCCAAGAATCCTGAAGCTCGTTACCCAGCTTTGGCTGAGTTCAAAGACAAGCTTTCATCTAAAGCGGTAATCATTATTGATGATGTTCATCGTGAAGGTGAGCGAAAGTTAGCTGAAGATTTTGCTAAGGCTATGCCTAACCATCAGCTCGTAATCCTTGATCATGAAAAGGGAACCGCGGTTATTTCACCTCGCTAACTCATGCAAATAACTCGTGAAGAAGCCTTGGCAGTTGCCAGTACAAGAATTTTAGACACCTCGACATTTGTGCGAGGTGTCCTCTCTGGCCGTCGCCGGAACATGCAGGTTACTTATGAGCGTATTGATATTCGGCCAGTTGAAATTAAGGGTGTTCTCCATTTGCAGTTAATGCAAAATGATGGCCGGGCAACAACAACTAAGAACCTATTGCCAGAGCAAGTTTCTGTCGACCAATTATTGGACAGTGGTTATGCGAACATAACTGTGGAATCAACCTCCGAAGCCTATTCAATTCGAATTACTAAAAGTGGTGATGCTCAAGTGCATATTGAAAAGCGCCAATCTGAGCAAAATCTTTCACATGATAAAAAGAAGGAGCGCCTACTGGATCCTACAGATCCGTTCTTGCGTGAAGTTGGGATTGCAGATGCAAAAGGTGTTATCAAGCCGTCTCGTCAGGATAAGTACAAGCAGGTTGAAGAGTTTTTGCGCTTGATGTCTCCAACATTAAATGCAGCGATTGACGCAGGACAGATTCATAAACCAACTGCTGATAAACCACTTCGAATCACAGATTTAGGATGCGGGCATGCCTATCTGACCTTTGCCGCACACCAATTCTTAATGAACTCTGGCATTCCAGTACAAGTAACGGGAATCGATGTTCGTCCAGATTCCCGAGATCGCAACAATGCGATCGCAGAGAAACTAGGGATTAGACAATCAATAACTTTCAAGGCAGAAGAAATCTCTAAGACAACAGCTGATTCGGCAGACATCGCAATTGCACTTCATGCTTGCGACACGGCAACAGATGATGCGATTGCCTGGGCGGTTAATGGAGGAGCAAAGTTATTGCTAATTGCACCTTGCTGTCATCACGATATTCAAAGACAAATTGATGCTGCGCCAGAACCTTGGACTGCTATGACAAAGTTTGGACTAATGAAAGAGCGCCTGGGTGATTTGCTAACTGATTCTTTCCGAGCACAGCTACTTCGAATCGCCGGGTATCGGGTAGAGATCATTGAATTTGTTGCAGGTGAGCACACTCCAAGGAATTTGATGATCCGTGCAGTTAAAACAGATGCCAAGCCAGATGCATTAGATATTGATCGATATCGTGAAATGACCGCTCAATGGGGCGTTACTCCTGCGTTAGAGAAGAAAATTCCAACACTCAGCATCCGTTAGACTTCGCACATGTCTAAGGTCCTTGCATCCCTTCCAGTCGGTGAAAAAGTAGGTATTGCCTTTTCCGGCGGCCTCGATACATCTGTGGCGGTTGCATGGATGCGCGACAAGGGCGCTGTTCCTTGCACCTATACAGCAGATCTGGGCCAGTATGACGAGCCGGATATTGATTCAGTTCCTGGTCGCGCGAAGGAATATGGCGCAGAGATTTCGCGACTAGTTGATTGCAAGAACGCACTTGTAGAAGAAGGCATTGCAGCTATTGCGTGCGGCGCTTTCCATATTCGTTCAGGTGGAAAGCAGTACTTCAACACAACTCCACTTGGTCGCGCAGTTACAGGAACAATGCTTGTTCGTGCGATGCATTCAGATGAGGTTCATATTTGGGGCGATGGCTCTACATATAAGGGTAATGACATTGAACGTTTTTATCGCTATGGACTTCTTGCAAATCCAAATTTGAGAATTTACAAGCCATGGCTTGATCAAGATTTTGTTACCGAACTTGGTGGCCGTAAGGAAATGTCTGAATGGTTAGTTGCGCATGGACTTCCATATCGTGACAGTACAGAAAAGGCTTACTCGACAGATGCAAACATCTTGGGTGCAACTCATGAAGCCAAGAGCCTTGAAAACTTGGATACATCAGTTGAGTTAGTTCAACCAATCATGGGTGTTCGTTTCTGGGATCCAGCGGTAAAGATTGATACAGAGGATGTAAAGATCGCATTTGTTCAGGGTCGCCCAGTATCAATCAACGGAAAATCATTTGATGACATTGTGGATTTGATGAAAGAAGCCAATGCAATTGGTGGTCGACATGGTCTTGGAATGGCTGACCAGATTGAAAACCGAATCATTGAAGCTAAGAGCCGTGGAATTTATGAAGCTCCAGGAATGGCGCTGCTATTTATTGCTTACGAGCGATTAATTAGTGCGATTCATAATGAAGACACTATTGCGAACTATCACGCAGAAGGTCGCCGCCTTGGCCGCCTTCTCTATGAAGGCCGCTGGTTTGACCCTCAAGCGTTAATGCTTCGTGAATCCTTAATGCGTTGGGTCGCATCTGCCGTCACGGGCGAAGTAACTATTCGTATGCGTCGCGGTGATGATTACTCAATTATTAATACAACAGGACCTGGTCTTAGCTACCACCCTGAAAAGCTATCAATGGAGCGCACAGAAAACGCTGCCTTTGGTCCAGTAGATCGCATTGGTCAATTAACAATGCGAAACCTTGATATTGCCGATACCCGTGCCAAGTTAGAGCTTTATCGCTCACAGGGCCAGATTGGTGATGGCGAGTTTAAATTAATCGGCGAAATCGAATAATTTATTCTTAATTAACCAAGGTAAAGGTCAACCGATTGTGGCCGCTTTCGGCCGCATAGTCCCATTCTGCTGAAAGATCATTGAACATTTTGGTTCCTAGTCCTGCTTTGCCTTTCGTCATTGGGTCACCATTTGAGATTATGGTGATCGTTAGAAGTTCATTCTTTAAAACACCTGAAACTTTGATGTCATTGGCTCTTGCATGACGAATTGAATTTGCGACCGCCTCTTCAATTAACTGTACCGAACTGCGCAAAGCGCTTTCGGATATCAAGTCAAATGAAGGAAGCGACACTGAAATCTCGGCTATTCCTTTCCAGGCATCAACAATTTTCTTAATCTTCACTTCAGGTGTTGCCATACGTGTATATGAAATATTCGTTAAATCCTGATTTAGCAAGCCAGATGCTCTCTCTAAGGCTTCATGTGCAAGATCTGAATCACCACTCTTGGCTGCCTGTTGTAGTAAGAGACTGCTCGCGGTTAGACCGGCTTGAATCTCTCCGTGTAAGTAATTGGCTAAATCTGAATTGCGCTGAGCTTCTCCACCCTTGGTTATTGAAGAGCTGTATCGTTCCCCAGAAATGTGTTTTTCCAAACTTGCGATAACCTCTTCCCGTTGCTGCCTGATAATTGAATATCCATTGACTGTTATTAAAAGCGCAATAAATGTAGTAGAAAGAAGTAATTGGCCTAAGAATACGGTACGTCGATCTGCACTGATTGCTAAATCAGCTGGGATGAAATTGAACTGAATAAAAAATGGCAAGATACAGAGTGTTATGAGAATTGTTAGGTTAGTTTGAATTCGATTTAAAACTCTAAATTTATGCAAAGCCTCTATAAGGACGAATCCTCCAAGATCCATCGCAGTAATTGCCAAACACTGGAAAATCGCGATTCGAAATCCGAATGCACCATTTAGACCAACGAATAAATAGGGCACTGAGATAAAAACGACGAGAAAAACACGCAATCGTGATTCAAGAAGTGCAATGTGAACTAATGTGAAAAAGGAAATTTTGGGGGTGTTCACATTATTTTCGCGCCAAAGTTCCGCGCTAGCGGGACGTAGGTCATCATCAATTAGGTGTTGAATTCTTTCTGCCTGAACGGAGTAGTCCTTTAACGCATCCGGTCTATTTAACAGCTTTTGAATATCTGTGGCGAGATTTGATGTGATGAACTGTAAACGAGCGACTACTTCGTCTGTACTTGAGCTTCCTGGCGGCAAGATATTTCGACGCTCATGGGTTTCTTGCTCGCGCCGCATCGCATTGGCAAATAGTTCACGAAAGGTACGCTCATAATTTCTGCGTGATTCGACGAAAATTGCTACCCCAACAAACCATTGGGGAAGTGCCACCATTGAATTAAAAATTTTGTAGCCATCACTGACAGTCTGAACTAAATCGAAACCATCCACACAGAAGTTTATTACTACGCCACGGGTGGCTCCTAGAAGAAAGAGAAAGGCAAGATCAAATCGCCAATTGCGCCACTGCTGAGATTGGGATACACCAACTGTAACTAACGGGATTATGGCGAGGTGAGCTATCAAAGCTACCAAGCCCCAAATAAGCACATCATGCCAATTCTTGATTTTGTGATCTGCTGCAAGAATTAGTACAACAATGTCAATTGGAATTGTTGTGAAGTAGATTCGCCAAGTAATCCAAGATGTTCTCTTCAATTAAACACCTTGTCCTTTGTTTTCAAAGTAGGCACGGACAATTTGAACGCGTTGATTAGTATCTGCTGATTTTGGTATTCCAAGGTGCTTTGAAATTCGCGAAATAGATTTATCAATAGCTTGTTCACTAACTCCACGACTGCGTGCGATTTCTGTGGTGCTTAATCCCTGTGCAATCTCTTTCATAATTTCAATTTGCAAAGTTGAAAGTGCCGCCAACGGACTTGTACGGCTCCAGGGAAAAGTTCGACGAGTTAATGGTTTCAAAACAGCAAGAGATATCTGACCAGCAATTGCTACAGTCGAGTTCATTTCAAGTTTGTTTAGATAAATTGCACCCTCTGGCAGATTGGGAAGGTTTGATTCAATTAGTCGCGGATCCTTGTAAGTTGTAAGGAAAACAATTCCGATATTTGGATTACGAGACCTGAGAGCAATTGCAACATCAATCCCGGTAGGTCCGATACCTAGATCAAGATCTAGGACCGCAACCTCAGGGTCAAACTCTTTTTGAGCAGCCAGCGCTTCAGCAGCTGTGGCTACTCGCGCCTTAACATCGAAACCTTGCAATACAAGTGCATCGCCCAATGTGGCACGCGTAAATGCATCATCCTCAACCAAAATCAGGCGCGCATTTCTCATTTAACAAGGATGCCAGTTCTTTGAACTCTTCACTACAAAAATCTCAAAAATGACGGTTTTTAGGTTGTTTTACCCAACCCCTAATAGTTGTCTCCACCAACCTGTCAATGGGGATAAGGGGGTTTACCCCTCACTATTGATACCCAATAGTGAGGAATTTGAGATGAAATCGAGAGCACTTTTGTCGCATACTCGACTTCGTACTGCCGTAATTTTAGTGGCGCTAACTTCTCTATTTTCACTAACAATTGCACAAGGTGCTGATACTTCTGGAACTAAGGGTCCGATCGGCACAACAGGAAAAACTACGACCGGTGTAACAGGTCCGGTAAAGGGAACAACAACCACAAAACTTAAATCAGACATCATTGTGATTAATGCTCCAGTGAAAAAAGTTTCAGGTCCGGCTGGTTCACCTGGAACTGCAGGCGCACAAGGACCAGCTGGACCACAAGGTCCTGAAGGACAAGAGGGAATGGTTGGTCCGCAAGGTCCTGAAGGTTTGCAAGGAATTCAAGGCATA
>ERZ650311.910-NODE-910-length-16176-cov-8.903976_pt1 | contig 16176 bp, 13 predicted proteins | sample MGYA00376247_ERZ650311 | MGnify/ENA primary metagenome ERZ650311 (study PRJEB26733, sample SAMN07839324) | wastewater metagenome | biome: small river; feature: stream; material: water | place: USA: North Carolina | collected 2016-07-28 ... | reverse complement strand
AAGCGGGCCTCATGGCCGCGCAAGCGAAGGACGCAGGACAACCCACAACCGCGGCAGGCTTGGCCGCATCCGGCGGCGCGCGCATGAGCGTGGCCGCGGGCCAGTGAGGATCGATAGATGACTGATCGTAATACCGTCACCACGGCGCTGGCTACGCTGGGCGCTAATGGCTGGGAGATTCCCGCCACGTCTCCCGGCATAGAGGAATCGCAGCGGCCCGTCGTCATTGAAGGCGGCGATCATCCGTACAGCGGGTGGTACAACAACGGCAACCGCGACGGCTTTGCGCAGATTTACAGGGAGCGCGGACTGCCGGCCTATTTGGCTATCAATACCGACGATCCGAACGGTGAATACCCCGGCGGATCGGCGCGCATGTCGTGGGCGCAGATCAAAGAGGTCGCCAATGGTGGCGTCGAAATCACGTCGCACGGCGCGCGGCACATTAATTCATGGATCCAGGCGACTACCGGGTTCACCGTGCAATATATCGGCGGCGGTTCGGCGGCGACGCTCACGATTAACTCAGCAAAGCTGTTGACCACCACGATCACGGCCGATCCCGGCGGTCATGCGGTCTCGTTCGATTTGACGCTGCCGGCCTATGACACGCTCGCCGAATTGGTCGCCGCTTTCAATTCGCAGGCGGCCGGCGCCGCCTACCAAGCGCGACTCGCGCCGGAATTGCTCGGCACTGAGAAGTCCACCAACCTCATGCAGATCACGGCCGTCAACATTGACGACTCGATCACCGCCGGCAGCGGAGCGACCATCGCGCGCGGCAGCGTGACGCAGCTGGGCCGCAATGTCGGGTGCTCGGGAGGCATGATCGTGCAGTACAACGGCACGGCGGCGCGCACGGCAAGCGCGCGCAAGACATCGGGAAACCGCTTCGAGCTTTACGAAGACGGCGTGCCGGTGGTGTCGCTCGACCTGACCGCCGCCGGCAACGACACGTTGACAGAGATCGTGGCACTCATCGACGCGCGCGCCGGCTGGGATGCGCTGGTGTGCGACAACGGATACTCGACGGCGGCGTCGGATGGAACCGCGGCGAATAATTTCTGCAGCGGATCGGAACTAACCATCGGCCTGACCAACACGCCGCAGCGCGATTGCACGAATCACTGGGTGCGATTCAATATGGGCTTGCCTGGCGAGTACGTCATCCGCAGGAACATCGAGCGTTCGGTTGAGGTGGCAGCATCCCAGGGCGTGACCATCAGGGGATTCTCGCAGTCTGGAGGCAACTTCCTGCCGCAAGTGACCGATGGCATAACCGGCATAGACACATTCCGCGGCGATGCCTTTTCGCGCCCGGCTGTCAACCCGATGGCGGCGCCGGCCTCGCACGTCAAAGACTTCGGCGGGTTCTACCAGTACAAAGCCCGCAACACGTCGATGACCTACTTAAAGCTCAAGGCCGTTATCGACGCGATGATCGACAGCGGGCCGTGGATGGCGTCGAGCCTGGTGCACAAGGTCACGCCCGACGGCTACAGCGGCTATACCTTGCCGAACCACAACGGGACGGACGATCTCACTGAAACGGTGTGGATCCAGTACCTCAATTATTTGAGGCAGCAAAAAGTCGCGGGCAACATCGATGTCATAAAGCCGAAGGACTTGCCAGCCGCCCTGGCAAAGAGGATTGCGCCGCGAAACCTCATTTTTAATCCGCTATTTAGGAATCACGGCGGCAGCATCGATGGGCTGGCATCTGACGGCGAAGTTATTCCCGGGTGGCTGGTTCGCACCACTGGCGCAACGGCGACCGTAGATGACACTCTGCACTCCGTGTCGTGCGTTGGAACCGCCGGCTCCATCTTGCCGATCTCACAAGACTTGATCCTGATTCCTGGCGAAACCTACCGGATCGGGATCAATGTCGAATTCCTGGGCGGCGGCGTGCTGACCAATGGAGTGCGCCTGCTCCTACAGACACGGCGCGGCCGATGGAAAACCATCCGACCGACGCTGACCAACACCTTGATCGGCGAGTACATAACCACCAGCCGCACATTATCGCTGGAGTACACGCATCAATCGCGCAAGGAAGGGCAAAACCCCTACGTGCGGTCGGCAAACTCGGAGCCGTTCAACCTCGCGGTCAATAACAAAATCAGGCTGAGCCTCGACGCCATCGGCAATACTGCCGACATCGACATTTCGACCGGCGGCGCATCGGCAGCGGCAACGCGCACGGCTTACGACATCGCGAACAAGATTAACGCCGGCTTGTTGGCTGACGCGCTCTATGGTGCGGCCAATCCGATGCGCGCGGAATACTGCAATGTCGCGTCGGCGGAAAACGGTCGGGTAGTGATCCAGCTTCCCTATAAGAGCGGCAGCGGACCGGGCAACGCCAACGGCGCCCGCGTTATCGACGGCACGGCAACAAGTGCGCTGACCACCGTATTCGGTAACGCGGCCGGGACAACCGAAGTGCTCGGCGAATCGTGGAACGCAGACCCCGGACAATCGCACGAGCACGGCGTGCTTTTCTCCATCGAGGTCAACAACTGCGCCGGAGAAACGATCCGATTCTCTCGCCCGTTTTGTCAATTGCAGAGGTACACATGACGCCCGAAAAAATACTTGCGGAGATGGCGAGCGGCGCGAGGCTGGTTCACGACAGGGACGCGCTGTCTGGCGAAATGGTCTTTGCGCTGCGTCGTGGCGGAGTCATCGAGCCGATAGAGGACCAGTCTGCCGCGCGGCAGCTGGCGGCGAGCGGCGCCGTCGTGTGCGTCGACACCTGCCCGTGCGGACACACGGAATACGTCATCGCGTAATGGCCGAAACCGAATTTCACACCAGCGAGGCCGCGGCCAAACGCCGCGCCGATGCCGGCACTTACGCCCGCATCTTCGAGGACAACGCCGACGGCGTGGCGATCCTTGAGGCGCTACAGTCGCGCTTTTGCCGTAAGATTTGGCACCCCGGCGGCCAGGACGGCGCCCGCGCGACCGACTACGCAAACGGTCAATTTTCAGTGATCAACTTTATCAACGCGCAGATCAACATCGCGCACGGCGTGGGAGATCCGAACGATGACGGCTGAAGTATCAGGCACCTTTGCCAATGGCGGCAGCGTAGGCGTCGGCATCCGCGGCGACGTGCTCGTGATCCCGTCGGGCGACACCTCGATGCAGTTGACCCTCGGCGGTTCGATCGATGCGTCGAACACGGTGAAGACCCGCAAGAGCACGAACGGCGGGCAAACGTGGACCGATCAGACCACCTACAACAGCGCACAGACTGACGCGGCCGTGACGGTCGCGCACGGCGAGCAATGGGTGCTCGAAACCGTGGCGGGCCAGGCGAGCAAGCAGATCACCTATCGCATGGAATGCGACGGCTGATCAGAAACCGGAGACCCTGATCAATGTTCAAGCGATACGCGATCATCGAGGATGAAGCCGGCGCGGGCGATCTCGGCGGCGGCGGGCCAGCAGACCCACCCGCCGCACCGCCTCCCGCTGATCCCCCGGAGGGCGATCCGCCCGCGCCGGCCGCGCCCCCAGCTGCGCCGAAGTCGTCACTCGCCGCGATGGCCGCCGAGCTTGCGGGCGAGACGCCGCCGGCTGGCGATCCTCCCGCTGGCGATCCGCCGGCGCCTGCCGCTGACGGCCGGCCGGACTGGTGCGAGGAAAAATTCTGGAACGCCGAGACCAAGGAAGTGCGGGCCGACGCGCTCGCCAAGTCCTACACCGAACTGCAAAAGCGGTTTAAGGGCGGCGTCGACCTACCACCGAAAGAGCCCGGCGAGTATGCCGTCGAGCCGCTTGAAGGCGAAACGTGGAACCTTACCCCGGAAGCGGCCAAGCCATTCCAGGAGTGGGCACACGAGCTAGGCTTGAACAACAAGCAATACAACGCCTTCTTGCGCGAGCATTTAAGCGGCGTTACCGAAGCCGCCGACGGCGCGGTCGAGTCGTTCGTCGCGCGCCAGGTGTCCGACACGCACGCGGCGCTGGTCGCCGAGCACGGCGGCGAAGCCGGCGCCAAGCGCATCAAGGCCGAATACTTCCGGGCCTTTCAGGCATTCGCCACGCCCGAGGAAATGGCCACGATCGAGACCATCCCCGACAACCCGGCGATCATCAACGTGATGGCGCGTGTATGGGGCGCGATGAAGGAAGGCAAGCCGCCGAATGCGAGCACGCCGGTCGACGGCTTCGACACGCTCACGCAGGAGATCAACACGCTTTACAAGACGCCCGCCGGGGCGCTCATGAACGGCGACCACCCCGAGCACGCCGCCGCCGTCGCCAAGCGCGACAAGTGGCTGGCCGAGTGCGCCGCGCGCGGCATTCGAGACACCGTCGCCTATCGCCGGGACAAGCTCGGCGCCTAAGAATCCGCGCCGGCCGGTTGCCGGCAAGACAGAGAGAGCAGACAGATGGACGAGAACGAGCTACAGAAAGAGTTTATCGACAAGGGCCTGACCGCCCCGCGCATCACGCCCGCCGACATTGATCGCGCGATCGTGGCCGAGGCTTATTACGTGTTTCCCGGCACCACGTTGACCGTGGTATGCCTGACCCTGCTCAACGGCTTTACTGTCGTCGGCGAGTCGGCTTGCGCATCCCCGGAGAACTTCAACGCCGAGATCGGCCGCAAGCTCGCCCGCGAGCATGCACGCAACAAGATATGGCAATTGGAGGGGTATCGTTTGCGGTCGGCGCTCGCTTCGTCGCTCGCCGCCGCCTGATCCCTGGGCGGTCCAAGCCCGGCGGTAAACCATCATCCGCCGCCGGGCTTGGCATTTGCCGCCAAGCTGTTCTAATCTATCCCCAGCGGCCAACCTGAAAGGGCCCGCGCTCTAGACCCATTACGCCAAGCAAGGCGGCCCGCTGCATAGCGGCCAACCGACAAGCCGGCACGCTTCAAACCGTGTTCGCATCATCGGAGGCCGCGCCATGTCGCAGCAGATCGACGCCAATTTCGTCCAGGCTTACTCGAATACTTTCTACGAAACCGGCCAGCAGATGTCGGCCCGTTTCGCCCCGTTCGTCATGCTGGCGGGCGGCATCGTCGGTGCGTCCAAGGCGATGGAGCGCGTCGGCAAGGTCGATGCCTATGACATCACCAGCCGCCACGCCGACACGCGCTATGTGGAAACGCCGCACTCGCGTCGCTGGCTCGACCTGACCGACAAGGGCGCCGCCGAGCTCGTCGACGAAATGGACGAGATCCGTCTGCTGGCCGATCCGAAGTCGAAGTATCCGAAGATCATGGTCCAGGCGCTCAACCGCGCCAAGGATGACGTGATCTATGCGGCCATCCGTGGCACCGCCCGCACCGGCGGCGGCACGCAGGTTCTGCCGTCCGCGCAGAAGATTGCGGAAGGCGGCACCGGCTTGACCCTGGCGAAACTCTTGACCGCGAAGGAACTGCTCGACGCGGCCGAGATCGAGGCCGACGAGGGCCAGGACATGACCGGCCAGGGCCCGACCCCGAGCCGCGTGATCGTCTGTTCGTCCAAGCAGCTGACGAACCTCTACGGCACCACCGAGATCAAGAACATCGATTACAACAGCGTCAAGGCGCTGGCGGAAGGTCAGATCAATACCTTCCTCGGTTTTCGATTCATTCGCTCGGAGCGCCTTGCGAAGTCCGGCACGACTCGCTACGCGGTTGCCTGGTGCAAGCCGGCGGTCGCGCTCGGCATCGGCAAGGACATCGTGACCAGCATCGACACGCTGCCGACCAAGAACTATTCGGTTCAGGTCTACGCGCGTATGTCGATCGGTGCGGTGCGCCTCGAAGATGAGGGCGTCGTCGAAATCGGCTGCTTCGAGTAATTCACGGCGGCGGGCATGGCCCGCCTGCCCCTGAGAGGGAATAGATCATGGCAAATTTCAGCGCCGCACAGGCAATCAATCAGGCTTCGCCGCTCATCAAGTCGCGCGTCGACCAGTCGCACGGCCGCATTCGTTTGTTCGAGTCGCTTTATGCGGCCCCGGCATCCGGCACCGCCCCTGCGATCGCAGACAAAATCATCTGGGGCACGCTGCCGATCGGCGCGGTGCTGCTGACGCACCTTGCACAGATGGCGTGGAACACTGGTACCGCGTCCTGCACGCTCAACCTCGGCGACTCGTGCGTAGCGGCCAAGCATTTGGCGGCGACCGCGATCACCACCACCGGTGTAGCAACCCCGTCCGTCGCGACGTTGATCAAGACGTGCGTTGCCGACGTGGAAAGCGGATCGTTCATCTTGTCGAACATCAAGGGCATGGGCGCCCTGACGGTGGGCGATCTGGTGACCGGCACCGGCATACCGGCGGCGTCGTACATCAGCGGTATCAACCTCGCGAACCGCACGGCGACGTTTACCAACCTTGCCGGCACCAGCGCGAGCGCGACGAACGCGGCCGTGCCCGTGACCAGCACCGGCCACCCCTACCGCTGTTCGGATAACTCGGCCAATGCCGCGAATGGCTACGTTTCCACCACCGACGATTGCACCCTGATCGGCACGGTTGCCGGCGCTCAGATCGCCAACAACCAGCAGATCCGCTTGCTCGTGCCGTATGTGATGGACTAACACAGGATCTCTCCCCTGGGATACTCTAGCCCGGCCAAGTGCCGGGCTTTTTTTTGAGGGCAACCGATGGCCACGTCAGAGATCCAGATCTGCAGCAATGCGCGCCTCATGCTCGGCGCCTCGACAATCAACGCCTTTTCGGAGGACTCAAGCGGCCTTTGCGCCAACCTCTGGGACACCTGCCGGCAAGCGACCCTGCGCATGGCCAATTGGTCGGCCGCCCGCAAGCGCACGACACTGGCGCCGCTGGCCGTCACCGTCGCCGGGCAAGACTGGACATATGCGCTACAGCTGCCATCCGACTGGCTGCGCACGATCGGCCTCGGCGACCGCACCGCACCGATCGACTATGAGAAGGAGGGGCGCCTGCTGCTGTGCAATGACGCCGCGCCGGTGCTGCGCTACGTCTACGACAATCAGGACGTACCATCGTGGGATGCGCTGCTGACCGAGGCGTGCACCGTGCATATGGCGTGGCTGCTGGCCTACCCGATCACCGGCAGCAACACCAAGGCCGACGCACTCGCCTCGCAGCTGACTTCCCTATTGAAGCTCGCGCGCGGCGTCAACGCCTCCGAGGAACCGGGCGAGACCATGGGCGACCGCCCGCTGCTGACTTCCCGTTACGGCGACCGGCTGCGCTAATGGCCCGCACTGAAACCACGCAAAGCGCCTTTGCCGCCGGTGAGTGGTCGCCGCTCATGCTCGGCCGTACCGATCTGCCGCGCTTTCAACAGTGCTGCACCGAGCTTGAAAACGCCCTGGTGCTCATTCAGGGCGGCGCGACGCGGCGCTGGGGCACGCGCTACATCGCGCCGGCCAAGTACACCGACAAGCAAGTGCGCCTCATGGCGTTTCGCTTTTCGGTGACGCAGGCTTACGTGCTGGAACTCGGCGATCTCTATGCCCGGTTCTACACGCAATCCTCCCGCATCGAGTCGCCGCCCGGCACGCCGATCGAAGCGGTCACGCCGTGGACCGAGGCCATGCTGCCCGATCTTGAGTGGGTGCAGTACGGCGACACGGCGATCGTGGTGCATCCGTCGGTCGTGCCGTATCGCATCGTGCGGATCAGCAGCACGCAGTGGAAGATCCAAGCCGCGCCGTTCATCGTCTACCCGTCGGCCGAGTCCGGCTTGAGCCCGGCCACGACGGCGACGCTGTCGGCCGCCAGCGGCGCCATCACGATCACCAGCGGCGTGGCCGCCTTCCTAAATGCCGACGTCGGGCGCACCGTCATCGCCGACATTGGCGAGGCCGTGATCACCGGCTTTACCTCGACGACGCAGGTCAACGCGACCGCGACCGGCTTCCAGGCAACGGCCTACGCTTCGGGCGAGTGGACGATCACGGAGTCGCCGAAAACCACGCTGACGCTGACCGCCATCACCAACAAGAAGAACGGCGCCGCCACGCTGACGCTGGGCGCCGCCGGCTGGCGCGCGGGCGATGTGGGCTCATATGTCGGCGTCGAAGATGGGTTGATCCAGATCACCGGCTTCACCTCGACGACAGTCGTAAGCGGGCGTGTGCGCGAAGTGTGCAAGAGCGGCACCGCGGCGGGCGATGTGATCGCCTCCGAGTCGTGGACGCTTGAGCCCAAGACGTGGAGCACCGCCCGCGGCTACCCGCGCGCCGTGGCGCTGCATGAACAGCGCCTCATGTTCGGCGGCACGGTCTCGGAGCCGGTGCGCCTGTGGTCGTCGGCGACGGGCTTGATCTATGACCTATCGCGCGGCGTGCGCGACGCGGCGGGGTTCTATCAAGATTTCTTCGCCTACGATATGTCGAGCATCATGCACCTGGTGAGCGCCCCGACGACGTTGCTCGCATTGACGGGCTCGGCCGAAATGACCGCCGGCACCGGCAGCGACGACGCCATGACGCCGACCAATATCCGCCCGCGCACCGGCGCGCTCAATGGCGCCTCCGCCTGTCGGCCGCTGTTCGTCAACAACGATCTCATCTACGCGCAGGACGGCGGCACCAAGATCCGGGCGCTGGCGTGGCAGCAGACGGAAAATGCGCTTTGGTCGCCGGACATCTCCTGGGAAGCCGAGCACCTATTGCAAGCTGGCGTCACGGAACTCGCCTATACCAAGCGCCCGCACCCACAGCTGTACGGCATTCGCAGCGACGGCGTGCTGGTGGCGTGCGGCCTCTACCGGCAGACCGGCATCCTTGAGCATGACGTGCTCGGCTGGTCGCGACAGACGACGCAAGGCGGCTTCATCAGCTGCGCGACTATCCCCTATGGCACAGAGGATCAATTGTGGCTCGCCGTGCAGCGTACCGTCGGCGGCTCAACCGTCACCTATATCGAGCTCGCGGACTACACGCTGTCAACCGATTGCGCCGTGACCGGCACCGGCGCGGCGTCGTCCAGCTGGGCCGGCTTTGACCACCTGGAAGGGCTGACGGTGGACGTGCTCGGCGACGGCCGGGAAATGACTGATAAGGTCGTGACCGCCGGCGCAGTGACCACCGATCGCGATGTCACCGCCATCGAGGCGGGGCTGCCGTTCTATTCGGCGCTGACACTGCCCGGCATCGAGCCGACCGGCGCGAGCTTCGGCGGGGCGAAGCTGCGCGTGCACGAGGTCATCGTCGATCTGTACGACACCATCGGGCTAGAGATCCAAGGCGCCGATCAGCGGTGGTTTAGGTTCGGCCCGGAAGTGCTCGACCAGCCGCCGCCGGCCGTGACCGGCAAGCGCCGCGACATCAACATGAATTGGGACGATGGATCGGTGCGCATCCGGCAGATCCACCCGTACAAGTGGACAGTGCGCCGCATCACGCGCCGCTATACTGTCAACGAGGGGTAGCCATGGCGTTCGATCTTTCGACAATCTTTGATCTGGTCGGGACTGGCGTCAAAGTCTATGGCGCGCTTTCGTCGGGCCAGGACGCGGCCGACATGTACGACGCGCAGGCTACGTCATCGCTGACGGAGGCGCGCCGCGCGCTGGTGGACGCGGCATCGTATCGCGACGTTGCCGGCATTCAGGCGGGCAAAACGCGGCGCCAGGGCGGCGACGTGGTGAGCCAGGCGCGGGCGGCCTATGGCGCCTCGGGCGTCAACGTCAACACCGGCACCGCCGCCGACGTGCAGGCCGAGATTGCCAAGCGCGCCGACGAGGACGCCTTGAACGCGATCCTACTCGGCGAGCGCCAGGCGCAACGCCTTGAGGACGTGGCCGCCGCATCTATCGACGAGGCCGCGCAGTTCGGCAAGGCCGGCAAGAATGCCGTAAAGAGCGCCAACCGCACCGCCATCGGCAATGCTATCAGCGGCGGCGCCTCGGCGTGGTCTAAGTGGAAAACTGATCCATAGGGGGGCGACATGCCGAAGATCCAAGGACTCAACGCATTCGGCAACGACACGGCGCCGGTCGTCGAGAGCGCCCGCGGCCCGCGCGTGGTGCCGCAGGCTTATGACAAGTCCGGCGGCATGGCCGCGCTCGGCCAGGGCTTCGAGAGCGCATCGGACACCATCGCCCGCACGCAGGCTTATGAGGCCGCCAAGCTGCAACGCGAGGCCGAGAAGATCAAAGCCGATCAGGAGCGCGCCGCGCGCATCGAAGAAACCACCCGCGCCCGCCGCGATCAGGTTGCGTTCGAGACGCAAGCCGCCGCCCAGCGCCAAGCCATCCTCGACGATCCGGCCATCCCCAACGATCAGAAGGGCGCCAAGCTCAACGATTGGGTAACGGCCGAGCGCGGTAAACTCGAACCGACGTACAAGATCCCGGACGTGCTCGGCGCGCAACAGGTCGCGATCGATGACGTGGCCGCCCGGCAGACCGCCCAGCTGGCCGACGGCATCAAGACGCGCAACCAGGAGCAGACCCGCGCCAACGTCGCCGAGACACTGCAGGCCATGGGGCAGCAGGCCGCCGCCGCCGATGATCCGGGGCCTTACATCGACAAGGCGCAGGCGCACGTCGCCGCCGTCGGCGCTGCCGCCGGCTGGGGCGCCGATGACGTGGCGAAGATCAACATTCAGACCGCCGAAAGTTGGACCGCCGCCGCCGTCGGTCGCCGCATCATCGAAGATCCGGCCGGCGCTTTGAACGATATGCGCGGCGGCAAGTATGACCGCCTCGGCGTGGAAGCCCGCACCGCCCTCGAAAATCGCGCCATGGGCGAGATTGAGCAACGCGCCAACCGCGCGCGCATCGAAGAAGAAGCGCGCTTGAACCGCGCTGGCCGGGCCGTATCGCGCCTGGATTGGTGGTATTCGCGCGGCATGAATCCGCCGCCCGAGTTGGTCGCCAGCGCCGCGCGTCTCGCGCAGGGCACCGAGTTTGAGGCGGACTTGAAGGCGCAGCAGGGCGACGCCGTCGAGCGCGTGAGCTTTGCATCCAAGCCGATGGCCGAGCAAGCCGCCGAGATCGCGAGCTTCGACGCGCGCGCCGCCGATCCCGCGCAGGGCGTCGACGAAATGACCGGCCGGGGGTTGATCTGGAAGAAGCAGCAGCACGCCGCACTCGCGCAGGACATTCAAAGCGCGGGCGCCCTCGACGCCGCGGCGGCGCATGGCGTCGTCACACTGTCGCCGCTGAACTTCGCCGATCCGCAGTCGCTCCCCGATCAGATTGCCGAGCGCAGCCAGCAGGCCGAAGTCGCGTCAACCTGGGCGGGCGTGCCGGCCTCGCCGCTGACCAAGGCCGAGATCAAAGGCGTCGGCGAGGCGCTGGACCAAGGCACGGCGAAAGACCGCTTGCGCCTGCTGTCGGGCCTGTCGAAGTCGATCACCGATCCTGTCGCATTCCGCACGACGATGGGCGAGCTCGCCAAGGGGCGCGGCGTACTGGCCACGGCCGGCAACCACATGCAGGACGAAAACCCGCGCGCCGCCGAGCTTATGGTGACGGGCGAAACCCTTCTGCGTCCGCCCGACGCCGGCGGCGGCAAGGCGCCACCGATGCCGACCGACAAGGCGCTGCGCGTCGACTTCGACGAAACTACGGCGGGCATGTTCGAGGGCAACGCCGCCGATCGCGATCGCCTCTGGCAATCGGCCCGCGCCGTGTATGCCGGGCTGTCGCAGGAGACCGGGCAGTATTCGGTCGAAGTGGATGGCGACCGCTGGAAGCAGGCGATCGACATCGCCGCCGGCGGCATTGTCAATCTGGACACGTGGACCAGCAGCGGCCGCCGCGTGATAAAGCCGCCGCGCATGTCGGCCGACGACTTCACCAAGGCGGTGCGCGGCGTCTCGCCGACCGAGATCGCCGGGCTCGGCGGTGCCGCCGGCTACTCGCCCGACGAGGTCGCTGAGGCCATCCGCGACGGCGGCCTGGTCAACTACGGCGACGGCTATGCGGTGCGCGATGGCGCGCACTACATCATGCGAGCCAACGGCGCCGGGCCGTTCCTGTGGCGGCCGGGAGGTCGATAGGTGGGCGCCTACTTCAACGATCCCGAGTACACCGCCCGCATCGACCGCGAAGCGCTCGCCAACCCCTCGCCCGGCCCGGTGCTGGGCGCCTGGCACCAAGCCGGCCTAGGCGTCATGCGCGGCGGCGCGATGGCCGCTGACGCCGTGCGCATGGCCGCTGCCGTGCCGGTGGTGGCGTTCGGCGACGACGAGACGCAAGACGCCTACTTTGAAGCGACCGACGAGGTCATCAAGTCGGCCGTCGATCGCTGGACGCCCGATCCGGCCTCGACCACGCTGGCGGGCCGCGTGATGGGCGGGCTGGCCGAGGCCGCGCTGCCGCTCATGGCAGCCGGCGGTAATCCTGCCTTGCTCATGGCCAGCGCGCAGACCCGCACGAGTCGGTCGCTTGTTGACCAAGGCGTCGACGCCAGCACGGCCCGCGACGTCGGCATGGTGGACGCGCTGACCATTGGCGCCGGCTTCATGATCCCCGCTGTGGGGCGCACGCTCGCAAGTAAGCTCGCTTTCGGTGCCGTCTCGAATCCCTTGCTCAACGCCGCCGGCATCGCCGTGCAAGCCGGCGCCCTCAATGAAGCGGGCGCCCCGCAGGCCGCCGCGCAGTATGACCCCTGGGATCTTGAGTCGCGCGCCGTCGACGCGGCGCTCGGCGCAGCCTTCGGCGGCATGGCGCACGCAATGGGCGCACCGGGCGGCGCACCGCCAATGGGCCGCGGCTTCGACGACGCCGGCCGCGTGTTCCGTGAGAGCGTCGACGAGATCCTGACCTACCGCGGCGCCCAGCGTTACGAGTCGCGCGCGCTCGGCGCCCCGACCATCGGTGCGCGCAACGCCCACGATCGCGCCATGCGCACGGCGATGGAACAAGCGATCCGCGGCGAGCCCATCGCCGTCGGCGCCGCCGACATGCCCGCGCCGCCCGACACGCCGACCCTCGACCCGGCCCTGATAGGCGCCGACATCGCCCGCGAAGTGTTTGCGCCCAAGCCGCCGCCGATAGAGCCTGCACCGCCTGTAGCGCCCGCCAGCGCGCGCAGCAAGATTCCGACACCAGCGCCCAAGGTCGTCAAGGAAGCGCGCACGCGCGCCGAGGCGGCCGCCGCACGCCACGCTACCGAGGCCCGCATCGACACGACGCGCGACGATCTGCTGGCCGCCATCGCGAAGGAAGGCGGGATCAGCCGCGAGGCCGCGACCGCCGCCGGCATCGACCCGGCTGAATTCAACCGCCGCGGTTGGCGCATTGCGAAGGTATTCACCGGCAAGGGCCTGAGCCTCGAAGCGATGGCCGAGCGCCTGGCGGCGCGCGGCTATCCCGTCACCGACGCCAACGGCTACGGCGAGAATCCCATGCTCGACGCGCTCGACCGCTCGCTGCGCGGCGAGACCGTCAAGGCGCCCGACGGCATGGAAGCCGACATCGCCGCCGCCGCTGCAGAGCGTGACGCCATGCAAGCGCACGAGGCGCCGCTGCTGGCCGATCATGAGTACGCCGGCCTAGATTCGCCCAACCAGCAGCGGTTGCTCGACGCCGCCGTGCGCGCGCAGGATGCAGGCGTGCCGCCGGAAGATATTCAAGCAATCACCGAACTCGGAGGCGCCAATGGCTACGACACGGCAGAGATCATCCGGATCCTCGACGAGGAAGCCAGCCAACGAGGACGCGCTGCGGGTGGCGCTGGTCCTGCGCCGGAATCTCGAAGCGGGGCGCCAGCCGGACAAGGCGGCGACGCCGGGCCCGCCAACGACGGCAAGCCCGCCGGGGATGACATCGATCTAGAATTGCTCCCGCAGGCGCGCGACCTGGTCGCGGCCGAGCCGGACGCGCCGATCATGATGGTCGACGACTTGACCGAGACGACGGCCGCGCAGGCGCTCGCCGATGCTGACGCGGCGATCGTGGAAGCAGAAACCACCTACCAGCGGGCCGCGCACGCCGCCGCCGGCTGCCTTCTGGGGTAATCGATGGCGTTTCAAGACTGCTTGAGCCGGATCACCCGCGCCGCCGGCCGCGCCCTGACCGACGACGAATTGCACGACGTGATCACGCGCGTGCAGCGTGAGGTCGCATCGCTCGCTCGGGCGCAGGGCTTCGCCTCGCTTGAGGCGGGCATGCCTGAGATCGCCGCCCTGCCGCCCGGCCTCATTCGCGAAGCCGCGATGAAGGCCGCGAAGGAAATGATCCACGAGGCGCAGAAGAAGCGACAGCGCGTGGCGCTCACCATCATCGCCCACGAGAAGATCAAAGCCGACATGGCCAAGCACGCGACGCCGGCCGACGGTCTCGGCGCCGTGCTTGAGCGCGTCGACGGCCGCACCAAGGCGACCGAGCGCGGCTATATGGCGCAGCTGATCGACACCATGACCGCCACCAACCCGCGATGGTTCGGACTCATCGAGGACGCCGCCGGCATTCGTGACCTGGTGCGTGAAATGTTCGGCGAGGACACCGGCAACGCGACGGCCAAGAAAGGCGCGAAGGCGTGGGCCGAGACCGCCGAGCAAATGCGCCAGCGGTTCAACCGCGCAGGCGGCGACGTGGGACGGCTCGATACCTGGGGGATGCCGCAGTCGCACGACATGCGGCTCGTGCTGAAAGCAGGCAAGCAGGCATGGGTCGACTATGTCATGGCGCGCGCTGACCGCGCCGCCTACGTGCGCGACGACGGCCTGCAGATGGGCGAGCCCGAGATCCGCGAGACCCTGGGCGCCGCCTGGGAGACCATATCGAGCGACGGCCTGAACAAGATCAAGCCCGGCGCCACGCAGGGCAAGGGCATGCGCGCGAAGCGCGGATCCGAGTCGCGCGTGATCCATTTCAAGGACGCCGACGCCTGGCTCGACTATCACAAGGAATTCAGCGGGCGCGGCATCTACGCCACGATCACCGGCCACGTCGCGCACCTGTCCCGCGACATTGCCTTGGTCGAAGAACTCGGCCCGAATCCCGCGCACCAGTTCGGTTATTGGAAAGACGTAGTGCGTCAGTCCGGCGCCAGCGGCATGCGGCAGACCTACCTCGAAAACCTGTTTTCGCAGCTGGACGGATCGGCCAATGCGGTAGTCGACGCGCGCCTCGCGCGCTTCTCGCAGGGCGTGCGGAATTTGCAAGCGACCAAGCTGGCCGGCGCCGTGCTGTCGAGCGTGACCGACTTCGCGACCGCGGCCGTTACGGCGGGATACAACCGCCTGCCGCCGCTGCGCTTCGCGCGCAACGTGATCACCGCCTTGAATCCCCTGGACTCGGCCGACGTGCGCATAGCGCAGCGCGCCGGGCTCGGCCTCGAAACCCTGATCGGCGAGTTGAACCGCTGGGGCGAGGACTCGATCGGCCATGGCTGGTCGGCCCGCATGTCGGCCGTCACCATGCGCGCGTCCGGCCTGGCGGGCCTGACCGAAGCCAACCGCCGATCGTTTGGCGTGACGATGGCGGCCACGCTCGGCGACCTGACGCAAAAGGGCTGGGGCGATCTGCACAAGTCCGACCGCGCCCAGCTGACGCACTACGGCATCAGCCCCAAGGAGTGGGCGCTATTGCAGAAGGTCACGCCCGAGGACTGGGGCGGGCCGAATAACCGCGTGCTGACGATCGCCAGCATCCGCCGCCTGACCGACGCCGATCTCGGCGCAACGGGCCCAGCGGCCGCGCGCCTGCGCGACACACTCGCGACACGCGCCCTCGATATGGTGCTGGCGGAAACGGATTACGCCGTGGTCACGCCTGGCGCGAAAGAGCGCGCCCTTATGATCGGCGTCTCAGCCAAGAAAGGCACCGCCGCCGGTGAATTCGCCCGCACAATGTGGCTCTTTAAGTCCTTTCCGATCGCGGTCATTACAAAGCACTGGATGCGCGGATGGGGCATGAATACGGTAGGCGGAAAAGCGGCATACCTCGCGAGCTTCGCCGTCGGCACAACGATCCTAGGCGCGCTGGCCATGCAGCTTAAGGATGTGACCAAGGGCAAAGAGCCGCGCGACATGGACACGGCCGCGTTCTGGGGCGCCGCCTTCGCGCAGGGCGGCGGCGTCGGCATCTTCGGTGACTACCTATTCGCCAATCAATCGCGCTTCGGGCGGTCGGTCGCCGAGACCGCGGCCGGTCCGGTGTTCGGTGGCGTGCTGCCGGATCTCTACGATCTAACCGTCGGCAACGTGCACGAGGCGGCCGGCGGCGATCCGACCCATGCCGGCGCCGAGGCGCTACGCTTCGCGC
>ERZ650311.909-NODE-909-length-16179-cov-31.671608_pt1 | contig 16179 bp, 11 predicted proteins | sample MGYA00376247_ERZ650311 | MGnify/ENA primary metagenome ERZ650311 (study PRJEB26733, sample SAMN07839324) | wastewater metagenome | biome: small river; feature: stream; material: water | place: USA: North Carolina | collected 2016-07-28 ... | reverse complement strand
CCTGGAATGCGCTGTGACACGTCCCAAGACTGAAGTTACTCTTGAAAGCGGTTTCAATGAAAGCGGTTTCTCGAATATTTACCAAACTGTTATTGCAACCAAATGGCGGGCGAGGTGGACCCCTAGTGCTTTACGACGGCCCCCTGGTTGTCCAACTTCCAGGCTCGCACGTAATCGATTGTCATTTGGCTCTGCGACCATCCGCTCCAGTCGCCACCGAATCCGCCGGTCGCATTATTGAGAATGACGAAGAAATAGTCGTTGAAAGCCCAGTGAGAGTCCCCGATACCCTCTTTGGTGAGGGTCCAGAACTTGTAGCCATCGACATAGAACTCCATGCGGTCGGGCAGCCAGGCTAGCCCGTAGGTGTGAAAGCCTGCAGAGTAGTCGACATTGCTGACGCGGTCTCCCACCTGATAGATGTGGTTGCCACAGCACTCACCTGGGTTGTAGCTATTTGCGTAGTGAACCGCCGCCGAGTTTCGCCAAGGTTGATGACCACCCTGCTCGGCGATGTCGATCTCTCCAGCAACAGGCCAGCCTTCGGTGGTCATTTTGTCACCAAGCATCCAGTAGGCGGGCCAGTTTGCTCCTCCTGCCGGCATCTTGATTTTTGTCTCTATGTAGCCGTATTTGAACGACACCTTGCCCTGCGTGTCAAAACGACCACTCGTGAAATAACACTGCCCGACCATACAGGTCGCGCCTGCTGGTGCTGTAGTGGTGCGCTTGGTGGTGATCACAGCATTGCCGTCGGCCGAACCGTCGAGGCGAATGGCATCTGGCGTATACCACTGAGGTTCACCGTTGTGACAGGTGCCTCCGCCATTTTCCGCCTCGTGACCGCAGAAACGTGCGGTCCAACTCTTCGAGTCGATTAACCCGCCGGCTGCTCCCTTAAACTCCTCCGCCCAGAGTAGTGCCCCCACCGTGTGCCCGGATACGGTCGGAGCAGTCGGCAATACAACCGGCAATTTCAACCATTTGGCATACAACTTCATGCTCGATGTTGGTTTGATTTTGGATGAGTTCTTGAAAGCGACCGCGCCCTGAGTGGTTTTTGCCCAGCCGAGGAAGCTGTAACCGACTCTGACGAATGCGTTCTTTTTGAGTGTCGCCCCTGTGCGAGGAATCACCTGAGAACTCATCGTTCCGGTTCCACCGTTAGCCATGAAAGAGATTCGATAGGTGGTGACAGCTTCAGCGCTCGAGATCGGTTGAATGAACCCAAGCACAAGTAGAGCCGTCAAAAGTGCTGTGGCGATTCGCGACCGGCCAGCTAACTTTCGTGCTGCATTGCCGAAGTGTGAAGTCATTGAGACGCTCTCTTCCAAAAGGAGTTGGGTTCACCAAAACGTTTCGGAGCGCACACTTCGAATACAGCCCCAGACTATCGGCAAAAACCCGGAGAGACTAGAGCGCGACGATCTCGCCATCGTGTGGAACGTGACTCGACCATCCCAGTTGCGATTTGATGCGGTCCCCCAAAGTTTCGGCAGCTCCGGATTCGCCATGCACCACAAACACCTTCTTGGGGGCCGGGGTTGCAGCGCCAAGCCACTCGATCAACTCGTTCGAATCTGCATGAACCGAGAAAGAGCCGATCTGTTCGACCGAGGCCTTTACTGGAACCATTTCTCCGTGCATCCGCACTTCTTCTGCTCCATCGACCAGGTTTCGGCCGCGTGTGCCGATTGCCTGATAACCAACCATCAAAATGGTGTGTTTAGCTTTCGGCAACATCTGGCGTAGGTGGTGAACCACTCGCCCACCGGTGCCCATGCCGCTGGCCGAGATAATGATGCAAGGTTCAGTGGGGTCGTTAATGGTTTTCGACTCTTCGACGGTCAACAGTTCAACCAAGGTGCCGGGGTCGAATGGGTCTCGACCACGCCATGCGTCTCGCACCTCGACACGAATCTCAGCCGACCCCTCATCGATCGCGTTTCGATAGAAAGTCAATGCTTTGAGTGCCATCGGGGAATCGGCATAAATGGGCACTCGGGGAATCAGACCTTGTTCCATTAACTCGCGCAACCTGACCAAGATGACCTCGGTGCGGTCGACAGCGAAAGCCGGGATGAGCACTGAACCACCTCGGGCGATAGTGCGCTTGATTGCATCCTCGAAATCTGTGGTTGGAACGACGTGTTCTCGATCGCCGTAGGTGGACTCGGTAACCACTGCATCGAAGTGCCCAGGTGGAATGTGCCCCATGGAGACCAAAAGCGGATGCTCGTTGCGGCCTAGGTCACCTGTGAACATGAGACGCTTGCCGAAGAACTCGACTTCGAGAGTGGCGGCCCCAAGTATGTGGCCCGATGGCCTAAAGGTGACAAAGGTTTGCTCGGCAACTTGAACTCTGGTGCCGAACTCCTGCTCGCTAAATCTCGAGATTGCCTTGATCGCATCTTCCTCGTTATACAGCGCAAGCGGAGGATTGTGCTTCGAGAACTTCTTCTTAGCAGCGTATGCGGCGTCTTCGACTTGAATACGAGCCGAGTCACGCAGAATGACTTCGGCTAGACGCGCCGTGAACTTGGTGCTGAAGATCTTTCCAGCGAATCCGTCTTTGACAAGGCGCGGAAGGTAGCCACAGTGGTCAAGGTGCGCATGGCTCAATATGACGGCGTCGATTTCGGCCGGGTTGACAGCTAAGGGCTCCCAATTCTTCAGCCTCAGTTCTTTGAGCCCTTGGAATAGACCGCAGTCGATCATGACCTTAGTGTCGCCTTTTGACAGCAAGAATCGGCTTCCCGTCACTGTGCCGGCGGCCCCGAGAAACTGTATCGAGGGTGCATCTGGTTGGTTGGACATGTGCTCGAGCCCCGATTCGGTTGGTAATCAGCAGTCTAGGGCTTAGATGAAGAGCAGTCTCACCCTGGATGCCAATTAACTTTTGCACCACGAATCGGTCACGCGATGTTCGGTTCAAATTGCAAAATCAGGCATAGATTGTTCGAGTGCAAAAGATTTTCATCTATGGCAGTTGCGTTACTCGGGACGGTGTCGAGTGGTGGCCAGACTATGGCTTTGAGCTAGATGGATATGTTGCCCGACAGTCTCTAATCAGCAGCCAGTCGGTTGCAACCGAAGCTGACGCCAAGTTCGCATTCAGCGCGATCGACTCCAGTTTTCAGCAACGGATGGCCCTCGGGGATCTAAGCGGTGATCTCGTGACACAGATTGAAAACCACAAGGCCGAGGTGATTGTTTGGGACCTGTGTGACGAGAGAAACGGTGTTCATCGCTTCACTTCGGGTAGCTTTTTGACGCGGAATATCCTCTACAAAGACGCCAAGATGAAGGGCGAAATTATCGGGTTTGGTCGAGACGACCACTTCGAACTTTGGACTAAGGCGCTGGATGTGTTTTTGGAGCGTGCGGGTGGGCGTCGAATAGTGGTGAACGCCACCCCGTGGGCTGTTAGCAACGACCAGGGGCAGCCGGTAAACGGCGATGCTTCGAAGGCGATTGCTTTCAATACCAGCGCAGAACGATACTTTGCCGAGCTCGCCGCTCGAGGGTTAGAAATAATTCGAGTCGATCAAAACGAAGCCTTAGCGCTGAGCACGCACAAATGGGGCGAGGCACCTTTCCACTATGTTGAAGGCACCTACCACGCGTTTTTGAAGCAGCTCAAAGCCTTAATCGGTTAGACCAGCCATCCATCATCTGTGCACGACGTTGACCAAGAAGTGCCAGCCGACCCACCACCAGCCGAGCATGATCGCGATACGCGTAGTTCTGTGATGCATGATTCGGTCGATCATTGCCGCCACGTTGGCCACGGGTGACTTTGGGTTTCGCGTCAAAACCCAAAGCAGCAAGCCGGCCAACACAAAAAATATGTAGCCGCCAATAATCAGTTCGGTCGTCAAGGTTCTGCTCGCATCCCCGTTAGGTTCATCGGCGCTCCCAAAGACGCAACAAACCCACTCCGATTAGAAGCCAAAGGATAACGAATGCCGCCTGGCCATAGAGAGTGTCGAGCAGGGGATCGATAAGCACCGAAATCGTTGGGAAAGTATGGAGGTTGTTCACGAGCTGGCCGAGGATGTTCGCCATGAACTCCCAACAGGTGAGCGAGAGGGCCAAGATCGCCCAAATGAGCCGAGCACGGGCAAGCCTGACATCGGGTTTTTCTTTGGGCCCGCGATCGGTATACCAAACGAGCCTTAGAACAAAGGGCAACAAAGCGAGAACCAAAAGTCCGTGCACATAGGAGTGTCTAGGAAAAATACTGAGGGCAATCGTGAATACCAACGATCCCCAAACAAGCCACGGGCGGGCGACCTTGATGCGTTTGCCGAAACGGCTACCTAAAACTCCGGATGCGCTGATCCAGATTGCGATCGTGCAAAGAGTGAAGACCGTAGTGTCGAAAAAGCTGCCGCGAAACACCTGAAGAGCGGCGGTCATTGCAAAAACCCAGAACCACGGGTTCTTAAATCCGGAAATGACCATAGCTTTGCGCACACTGCAAGGCTAGTGCCGCTGGCCGATGGAGATTCACCAAACCAATCGCAAGCGATTGCAAAAATAACAACTCGGTTACTCCGTTGATTTCACAAGTTTCAAGGGTTTAGAGTGTTACAAAGACTGCAAGCGTTTGCAATTTCATCGGAGGAACCCATGACTGGAGCCAGCATCCTTGTTTATGCTGAGCGCGTCGGCGGCAACCTCGGCGAGATCGAAAAGTTGCTGGCCGGCCCGCTCTCTGCCTTCACCGGAGTGCACGTTTTGCCGTTCTTTCACCCTTACGACGGTCATGACGCTGGATTCGACCCGATCGACCACACCATCGTCGACCCTCGACTGGGTGACTGGTCAGACTTCAAGCGCATCTCAGAGACTCACGAACTGACCGCCGACCTAATCGTCAACCATGCCTCATACCTGTCACCCGAATTCATCGACTGGCAAGAAAAAGGCGACGATTCAGAGTTCGCCGGAATGTTCCTAACCTTCGATGTCGTGTTCCCAGACGGCGGAACCGAAGACGGAATCACTTCGTTCTATCGTCCACGCCCGGGCCTGCCGTTCACCGCATACGAGGTAAAAGGACGACGCCGACTGGTCTGGACCACCTTCATGCCGAGCCAGGTTGACATCGACATCAAACACCCAGCCGGTCAGGCCTACCTGGTGCGCATTCTTGAAGCGTTGAAGAGCGGTGGAGTTAAGGTCGTGCGCCTCGACGCGGTTGGATACGCGGTAAAGACTCCGGGCACCGACTCGTTCATGACGCCCGAGACCCTTGCTTTTGTCAGCGAGATCACCGAACTTATTCACAGTTATGACATGCGAGTGCTCGTTGAGGTTCACGCTCACTACACTCAGCAACTCGACATCGCCCCTCTGGTCGACCTCATCTACGATTTCCAGACCGCGCCGTTGCTGCTGCACTCGTTCTTCACGGGAACCGTCGATCGACTGGCCGACTGGTTCAAGATTCGCCCGAACAACTGCCTGAACGTGCTCGACACCCACGATGGCTACGGCGTGATCGATGGCGGCCCAATCAACGGTCGCCCTGGACTCATCACCCAAGAAGAGATGGCCTACATCTTCGAGCGCGCATCTGAGAACACGGGTGGGCACTCCGACATAGCCAGCGTGGTGCCACAGTGGTTCACGCTGCCTCACCAGATCAATGCGACTCTGCCAAACATCCTGGCCGACGACGTTGCCTATGTCGCGAGCCGTGCGGTTCAGTTCTTCTTGCCGGGTGAGCCGCAGGTTTACTACGTAGGACTTTTCAACGGCATGGATGACCAGCAGCTGTTCGAGCGCAGCGGCCAGGGTCGTGACGTAAACCGTCACCACTACACACCTGCCGAAATCGAACAAGCGCTGTCACAACCCGTGACCCAGGCGATCATCGGGCTTGCCCGCATCCGCCGTCTTTCGGTTTTCGAAGGCAACTTCTCGTGGACCGTGACCGGACCAACCAGCATTAAATTGGCCTGGCAAAATGGCTCGGACTCGGCGTCTCTCGAAATTCACACCAAACAAGGTGGCTCTGGTTTCGTGATTGAGATCCACGAAGGCGGCAACGTTCGTCGCGCGGCAACTATCGAAGAGCTCGCCGCCATCTGAGCAATTCCCGTAGCGGCAAGACCAGAACCGCTATGCTGAACTCACGTTTTGTGCGAAACGCAATCTGAAATCACGGGGTTAGTTTGCGCACTTTTTATCGTTTTATTGCCACACTCTTGCTGGCACTCTCGCTAACAGCGATTAGCTCACAAAGCCAAGCCCTTACGATCAACAAAATCGTGAACTCCCCGAAATCTTTATCGGCGACCGCCTCGAGCCAAAGCATTTTGTTGAAATGGACGAAAGCCACAAGCTCGACTAGGGCGAGAATCACGGGTTACCAGATCACGATCACAAGCGGATCTTGGCGAAGCGTGAAGACCGCCTCGGCCTCGGCAAGCTCATACCGTGTTTCTGGTTTGCCCAACTCGAAGACCTATCGGTTCATCTTGCAAGCAATCAGCGGAAAATATCTGTCGAGCAGCATTTCGATTCTGGCGAAACCAAAGCTAACTCTGCTCTCAAACTCGATTGAATTCATGCAACCAAGCGATATGTTCATGGGTGCAGAGGATCAGCAACTCTTGGCCCTCACCAACGGAGCGGATGCGATTTTTGAATCCACCACACCGTCTACCTGCTCGGTAACCGGTGACAAGGTGAAGGCTTTGGCCGTTGGCGATTGCATCATTCGTGCAACCTCCCCCGCTTCCGGCCGCTACGCCGCGGCGACGCCAGTTGAGCGGTTGCTGACTATTGCTCCGCCACCCGTTCCACTGAATAAGGTGCTCCTTTGGTCTGACGAATTCGATTCAGCCGCGGGATCCGCCCCCTCCTCTGCTAACTGGACTGCCGACGTTTCCGATGGATGCGGACCTCCGTATAACAACTGTGGTTGGGGCAATGCCGAAAAGCAGTACTACGTCACCAACGCGAACGTTGTCGATGGTTCATCCGATGGAATTTTGAACATCTTCGCAAAGCGTCAAACCAACGCCACGAACTACAACTGCTACTACGGTCGATGCGAGTGGACTAGCGGCAAGATCACGACCTATGGCAAAGTCGGGTTCACCTATGGCTACATGGAAGCCCGAATGAAGCTGCCCGCTGGCGAGGGAAGCTGGCCGGCATTCTGGATGCTCGGCACCAACATCGCATCGGTGCCCTGGCCAGACTGCGGCGAGATCGACATCATGGAATACAAGGGCTCAGCCCCGACCGTGACCTACGGAACGCTCCACTACGGAAAGTCTGGCGTGCATCAAATGCTTGGTGGCACCAAGGACACACTCGTCGACTTGAGTGCTGCATACCACCGCTATGGCGTGCTGTGGAAACCGGATGAGGTGACCTTCTTCATCGACGACAACGTCGTCTATAAGGCCAGAAAGTCAGACAGTGGCATGGCCGTTTGGCCGTTCGGTCCGAATGCCCAAGGCAAAGATCAAGACTTCTATTTGATCCTCAACCTTGCCATGGGAGGCAACTTTGGTGGCGCGGTGGATAGTTCACTCGATGCCGCAACGCTGAGCGTCGACTGGGTGCGTTATTACTCTGTCGACGGCCTTGGCAAAGTGACAAACAAGTAGTCCCCTAACAAAAAGGAAACCGGCAATGAGAAAAGTTCTAAAGAGATCTCTACTTGGAGCAGCGGCTGCACTTGCCCTGGTTGGCGCAACGTCAATCACCCCGGCATTCGCCGCGACTTATAACCCACCGGTCGATGGGTTCTATGTGATGCGACTCGTATCGCCTCTGCCGGGCGCTGCTAACAGCGTTGACCTGACAGCTGATGCCAAAGGCGACTGGGACCAGTTCTATGGCAAGGGGCTCAAGGCCTACTCGATGTATGCCGATGTTGGCGGAGACGTAACACTGACCTACAAATACACGACTAAGTCTGGAAGCCCGGTCACGAACGCGACCGTTTACTTGATCGTGAATAAGAAGTACTCGTGCAGCAAGACCACGTTCTACACCCCACAAGCCACCAACTACCCGGGTGGCAATCGCAACAACGACACCCATGCGATTGTGCGCGACTGGTGTGGCGATCAGCCACAGATGGGAGCTGGAGAAACCGCGATCATCGGCACAACAGATTCGTTCGGCAAGGCGACCTACACGCTGAAGAACTACAACATCAGCGGTGAACTTTTTCCGAGCGCGCTAAACAAGGTGAACCTCTATTCGAAGGGCGTGAAATGCGCCGATGATTCGATGTGTCTTCAGACGACACTTGCACCAAGCATGAACCCTCACCCGAATGAAGCCGATGAGCGAACCGAAGACAAAGACCTCCTGTTCTTGCACTTCGTAAACCCCAAGGTCACCGCCGCGGTCACCTCTCAGAAAGTGAAGTCTGGCACGAGCAAGAAGCTAACTTTCAAACTCACCGACCTCTCGAAGAAGCCGGTCAAGGGCAAGAGCGTGACCTTTGAATCCTGGGGCGAAGGTGACGAACTGACAACCTGGTCTGAGATCTCCGACGCGAAGGGATATGTGTCGATCACCGTCAGAGCAAAGAAGGGGACTACCGGACTGCAGGTTGTTCGCGCGCACATTTATGGCTCACCAAAGGGAACAGACTCAAAGATTTATTGGACCAAGTAACCGTCGCATCTAGCCTCGGTTTAAAGCCGTTCGGGTAGGGTTGAACACGAAGAAACTGCTACCCAATTGAGGTTTTTGTGCGCGATTTTCTAACCAGAGCCATCCGATATGTTCTCAAACGCGGCAAGGTTCGTCGCTACACCCTGAAGTTCAACGCATTTAGCGAAAAGCTGCTGCTGCAGACCGAAGATGAGCTCAGCGCCCAGCTAGTCAAACGGCTCGAGCACGGCAAGGCACTCGACGAGATTCTCGTCGCTCACGTTCGCACCAGCTACCCGAAGGGCAACCGCGTTGCCGCCCGCGCCGCACTTCAGCGAATCTATGACGCACCATCGACTCGCGCTCTCGGGGCCATCGCCTTCGGCACTTTCTTGGCAACCGACGGTCTGCACGAATCGGCTTTGGGCTTTTTCCGCGAAGCGGGCGTCGACCGCGTTAAAGAAGTAGCAACCTTCGAATACTTTGACTCACTCGTTCAGGTTGAGGGCGACAGCGCGAAACGTGAGATCACCGAGCTGTTGCAGAGCGACGGTTTGAGTGCCTCTACTCGAGCAACGCTCATCCGTGTTGCCATTAAGCACCAACACATCGCGGACGTTCGCAAGTGGGTTGGCGAGCTGAACACCCCTGCCAACCGCAAGGCCTTGAACGCCGCAGAGCTCAAGGAACTCGACTGGTGGGTGCTGCGTCTGGCCGACGATGGTTCGAAGGCTAAAGACCTGCCGAAGACCGTGAACTTCGCCGTCATGGACTACAAGATGCTCGACTACGAGCGCTCGTCTTCGAACCGCGGTGACTACGTTCAGACCCTCGCCGCCATCTCGCACCTGCTTCGTTTTCAGAACGTCGAGTTCGTGGGTGGCAGCAAGCTCGCTGGCTACCTGACCGGACTTCAGAAGAAGGTTCACAAGAACCGCCGCATCCAAGGTGATGCAGTGAAGGTTCAACCGATCGAGCTACAGCGCGACTTCGCCTCGGGAAAGAGCTATCCGAAGAACACCTGGTTGATCAGCAACGGATGGTTCATGCACCGTCCTTACCTCGGTCAAGTCGACTTTCCATATCCAGAAAACATCAACCCGATCATGATCTCGTTCCACATCCAGGATGCTGGCGTGATGAACGAGCAGGTCGCCGCAGAGCTTAAAAAGTTCGGCCCAATCGGCTGCCGCGACTGGACTACCGTCTATCGTCTGCGCGACTACGGCGTTCCGGCGTTCTTCTCGGGATGCGTTACTACGACCGTCGGACAGGTGCTGCCTAAGGCGCGCCTGGCAGGCAAGATTCCAAAGCTTGCCGTGGTCGAAGCCGGCCTCAAGTGGACCAAGTTCCGCTACTTCTTTATGTGGAAGTGGTTCTACATCCAGATCGGTGACTATGTTCGCCGCTTCACGTTGGTCGAAGGCATCGAGGATGCGCGCAAGATGCTCGCCAAATATGCGTCCTATGGCAAGGTCATCACCAAGCGCCTGCACTGCTACCTGCCGGCTCGCTCGATGGGTCTGCCTGTCGAGTTCGTGCCAAGCAAGCGCTCGGATGTTCGTTTCGAAGGTCTTCTCGATCTGAACGAGACCGACTTCAACAAGATCCGCACCGGAATCGAGCACAAGCTCGAGGTCGTAATCAGCAACATCCTCGCTGGAAAGTCGCACGAAGAAATCATGGCCATCTGGCGCGACCTGGTCGCTCCCGATGTCGCGTTCGCCGACGAATACTGCAAGAACCTCGAGCCACTAGGCGAATCGGCAATAGACCTGAAAGACGTATATAAGAAGTTCGATTCGCACGTGGTTCGCCTTGGCAAAAACAAGCGCGGACCAAAGCCGGTTGAGGTCGCCTTCGCGTGCGACCAGAACCTGCAAAACGAGCTGATCGTTGTGATCGCATCCCTGCTTAAAAACACCAAGAGAGAGATCAACGCTCACGTGCTGACTCGCGGATTGGGCAAGGACTACTTCAAGAAGGTGGCCGCGCTGTTCCCGCAGGTCAACTTCTATTTCCACGACTTCAGTGACATTCAATATGGCTCCAAGGTCAACCTGATGCAGCACATCACGGTTTCGACCTTTGACCGCCTCTTCCTGCCGGCCGTGCTCAAGACGCTCGACAAGGTGCTTTACCTGGATGTAGACATCTTGGTTCGCGGTGACGTGGGCAAGTTGTTCGATCTGAAGCTCGGCAACAAGGTATTCGGTGGCAAGAAGAGCCGCCTCGACGGATGGTCAAGCCTGATCGACGTGATCACTCGAGTCAGCCTCTCGCTTCCTGCCAAGCAGGCGTGGGCCCTTCGTCGTCGTGCGCATGAGACCGGTGACCTTACTGCAGACACCTACAACGCCGGCATCTTGCTGATGAACCTAGCCAAGATGCGCGAAGAAGACTTCATCGAGAACAACCTTTATCTGGTTGAAGAGCTTCGTTTGAATGACCAGGATGTGATGAACTTCTGGTCACGCGGACGAGCACTCGCGATCGACGACGACTGGAACTTCGTTCCGACTCAGGATTACTCGACCGACCCGAAGATTGTTCACTGGGCCGGACCGGGCAAACCTTGGAAAGCCGGCTATGCGCTTTATAAGGATGAATTCCTGGGATACGCCAAGGAACTCGGCATCAAGGTTGGCAAGTAACTCAGCCAAGAGTTTGAATCCTTCGGGAAACCGTTTGAGCAGAGTGACACTTGCCCAGTGAGACTAGTCGATCTTGGCTAGCTCTCGAAGTTCCGAACCTTTATCCGGGTGCAAACGCAGATCGTGTTGCAAAACACGCTCCGAGAAAGCGACCAGATTCTCTTGGGTGGCTCGACCAGACTCGATAGCCGCCTCGATTTTGCCCCGAACTCTAGCGAGCTGAGCAAGCCGATGTTCAAACTTGAGTTCATCTTTGGACTGCTGCGTGATTGATCGGTCGCCCTCGGTGCGGATTCGCCAGTGCACCACTGGATGGTTGAGCACATCAAACTGTTTAGCCGCGATAAGTGCTTTGGTCATCGGGGCAAAGTCCTCGAAAAATTGTCCCAGAGGGAATTCGATGCGGGCTTCTTTGTAGAAACTCCAACGGAACAGTCGATTCCAAGCCGTGAGGTCGCGAATGACCTGAGGGTGTTGGGCGAACGTTACGCCCTTGAGGCTGCCGCTCTTGAAGACCTCACGAGTGTCGATTCGCTTTACCCAGACCACGCCTTTGGTGCGCACCGTGTCGCCAATGACAAAGTCTGAGCCTGTCGCCTCGGCTTGGCGCACCAGGCGCTTGATGGCTCCCGGAAAGAGCGTGTCGTCACTATCTAGAAACATGAGATAGTCCGTAGCGCGTATCGCAGCTACCCCAGCGTTTCGAGCGGCAGAGATGCCCGAATTTTCCTGGCGGAGAATCTCGAGGTTGAGTTGGTTCTCAAATCTTCTAGCGATTTTGATCGAGTCATCGGTTGACCCGTCATCCACCAAATAAACACGAATGTTCTTATGGCTCTGCGCGCGAATGCTTTTCAGGCAGAGCCATATGTAGCGTTCAACGTTGTAAACCGGAATTACTATCGTGACAAGAGGCTGGCGCGACAACGAAAGCCGAAAGGCATTCCAAAAAATCAACCACTCAAAAATTAACCCCAGCCAGAGATCCGAGAGTCTGGCAAAAAAAGGCAACGATAGAAAGTCGTATCCGGCGCGAAGCACCCTCTGAAACAGACTCATGGGTCAAGCATAATCTCGTGACCCAAATGCAATCCGTGCGAATCCTGCGCGCTGGCCAGCGGTGCTAGTGTTCGACTAAATAACTTTTAGTTGCTCGCAGCAACGGTTGGGTGGTTGACATGGGTGCCAAGTTTGGTTCGAATACCTTCAAAAAACTTGTGATTGGACTGGGTGCCGCACTCTTGTCATTCGGCGTGGCCAGCGCGGTTGAAGCGGCAACCACAACCAAGACCTCAACGGGCATCGTGTGCACAATAGTTGGCACAACCGGCAACAACACGCTTACGGGAACGGCCGCTAAAGATGTGATTTGCGGCCTCGGAGGAAACGACACCATTAATGGTCTCGGAGGAAACGACATCGTTGACGGCGGCACGGGCAACGACGTGATCAACGGTGGCGATGGCACTGACACCATCTACGGCGGTGTTGGTGACGACAAGCTACGCGGAGATGCGGGCAACGACTCGTTCTATGGGGATGCGGGCAACGACTCTCTAACCGGCGGAGAAGGTGATGACACCATGCGCGGTGGAGACGGCGCTGACTCTCTTACCGGTGACGCAGGAAACGATATCGAGTCTGGCGGGCTCGGAGACGACACCTTGGTCGGATCCGTGGGAGACGACACCGTTTCTGGAGAGGGTGGCAACGACAAAATCTTCGGTGGAGACGGCGTCGACACGCTCAACGGCAATGACGGACTCGACTCGATAACCGGTGATGGCGGCAACGACAAGATCAACGGTGGCGCAGGTGACGACAGCATGGTCGGTGGGCTTGGCGATGACACTCTGGTCGGCGACCTTGGCAACGACAGCGAAAACGGTGGCGATGGAGCCGACGTGATTCAAGGCGGTGACGGAAATGACAACCTCCAGGGAGGCGTGGGCAACGATTCATTCTTCGGTGATGGCGGCAACGACCTAGTAGTCGGAGGCGACGGCAACGACACCATCCGTGGCGGCGAGGGCATTGACAGCCTCGCGGGCGAAGGCGGCAACGACACCATCACGGGCGGGCTAGGAAACGACACACTTAGCGGTGGGGTTGGTGACGACAACGTCGCGGGCGAGACCGGAAATGACAAGATCAACGGCGGCGATGGGGTTGACACCTTGGCTGGAAACGGCGGGGATGACGCAATCTCAGGAGACTCCGGCAACGATGTGCTTTCTGGAGGAGATGGAGTCGACAGCATGGTTGGTGGCGTCGGAAACGACACCGTTGCAGGAGATGCTGGCAACGACTCGATTGGTGGAGGTGCCGGCAACGACGTGCTCGGAGGTGGCGACGGAAACGACACGATGACTGGCGGCGACGGAAACGACCGTTTGGTTGGCGATGCTGGAAACGACAGCTTGAAGGGTGAGGCTGGCAACGACGGCATGATCGGCGGTGTTGGAACCGACATTCTGGCTGGCGCGAATGGCGCGCCCGCGAAAACCGAGCGAAACCTTTGCGAAAAAGACGTAAATGACACGGTCACCTACTGTGGTTTCGACAATGCCGCCCCGTGGGTCGAATCGGCGGAGCTCTCGACCACTTCGGTTGACACTTCGGCGAGCGCTCAAACCATCAAGGTGACCATCCGTATCACCGATGAACTCATGGGCGTCGACACAGCCGGCTGCTCGGTGACCTTTGACGGTGCTCGCACATCCACTGGATATGACCGTGCCGTTCGAATCTCGGGCGACGCTATCGACGGCACCTACACATGTAACGTGACTATCCCACTGGGTGGTTCCACTGGACGATGGGGACTCAACCTAGACACAGTCGACCGAGCCGGAAACAGGGGTATGGCCGATCAGGGAGCGAACGGAAAGTGGCACAGCAACCTGCCAGAGATTATGGCTCAAAGCCCAGAACACTGGATCGAACAGACCGGAGCAGGAGACAACCAGTCGCCACGAATCACCAACTTGGTCTTCAGCAAGTCTGAAATCGACACGTCAGTGGGAAGCGCCAGCTTCGATCTCGATATGACCGTTACCGACGATTTCTCGGGAGTGGATTCCGTGAACTGCGGTCCTCGTCACAATGCTGTCGAGAATTTCGACATCAAGATAGTTGTCACGCAGGTCAGTGGCACCGGCACCGATGGCGTGTGGCGCTGTTCGGTCACGTTGCCTAAGAACTCCGGCCAAGGAAACTGGTATTTCGCAGTGTTTACCAGCGACAAGTCTGGAAAGCGCTACAGCGTTCAGGGCGTTCCTGACACGGAAACAACCTGGGCTGTCGATGACGTATCTGAAATCTATGTGCAGCCCAACCTGGAGCTCGGCTTCAACCACATTAACCAAGTTGGTGAGGGGGATGATGAACTGCCAGTCATGACTTCGATATCGCTCGACAAGACTCAGGTGAACACCTCAAGCAGCGAACAAACGATTGTGGCAACGCTCAATCTGGTCGATGTGAAGTCTGGCATCAGGTCGGCAGAGTTGAGATCATTCTCGCCAACCACGTTTGCTCAGAACGTTTCTTATTGCAAGGCGCAGTCGGCTGATGGTTCCGGCAACGAAGTCTGGACTTGCACCCTTAAGTTGCCTCTTGGCTCTCAAAAGGGACTGCATGCATTCTCGATCATGATGTTCGACAATGTCGGAAACCGTGTCACCTATGACATGAATAAGGACACCGGAAAGTGGCGCTTAACACCGCTTTCGTTCTACCAGCCCTCGTCAATTGACAACCTTGATCTAGGACCAACTGGAGTGCTGAACACCGACTAGTGAAATATTCGGCAGGATGAAGCTAAATCCGAAACTGTTTCACCTGGCGAGTTCGAATTGATTTCAGTTGAAATTTTCCAAATTCGCATCGAATATGCTGAAAATTGCGTTACAAAACCGTTACCACTTTCGGGATGCTCTCAGGGTTTTCACAGATTGACTCAACATGTAAGCCCGATTTACTGGCCCGATGTAGTGCCGAACTTGTTTCATCGCGCACCGCACAGACCTTCATGACTTACATCGAAGTAATTGATCAATGAAAGGTACTAAATAAATGACACTAGAAGCTGGCCAGTATTCGGCCATCTACAACATGTTGTCTCTCGGCATCGCAAGCATGACTTTCACGTCGCTGTTCTTGTGGTTCGCTCGCGAGCGCGTGCTACCTCGTTACCGCACCGCCATCATGGTTTCCGCTACGGTTACCTCGATTGCGGCTTACCACTACTTCAGAATGTTCGACTCGTTCAACGAGGCATTCGGCCCTGAGAAGGTTGCCGGCGCTGACTACAACGTCGGATACCGCTACGTGGACTGGTTCCTAACTGTTCCACTGCTGCTCGTTGAAGTTGTTGCCGTTCTTGCTCTCGCACGTTCGGTTCAGAGCTCGCTTCTTGCACGCCTCGTGCCAGCAGCAGCCGCGATGATCGCACTTGGTTACCCAGGTGACGCTCGTCTCGACAACGTGTTCGGCATTCAGCTGGCTCCAGACATGTGGGGTCTGCTTTCGACCATCCCATTCCTCTACATCCTTTACGTGCTGTTCATCGAGCTCGGTAAGAGCCTCGAGCGTCAGTCGGATGCAGTCAAGAAGAAGGTCACCGCACTTCGCATTCTGCTCATCGCCTCGTGGGGTGTCTACCCAATCTCGTTCATCGCGAACATGGGTGCGACTCCTACCGCAGATGGCTTCGCGCTTCGTGAGATCGGTTACAGCGTCGCTGACATCACTGCAAAGTGTGTCTTCGGTCTGATCATTTACTCGATCGCTCGAATCAAGTCTGCAGAAGACAGCAAGGAATTCGCCGACAACGAGTTCCGCGACTAAACCTAACGACTAGTCAGAAAGTGGGAGAGGCGAAAGT
>ERZ650311.908-NODE-908-length-16203-cov-7.790253_pt1 | contig 16203 bp, 16 predicted proteins | sample MGYA00376247_ERZ650311 | MGnify/ENA primary metagenome ERZ650311 (study PRJEB26733, sample SAMN07839324) | wastewater metagenome | biome: small river; feature: stream; material: water | place: USA: North Carolina | collected 2016-07-28 ... | reverse complement strand
GAGTGTGGCTCTTTTACTGAGCTACTGAGTAAAACAGTTTCAAGCGATCCACTGCCTCGATGATCTTTGGCTTTTCTCGCGTTCCTTTTCTGAATAGGGTGCCAATGTGATAGGAGGCTTCGTAGTCAAACTGAGACATGAAGATGCGGTCGTAGTTGAACACGAAACGAATCGGATCACATGTACTAGGTGTCACTGCTCCCAGAGTGATCCACGAGACGCTGAGGTTCCGATTGCCTTGAATCCAGACAAATGTCCTGCCCTTTGCGTGCCACACGATCATAATTCGAACCAACGGCTGTAATGTCGCAGGTAAGCGCCGGAACAGAGCGCTGGCATCTGTGTCTTGTTGAGGGAAGATAGCTAGAAAGGTCCTGAACCACTTCTTGACAAACATGCAGGAAGATGAAAAATGGAGAATCTGTGTCAATCGCGAACACTATCTGGAAGTGAACCCCAATACTCAAATCTCGTGCCTGTACTTGCGCGGCATTGTCAGCAGTAACGACTTGTTGCTCTGCGCTGTTGAAGGCGTGCCCATTTCCACCATCGGTCACTACACGTTTCGAGAGATCTATCCAGCGTACTACGGTGGCACAGTACACTTGCAGTTTGTCAAACCCTGAGTAAAACACACTTCAAATGCGGAGTGTTCGCTTCAATGGTAAACACCAGTTCCAAGTGTATCCAGACACACCGCTGTCTTGTCTTCACTTTTGCGGCCTTGTGGGCAAGTTTGACTTCGTCGGCGTCAACTTCCGTCTCCTAAACTTTTCCACGATTGAGCACAAGACTTTCCAAGACTTGTGGCCCTTTAGCACTGTGTACTTTGTATCCACCGATGAAGAGCCTTCTATTTACACTCTTGTCAAACTCATCATCCAAGGCCTAAGAGTCGAGGGACGCTGGAAACGGTGGCTGACAAAGGGCTTGTATGATCCCAGACTGTTTATTCTTGTTAGAATGTTTCTCTACGATCATGTAATACACGTGAGAAGAGGCTAGTCTCGTTCTGCCCATGGATCCTCGGATTCATACACCGCATTCAAGGCTTCTGTCACACGCTCCAAGCCGAAAGTTTTGACAGTCACCATCTCCTCAACTGTCGCACGATCAGCAAGAGCTTCTCGCACCTTTTCCAAAGGCACTTCTCCGTCATGTTCACTTCCGAGTTGACCCTCGTACTTTAAGATGCTGATCTCCGCCATGGCCAATCTCGCCACAAACGCATGAGTCACAACAGGGCGCTTGGCCTCTTCGTAGAGCCATTGTAAGTGCTGAATACGAACACAATTTTCCACAGCTTCCGTTGATAAGCCTCCAAATTGAGAATAGTCACTGATGTCTAAAACATCAACGCTTCGGAACATTCCTTTGCAAAGCTCATGTCGCGTCGTTTGACAATGCTCTGCGATCTTGTCCAACAGTAGCTGCAACGCTTCTTGCGGAATCCCCGGGTGCATCATCATATCACGACTATTGCTGTAGTCAGGGCCCCACTCCACAGTGCAGATACGAAAGACGAGACACCACAGCATCCAATCGTCCTTGATGCGTTCGGCTCGCAATGCCGCTTTGATTAGAGTCTCCCATTCTTTCGCTTCCCATGGTACATGTTCAATAATCTCAGCAAGGCTCATAGGGCTCTTGCTCTCCACTAAAGTCTTGCTCGCACTCATCTCTCTTGCTTGAAATTTGAATTCTGGGACGAAATGGACGATGGCTCAAAAAGTCGAGTTTTGCGGCCGGCAAACACGCATGCCATTTGCGAACAAAACCTCGGAGTGCGCAAAATTCAAATTTCCAAGAGAGATGGCCCGATGCAAGCAAACAGCGAGAGCAGCCTCGTGGGTAAAGGCTCCTCGGGTACAGTTGTCTACTGCAGCAGCACGCTGGAAGCCCTTGCCCGTAATGACTCAACGAGAGATGGACAAGAAGTTTGAGGAACTCAAGGCTTCAATTGCTTTGCCCGACATTCCACAGCCTGATCCTGCTGAGACCAAGGCTCAAGAGGCTGCATCCAAAGAGATCAAGCTCCTCGTCAAGTTCCTGTTGATGCAGAAGGAGTACAAGGATAATTTGAGTCCATTGCTGCCCCGAGACTTGCAGGAATCGTCCCCGTTGGTGATGATAGTGCCTCAGACTATTAAGGAGCGTATCGATCGACTCAGGGCTCTGTCTAAGCAATGAAAGCTTTGTATTGTGTTTGAATACACAGAATGATGCCTCTTGATAGAGACTAGTCATCATCTTCGCTGTCTTCCGATGCCTTCACTGGGGGATAATACTTGGCCTTGAATTCTTTCCATAGCGCAGGGAGCTTGCCCAAGAGAGTTGCGAGTTTCCAGAGGTCCTTCTTGCGTACCTCCTCTTGTGCCTCTTTGAGACTGGGCCTGTCTTTGGGGCGCTTGGTTCTGGCAAACCAATATTCTTTCAGATATCGCCTGCAAGCATTAATGTCATCCGGGATTTCCTGCGAACATCTTCGATCGCTGTCCTTGGGATCAATTGCTCGAAGCAAACGCTCTCCAACAGCTTTAGCCACGCCGTACGACGAAACTCGGGTGGGCTCCTTATCAGCGCACAAGGGTCGATCAGCAAACAGCTTCTCCAGTCGAATGGTGTCCATGTACACACGATTACGATTCTCGAAGCGAACCCGATCAATCTCTTGAGCAGTGGCTTGGTCCTTGAGGATCTCCTTGATCTTATCAACGACATCTTGCACTTGTTTCTTTCGTCTCCATTCTTTGATCTCCTCGTCCAACAGGCGCTGAGCCTCTTCCTCGAAGATAGTATCGGGGAAGCTTTCGTTGATTAGCTTCTTCTCCACAAGGTCTCCCTCTGCACCACCATCAGCTGCTCGCTTGCTCATCTCTCTTGGAAATTTGAATTCTGCGGACTGCGTGATTTTTGCGGCCGCAAAACTCGAGACCGACTTTTTGAGCCTTCGTCCCAGTCAAAAATTCAAATTCTAGCAAGAGAGATGAGAGCTGCGTTTCAAAGCATGAGAATGATTGCCCTCTCGGAGGGAGCCTCTTTTAATGAAGACTATTCGTGTGAGTGGGCAGATCTGCGCACGCAATGCTTCAACGCCACCCGCATTCCGGACGAGTACTTCAAGTACCACCTCTTTGTGGACGACAAAGACTTGGGTGAGTTGGGCGAAGTGAACTCCGATTCCCTCTGGGACATGGCGCTGGAAGACGGCGATGTGCGTATTGTGCCTGCATCCCGAGTGCGCATCATGAACGGTGACAAGCCTGCGGAGTGGGAATTCCCCGCGTTGGAGCGAGAAATGAAGGTCAAGTCATTCGACTGCATCCGCCTGCTGCCAATGGACACTAGTGCAATCTGCCTTGCTACCAACAATGATCCCCGTGGAGTCATCTTGATGGATTCGGGCTTTATTTCAGGCGGAGGCCTGTTTTACGCTCGAGAGGATCGCTCCTTTGAGGCGTTGGGCCACGTGTGCTCCATTTCAGAGGGCGCATATACGCTTGCAAAACCCACCATTGGACCCCAGTTGAGTCTACACTTTACGCTGGCATGGGGCCCGCAACCCAATCGCGACGTGAAGAACGTGGAGGCGAATCCTGCAGCATATAAGCCTTTTGAAGTCGTCAGGAACTCGTCGCAAGATGTGTTGCGCAAGCTCAAGATCTTTCACAAGAATCATCCCGAGTACACCCACTTGTGCTTCTTGCTTGAAGCCCCCATGGACGGAATCATTCGACCCAATCGTTTGAGTGGCTTTGATCGACTGGTGTACCACACCGCTCACGAGTCGCCTTACTTTGAGGCTGATCTCTTGAAAGGCGTGGCTATTAACGGCACTGACAAAATCGTGGTCGTCGACAAGGACGAGAAGCCAATCGAACTGCCAAAAGCAATGTGTGTTACTTCGGGTAACTATGCCTACACTCCCGTTGGCACCATCGTTTTGGGTGAAAACCGTCTCTACAGGATGCACCTAGTGACACTGATTGTCATCAAGTTTGTGGGCAAGCGTGCTTTGGAAGACTAGTGTTTATTTCATTCCATCGTCTGTTGTTTCAAATAAACACTCTCTTCATTGATCCACAGTCCACTAGTTTCAGGTGGCATGCGGTTTTGCCCCAAAAGGGCCAAAATTCAAATTTCCTTACACAATGAAAGCTGCTTTCAACACCATCAAGTCGGTCATCAACTCACCGGCGTTGCACCTTGACGCGACCTTGTCCAACGAATGGGCCGACATGTGCGTTCAATCCTTCAATGCCACGCGCGTTCCCAAGGAATGGCTCGACTACCATCTTTGGGTGGACGGCACCGACATGGGCCCGTTCAAAAAGGTCGACGATGAAGCCCTCTTCAAACTGGGCGAACAAGGTGGCGAAGCTCGTGAGATTGCGGGCTCCCGAGTCAAGATCACGCACAATGGCGAGCCAGTCAAGTGGGCTTTTCCTCCTTTGGATCGAGAGGTGAAGGTCAAACACTTGGACACGATCTTGCTTATCTCTGCTGGAGTCGGTGTGCGAACTGAGTCAAAGACCAATGATCCCCGTGGAGTCATTCTCATGGATTCAGGCCCAAACTCGGGTGGTGGCCTTACTTGCACCCGAGGTGATCGCTCCTTTGCCGCTCTCAATCACGTGTGCTCCATGACCCCCGGTGACTACAGCATGACAAAGCCGAGTCTGGGACCCCAAGTGAGTCTTCACTTTACTCTGGAATACGGTGACAAGACCGTGCATGAGATGAAAGGCGTCTTCGATCCTCCTGCGACCGATTTCACCTCTATCGAACGAACCGGCAAGGCCTCCAAGGAGATTTTGGCCCTCTTGGACAAGTTTCGCCGCACGCAGGAGTATCAACACTTGTGCTTCTTGGTCAAGGTTCCCATGGCCAATCGTCTTAGCTCGACCAACTTGGATGGCTTCACTCGAGCGGTGTACCTTGCAGCTGCGTCTTCGCCCTACTACAGCACTGATATCCACCGTGGAGTGATGACTAGTGGCGACAAGATCCACTTGATTGACTACGATGAAGATCCAGTCGAGCTCAAGAAGGGTGTGTGTGTGACCACGGGCGACTACGCCTACACTCCCATCGGCACTGCCATGTTTGACAGCACCCCTTACACTTTGCGTCAAGTAGCTGTCCTTGTTATCAAGTGCATTCATAAGCGAGCTTTGGAAGACTGATTTTATTTCTCTCTCCAATTGCGAGTAAACGCTGGCTTTCTAGTCCATCTTAGAGTCGGGTTCTTCGGGAGGCAAGAGCCAGGCAAAGTACTCGGGATACTTTTCTCGCACCTTTTCCTCGCCGTCCAAGACCTTGTCGTTCTCTGGTAGTCCCAGAAGCTTTTGCATCTCAGACAAACTGTTGCACTTGAACATGCAGGCAAAGGCAGCCGTCGTCAGGTTCACCAATGAGTCGATCTGGAGGAAATTGGCCGCTGTCATGGTGTAGAGCAGCTCAAAGATGGGCATCTCCACGAACTTGGCGTTCCAGGCACTGGTGCAGTCGGCAAACTTGTCGGACTTGAGAGGCTTTTCCACCAACTTGGGCTCTTGGTCTTGATAATGGTGCAAGTACTCCACAACATGAGTCATGATCTTCAACGTCAAGTCCGTTTGCTTGAACTCGAATTCGTTTTGAAACGGAGCCACATCCATCATTCCTTTAAGACATTTGCTAGCTTGGGCAGCTCTTCGGTGGACCTTAATGCTGCTGCCATCTGCCAGCTTCAGCGTGATGAAGTAGTCGAAAGGGGCATCCAGCCCCATGGGCTCATCAGGAACTTGCATTTGAATTTTGACTCGGGTTTCGCCTTTTCATCTTTTAGTCGCGGAAAACTAAAGTAGAAATTTATTGAATTCAAAAACACCACCCTCACTTTTTAGGGGGTCCAAAAACGCAATCTGTGTTTTTGAATTTAATAAATAGTTTTGGCATCCCTGAAACCATCTTTTGCCCCTACCCCTCAAAGATGACAAGTGGCTGGTGTCGCACACTTATTGAATTCAAAAACGCGAGTCTCACTTTTTAGGGGGTCCAAAATCGCAATCTGTGTTTTTGAATTCAATAAACACTTTAGTTCAACACAGACACCAGCGTTTGACGATGTCGCGAGTAGAGGGTGACTTCTAGTCCTTTGGGCACCACTTTGATCTTCTGCAGCACGCCTTCGGGGACTTCGGTGGGTGTTTCCTTGGATTCGGTGAATGCCTGGAGCAGGAGTCGGTGCTTGTCAGTGGTCGATCTGAAAAGAAGGACAGTTTGGCGGATCATGGCGACTTCCTTGATGCTGACCACAATTGCAGCATAAGGATGCACGCGCCGCAATTCTACTTGCGTGTTGTGAGCAGTTCCGTTCTTGGAGAAGACAATCATGCACACATGGTCGAGCACTGGGATCTTGAGTCTCACACAAGGGAAGTCATCCTCAAGAGTCTCAATCGACAAGTTCCATTTGAGTTCCCGAAGCATGGCGATGGCTTGATGCATAATCTGCGTGTGCAGAGTCACCGAGACTCGAGGCAGATCCTTGCTTTCCAGTCTCTGCGGCAAGTTGATGCTCATATGCTCCAAAAGTGGGCTTTCAAATTTGAATCCAGTTTTTCCAAAAACCGATTGTTCGACTCTTGCATCAAAGTCAGCCGCAGGTGCAAGTTGAGGGTGGACATACTTGTCCACTCGCTAATGCATCTCCTCAGACTCAAGAGCATCAAGTCTCGCTCCGTGTCGTAAAAGAGAGTCCATTGATTGCCGGCAGCCACCCAGCGCAAAGTGCCGCAAGTCTGGGGCTCAACTAGCCACTCGGTGGGCAACAGGTTGCGAATGCGAGTTTCCTTTTGAGACATCTTCAATTGTGTATTAAAAAGAATAACACACATCAACAAAAGCAATCCTTATTCCTTGGGTTTGCGTGACATTTTGTCTTCAATGTAGTCGGCGACGATACATGCCGCAACGGAGTCTGAGAAAGTAGTCTTGACACTTGTAGTAGCAGCTCTTTTTCCGCTCATCCAAGAGTAGATAGTAGCCTCATCACTTGCTGTAAAATACACCGTTACGTATTCATCCACCACAGCGTATTTATAGCTGGGGGGCCATTTTAGCACAGACGCTACAGGTCCCACGTGACGTTCAAAATCCTTGGCACGCTGATATCTCTTCATGAGCGCGCTTGCAAACTCGGGAACGTTCAATGTCTCCACCTTGTCATCAGGGTACACCTCGCTAAAGTCTTGATTGACACGCAACATTGCGTTGTAGCTGTTATTGGCCAGATTATCCCATCGCACTCGAATGACAAGTTCTGGATTCAAGTCCCAATACAACTCCCCTAGTGATGATTCTCTAATATAGAATCGAGACGGAGGAGTGCTATTGGGCGTCTTCTCAATATGAGCGAGCAGCTTCGCCACGAAAGGGTTCTTTCCAGTAGCCTCTAGCACTTGGGTGTACGATTCAAAGGGGGTGGTCTTGGCCTCCATATGGTTTGAGGAATTTGAATTTTGAACCCAAAAAAGCCACCCGCGTGCAATTTTTTTTCAAATTGAGTCACTCCACACTTCGCCAAGTCAAAAATCAAATGGCGCAATCATGCTGCACGATGACTCAGCGAGATGCTAAATTTATAGCAGTTCTTGTGATAATGACAACCTGTCTGATCTTTGTTGTCACTTACACCACCTTGGTGGACCCCAAAGCCTTTGAACACAGATTATGTCCTGCAGGAACGAAGCACACGGACAAAACTTGCCCATGTGTTTCCGAGACAGGAGAATGCCAGCAGCAAGTGATCGTGTATGAACACCATCCTGCTCTTCTACTACACTACTGTTTTATATTCATGGGTGTTGCTATAGCGGCGGCTTGTGCAGTAGCGCTGAAAGAGTTGGATAAACGCAATGAATAAATCACAAGTCAAATGGCCAAGTACGAACTCTTGTCAGCGTTTGCAAACGTGAAAGTCCACAAGGCAGCATTACCTTTGCTTTTGGTGTCGGTGTGCCTCTTGTTCAATTTGACCTACCAGCCACTCGTGAATTTCAAGCAATACGAGCTGCAATCGTGTCCCCCAGGCACCTCTAAAGTCTCAAAGTTAGAGAGCATCTTTACGGGCTGCACAGAGTGCTCGGCCAGCGACGGACGATGTTTCGAGCTCCAGACTACCAATCAAAAGGCCGTGCACGAATTGGCTCATATTGTACTGACTCTGTTGAGTATATTTATCGGAGCACTGGCTTTCGTGGAGCTGTTACTGATGCTTATAATGTACATCCACGAGCACCCAAAGGCTGAATAAATCACTTTCCAATATGCCCAAATTCAAGTGGTGGCATCATCTCTTACTGATTCTTCTGGCTCTGGTCTTGCTGAAGCTGCCGTCGTGGCTCGTTTTCAACCAAGAGACTGTCTGCAACGACTATTGCCCTTACGGCACACACCCTTGCTACACATGCAACAAGAGATGGTGCGAATTGGCCAAATGCCAGAAATGCATCAACACCAACACTCTAGAGTGTCATGCCGCCGTCAATCGTTGTCATGACGTGTACACGACTGAGGGTGTGCCTCCGTGGCTGCAGTGGGCAAGTGGAATTTGGATGCTTACCGTCGTCGTTGGCTACTTGATTGTTGTATGCGTGTATCCCAAGTCGCACGAAGAATAAGTGTATTAAATAACTCGAGGAGTCAAGACAGGAAAGAGACCAAACTTGTGAGCAATTTGCTCCGTAGTCAGAGGCAAGTCGTCCTTGTCTGGGAGAAACACGCCCATGCGAACTTTACTCTGGAACAGGCCACGCTCTTCCAAAGCATCTGCATACGTGAGATCGTCGTTGAGTGCTTTCCAGCGTTCGTCTCGCTCCTCTTGAGTCTCGCACACGACGTCGTCGACCCATCGGATGGCCTCTGCCTTGATTTCCTCCGCGTCGTAGTCGAAGATGTTATCCGCGATGATCTCGATCATACTGGAGCAGAAAGAGAGGCCCAAGCATTGAGCCCAGTAGTGGCATGTGTTGCGGTCGATCATGGGCGTCAAAAGGCCCGTGCGATGATTCCACCAGTCCATAAACTTGAAGAATTCCACTAGGCAGTCCACCAACAGACCCTTGTAGACGCCCACCAGGATGTGTTCAGTTGTCACCTTCTTGCGGTCATCCGTGTAAATTGTCACAGGACCCACTTGTGTGCCAGTCACTGTTTCTGGAGGAATAAGCTGCTGAAAGAAGAACGTTCCGTCGTCATCAGTAAAGGGCGCCTCGAATTGGAACAAGGGACGCAATTGCTCCACCATGGCGTGAATGCGAGCCTTGAATCCCTGACTCGCGATCTTGTTTTCTCGAGACAAGCAGTACAGATGAGACTTGATACCGGTCATCTTCTCCAGACGCTCCTCGCGCTCCAAGTGAGGCAACTCCATGTCAGCCTGGAACTCGCTCTGGCGCACCAACGCCGAGTGTCGCATGATGTTGTGACCATTGGTGCATCTTTTCATGAACAGATTGACCCAGTAGGGCCGAATTGCCACCGGAGTAACTGCCCAGCTGCGCTCCATCTTGAGTGTCCAAAAGTCCACCTTGCGAGGGTACTCCAGAGGCCCATGCTGATCCACGATGCGCATCAGAGTCATGGGACACGAGGCAATGTGTCGAGCCGAGAGCTGGGAGAACTTGACTGCATCCTCGCGAGCCGTGTCGTTGACGATACCCATGCGCTGAGCATGCTTGCGGATCAGCTGCTGTTGCACGTCCTTGATCTTGTCTAGAAAGGCTCGCCGCGTCTGAGGAGTCCACGGGAGCTTGGCCGCTTCCAAGTACCAGGCAATAGCAGCTGTCGTTTCTAGACTAGCAGCCTTGGACAATTGGGGCTCTTTGCCAATCTGAAACAGGCGAAAGAAAATGTTCACTGCTACCACATTATTGCGCTCCACTACCTGTTGCAAGATGCGGTCGCAAGCAGCGGGCAGCTCCACTGGTGGGGCTTTGCGAGCGCCGTCACCATGGCCTTGCTGGAAGACCGCGGGTCGCTTCTGGATACGCTCGGGCTCAGGCTCAATCGACATGGAGCGAATCATGCGCACCAGTTGGGGCGATTCAGCTCCGGGTTCCTCGGGTTCGCCCTCATCCACGGCTCGGCCAAACAAGCGGTTCCTAGTCACAGACTGACTCCACAAGGACTTGTTGTCGGCAATCGTGGGATGTCTGGCACCCAGAGTTACGGCAGCAGGCACTCGCGTGTAGCCGCGACGAGACGGATCATAGTTGAGCTCAGGAGTAAAGGCCAGCGTAGTCACGGGAGTCCTCAGTGCACAGATAGCCCCATTGAAACACGCAGTCAGTTCGCCGTACAAGAAGACACGGACGTCCATCCTCAGGCCAGAATCCTTGCTTTCTTCGTCAAAGTCCGAGACAAACAAGAGAGGGTGTTGAGAGCCAGCCACACGCAAGAAAGTAAAGAGGAACACGAATACGCGTGCATCTTGGTCCCAAATGATTGGATCAAAGGCTTTCTTGAGCTTGTTCATGAAGTAGCGCCACCGTTCTACGTTGGGGGGTTTGCCCTCGAAGAAGCCCGGGATCGTGATGATGCCATTGTCATCCGGCAGCAAGAGAGAAGCGTGTCGTTCTTGACTCTCCATGATGTACAAGGCCAATAAAGAGAGTTTGGCATCGATCAGGCGCTCGTCTTGCCAGTTGGTGACCTCCAAAGCCTTGAGCAAGTGCTGGACCTCGCTTTCGACGGCGTTCTCCAGCAACAGAGTACGATCAAAGAAGTCGCCCTGAGTAAAGTTGCCACAGGCAGCATTCCCATTAAAGACAGACGCGATAGCCGAAACGTACGCCATGACCTGATACATGTGCTTAAAGTGTCGCACATCACGCTGACTGAAAAGAGAGCTGCCGTCGCTCAGCTCAATCGGGGGTGTCGAAACTCCAGTGTGGATTTGCTCCACGATCGTCTGCAGACGCTTGCGAGCCAAGTTATAGTCTTGAATCTTCTCTCCCGTAGAAACATTCTCTTGCGAAAAGGCCAGCATGTCAGCACTCGCACGCAACAAGTTGGAGGAGATGGTGTGCAGTTGCGCCTTGGGATACGCCCTCTGCAAGGGGTCTCCTTCCAACGACTGATCCACTGCTTCAAAGAGCGATTCAAAAATGTTGAAACCACGGCGAGTCAGAGACACAATGACTTGGTCTACTGCAAAGTGAGCAGTCTCACTTTCGGGCGGACTAAAGAGGCCACACGCTCTAAAGTGGTACATCATGACACACAGCATGTTGAACTTGAAGAAGGAGTCATCCTGACCCGTAGTATCTGAAGGCTCGATGGCAGACGAATTCTCCAGGTTGCCCAAGACATGAAAAGGCAAGGCGTTGGCACGCGTAAACATGGCGGCATCTCCCGACGTCTGGGGCGGATAGTTAGAAGTGGCAAAGTTGTCTGCAGACTGACTCGTGCACTTGTAGCCCGCGCGGTGAACTCCATCCTTGTCCTTGTGCTCCGCAGTGTTATACTTGCGGTGCTGTGCAGTCACACTGCCTTTCATGGCCGAGGTATTCTTGCCACTCTTGAGCTTGTAGAATTGGCCAAATCGAGACAGGAGCTCCTTGACACTAGGAGGCTCACCGCAGTTGAGGACATCGCCTTCATCAAACGCCATGGCCAGGATGCCGTCGATTCCGTTCTTGATGGCAGCCTCCGTCACCGCAGTCATCAATTCGCGCTTGCCCTGCATCACCGAGTTGACGAGTTTCAAGAGATAACTCTTGCCACCCGCGGGTCCACCCTGCAAGACCCAGTTCTTGCGATCCTGATTAAACAAGAGAGCAGGAGCCAGCATCATCAAAGTAGAGAGGCGCATAAAGTCGGGCGCGTAGGCATCCAATTTCAGGCGCTTGCCTTCCTCGTACAGAGACATCATCACATTGTCCACGGCGGTCATCGATTGAGTCTCGAGACGATCAAAGGTGGGCAAGACGGGCATTACACCCATCTTGGGGAACACGAGGCCTGAGATGGCTTCAAACACTACTTGGCAGTCATCCACGGGTCGCTCGTACTCTTCAGTGAAAAGCGTGAGAGCAGTGGCTAAGAGGGCTTCCTTGACTCGAGTGTACTGCTGATTGGCTTGCTTATCCACGTGTGCGTCGCAGTAGCGGGCCAGCAGACGATTAACGACCTTATTGTAGAAGTCCTCGCGTGCCAAGACCACCATCTCCTTTCTTTCCAAGGGCTTTTCCGAAAAGACACGCATCATGCGAGCTGGATCGCCCTGCGTCAAAGTCAAGTCAGGCAAGTAATCACGGATGCAGTTGGTCAGCAAATTGACTCGCAAGGGCGGCATCTCTTCCAAGAACTTGGCGGCTCGCTTGCCATACTCCGTGCACTCTTGTACAAAGGCAATATACAGTCGTTGCAGCTCAGTCCTCAACTCGTTCATCATGCCTGGGAGCATGTCTTCCGCGGGCTGGCTCATGTATTCGGCACGCTTGTTATGGGCATCTCGCACCCTGTCCGCCGAGGGTGGCTTTTCTCCAGCATTGAACAAGTAGTGCAAAAACTCGGGAGCAGACTTGATCAGGTGGCGATCCAGCGTCGAAATGTAGGAGCAGCAGCGATTGAAGAGAATCAGGGCTGCATTAGGGGCAGAAAAGATGATTTCGGGATTGGGCAAGTCGTCACCAGCTGGCAGACCGCAGTAGCGATAATAAAGGCCCACATTACCAAAGTTGCAGTGTTGCAAGTACGCCAAAGAGGCCAAGGCTCCGTCCATGTCAAAGGGCTCCAAATCATCGTTTTGCATCAGATAGTTGATGATCTCAAAGGGAGTCAGGGACAAGATGAGAGCAGCCCGACTGGGGTCTGACACCGACTTGGCCTCGGGCGCTGGTTCCTTCTCCTCTGCATTCGCGCGTCGATTCTTCTTGTTCTTCGTAGGACGCAGGGCTTTGGCAATGGTTTCGGGCACTGCAGTCTGAGAATAGTTGAGATTCCAGGCCTTGAGACGCAGTTGCGGATTGGGCAGATACATGAGCAAGTCCAAGCAGCCAGCCACTCGAGTCTCTTCCGCGATGAAGAAGTGGGCACTCTTCCATTGCCACATGGGTGTCAACTCGATACCACGCAACATGGATGATTGCTGCTCATTCTGAGACTCGCGCTTCAGACGCACCCACGCATTAAAGTAGATGACGGCCACCAATCCCTGCAGTTTCTGGATCATGTGCTGAGCTTCACAGAGGGGCACATGCGAATTCTGCTTAGCACTAAAGATCTCCGGATTGGCAAAAGGCTTGGCCACCGCAAAGACCAAGGCATCCTCGGGGATGTCTAGGCGCTTACCAATGCGCACACTTTGGGTCAGCTGCTTGTCAGAAGGGGCTTCGACTTTTTTTGCATTTGGCGCGGTTTTTTTCATGGCTACCGGGGATATGATTTTTGAATTTTTTATGCATACTCTTTAGCGGACTTGTACTTTTTTTACCAGCCTCGCTAAAAATTAACAGCGTCAGACGAAGCAAAGTCAAAGGAGAATGACCCAATCGGCATATGAATACTACTTTTAGGCAGTAGGAGTAAACCACGATGAAGCTCTTGTGCTTGCTAGTGCTAGTAGGTGCGGCATGGGCCCTAGAGGACATTAGCTGCTTTGTGACCAGCATTGGCGACAATTCCAACGTGGCTCGCATTCCCAGTGTCAAAGTACAGATGCGCATCCCAGGCACGTGGACCGTCACTGGATACTCCGAAACCGAGACGTATCACTTTTATCACAGTGCTTTCCACCTGTACAATGCCTCCAACAGCGTGCGTCTGTTTGCAACAGAAGAAGGTATGGTGCCTTCTACTAGTCTAGGAGTCACCACACTATCATGGAGCCTGCGTTACCCGTCGACCATCATCGGGGATGTCAAGATCAAGTACACTCGCCTGCCGTTTCAGAGCGTCAACTTTTTATTCAATGGCACTGCAGTCAACTCGCTGGATTTGACATGCCCCACGAAGCAATTGACTCAGTTGTACGCTGGTACGATTGTGGGTGGCAATGTCGTCCTCATGGCGAATAAGCCCATTAAGCGATGCGACTCAAACACTACCTCAACTATCCCTGCTTCGTGGTTCACTTATTCGACTCACACGTGTACCAATAACGTGCCAGGGTGTGCGTATTTCAACCGAGGCAGTATTTGTGCTACGAGCCACTTGATTCCTACAGACTCCACTCGCATGTACTGGTATTGCACCAAGAGTGCCAACTTTTCCTCTGACCTCAATTACTTGCGCTACAGTGTCACGGCCGGTGTCATCTGTGATGCTGCTGACAACCACACTGTCAGTCATAGAGGTGCTTCTTCAGGCGACTCTTTATTCTTGGAGATCACCGATGGACTGAGAGACGGTAATGAGCTCCAGGCCATGTCGGTTCCTGTCTCAGAGTCTTTGGCGCACGATGAAATCATCGTAGATGTCATGTACCCTGTGGTCTTTAGCAATTTCAGTGCTATCAAGACCTACGTGGCTGTCACTCACTCTTCGTCCTTGTTCGTGGAGCGATGCACCGTGGAACGCGCTCTCACTGCTACGCTGATTGTGTATCAGTGCCCTCAAGCCTTCACACCGTGGCCTCGCACCAGTCCTACTTTCGTTGCAGTTGGCCCCAATTATGTGCACTCGTTCCCTGGCATTGGCGTGGAGACTACTTATGAGAACGACGATGAGTTGGATACTGGAGACACCTCCTACTTCTCGCATGCCGTTCACATTAGGGATGCCTATCGTTTGAGCGCCAATCAAGTCCTGCTGCGAGCCACTCACACGCTTCCCGACTTGCCTCACCAAAACAACGTGAAAGTTTATTTGGATAAGGTCTACAATGCCTCAAACATCACCCGAGCCAGCCCCAGCTCTTTCTATGCCAACTTTGACACCACCAACGCTCTGCCCGATTCCAGCAAACTCTACACCTACGTGTTCCCGTACGTGCCATATGGCTCAGACGAAGCGTTCATCTACTCGACTGCTGTCAAAGTCACCGATGGCCCTCCGGACGACACTGAAGACATCACTTTTGATGATTTGGATGGACCCTACAAGGCGGCGGCGTACATTGGACTCGCAACTTCGGGTATTGTGGCGTTGGCTATTCTGTACTACGGCTATCACAATTGCATGCCAAACTCCAAGGGATACCAGCGTGCCCGAAGCTAGTTTTACTTAAACCATTGAATCCACTTTTCAAAAAAAATGAAAGTCCTGCTCAATCTCAACGATAGAACGTGTTACTGCCGAAAGGAAGGCAACAATACGTGGCTTGTGGTAGAACTTGATCACTTTCGCCCCGTGTCGTTGAAGAATGCTCTCTTTTGGCTTGATGTCGATCCGACTGAAGTGGATGAAGTGAGCATTCACGCTTTCAAGGAGAATGTCACCGACTGGCCCACCGAGTGTACTCCAAAGAAAGTGGTCATCATTGCCAATAATTGCCCTGCACAAGTCTTCTCTCTGCGACTCTCTCATCTGCACCTCCGCATAAAGGAGCCCATCCCACTCGGCATTCCTCGTGTGACGCTGGAATTGTTTCAATTGAAAACCGATCATCTGCCTTCCTGGCGTCATTTTATTCCAATTGAAGCCCAACTACGCTTCGTCGAACACAAGACCTGCGAAGACATGCCAGTGTGGGTTCTCAAGAACTGTGTCGAAGACTACAGGGGGCCTTTTCCCTATCTTGACTTGAGAGAAGGACTCTTCTTCATGCGATTCATCCTTCAAGGCTTACGAGTCGAAGGACGCTGGAAACAGTGGCTGACGAAGGGATTGTATGATCCTCGCCTTTTGATTCCCATTGCTTCTTTTCTTGTAGTGTCAAAATTCAAACCATGACAACGACACTAGAGATAAAACTAGTCAGATCCGATCGATACGCTGTCAACATTTGTGAGAGATACGGTTCTATCTTGCAGGCTTTCCCCTGTGATTTGAACAGCGATGTACCCATAGCACAAATAGCCAAGTTTACGAGAGAATGGAAGATGGACCATGTCGACACAGTTGATGTGTTCACCAAAGGTCGCCGCATCTCGCAGTGGGTCGAGGAGTGGAAACCTTCCTGTCTCAAAATCAGAGCTGTCAACTGTCCTACTGAAGCCATTCATACAGGTTTATCCAGCTTGACTCTTGAGGTAGACGAGTTGCCTCGCTTCG
>ERZ650311.907-NODE-907-length-16222-cov-5.928311_pt1 | contig 16222 bp, 16 predicted proteins | sample MGYA00376247_ERZ650311 | MGnify/ENA primary metagenome ERZ650311 (study PRJEB26733, sample SAMN07839324) | wastewater metagenome | biome: small river; feature: stream; material: water | place: USA: North Carolina | collected 2016-07-28 ... | reverse complement strand
TATTTTCAGCACAATCACCCACCCGCATCAGACGCCTTCGGCAGCTGCTTTGCTGGCTGACAAAATCGGCGCAAACCCGGCACCGGCCTACGATGTTTCGGCAGCTTGTGCGGGCTATTGCTATGGAATTGCACAGGCCGATGCCCTCGTTCGCTCAGGCGTTGCAAAGTATGTTCTGGTTGTCGGCGGCGAAAAGCTTTCAGACTTCATCGACCCAACCGATCGCAGCATTTCATTCTTGCTTGGCGACGGTGCCGGAGCGGCAATTGTTGGTCCTTCTGACACCCCAGGAATCAGCCCGACCGTCTGGGGCACCGACGGTTCGCACTGGGATGCCGTCGGCATGACCGCATCACTTCTTGAGTTTCGCGACTCAGAGGTTAGCTGGCCAACTTTGCGCCAAGAAGGCCAAACTGTGTTCCGCTGGGCAGTATGGGAGATGGCAAAGGTAGCCGCACAAGCGCTCGAGGTCGCTGGCGTAAAAGCTGAGGACCTTTCGGCCATGGTAACCCACCAGGCAAACATCCGAATCATCGACGAATTAGCTAAGCAGCTTAAGTTGCCTGAGTCAGTGGTAATCGCTCGAGACATTGTCACCACCGGAAACACGTCTGCGGCTAGCGTGCCTTTGGCTATGCACCAACTGCTCAAAGACGGCGCTGTTAAATCAGGTGGCCTAGCTCTCGAAATTGGCTTCGGCGCAGGCCTTGCCTTCGCGGCCCAAGTGGTCGTCCTCCCATAAACTTATTGACGGTCAATCAACCCCTAAAGGAGAACAAAATGGCACTATCACAGGCAGAAGTTCTAGCCGGTCTAGCCGAAATCGTTAACGAAGAGACTGGCATTGCGACCGACGCGGTTCAGCTAGACAAGTCATTCACTGACGACCTAGACATCGACTCAATCTCAATGATGACCATCGTGGTCAACGCTGAAGACAAGTTCGGCGTAAAGATTCCAGACGAAGAAGTTAAGAACCTAATCACCGTTGGTGACGCAGTTAACTTCATTACCAACGCTCAGTAGTCCCTTCGAAGGAACTAAATCATGCCACGCAAGATCGTAGTAACAGGTATCGGTGCAACCACTCCCTTGGGCGGTGATGCACAGTCAACTTGGCGCGCTCTCCTTGCTGGCGAATCGGGCATTTCAACCATTGAAAAAGAATGGATTGCTCAATACGAGGTGCCGGTAACCTTCGCTGGCCAAGCGAAGGTGCCGTCTACCGAAGTTCTAACACCTCAAGAGGCAAAGCGTCTTGACCCGTCTAGCCAATTCGCCCTGATTTCGGCGCGAGAGGCGTGGGCCGATGCTGGCTCACCGCAAGTTGCCCCGGAGCGACTAGCGGTCGAGTTTGCCACTGGCATCGGTGGTGTTTGGACTCTCCTTGATGCGTTTGAGACCCTGAAAGAAAAAGGTCCGCGTCGAGTTCTACCGATGACTATTCCAATGCTTATGCCTAACGGGCCGGCTGCTGCCATAGGCATGGATATCGCCGCTCGCGGAGGAGTTCGCACCGCAGTTTCAGCCTGTGCATCAAGCACTGAGGCTATCGCCAACGCTTATGACCGTTTGCAAACCGGCGAAATCGACATTGTCGTCGCTGGCGGCTGCGAAGCTGGCATTCACCCGCTTCCACTTGCAGCCTTCTCATCAATGCACGCTCTCTCAAAACGCAACGAAGATCCGCAGCGCGCCTCTCGTCCATACGACGTGAACCGAGATGGCTTTGTCATGGGTGAAGGTGGCGCCGCTCTAGTTCTTGAAACCGAAGAGCACGCTCTGGCTCGTGGCGCAAAGATTTATGCCGAGTTGATTGGTGGCGCTGTCACTAGCGACGCTCACCACATCACTGCTCCAGACCCTGAAGGCACGGGTGCTGCACGAGCCGTGATTTCAGCCTTGAAGCATGCAAACGTTGAACTAACAGACGTCGTGCACATCAACGCGCACGCGACAAGCACTCCGGTTGGCGATGTTGCTGAATACACCGCGCTGAAGCGAGTCTTTGGTGATCACCTAGACAACATCGCTGTTTCGGCAACAAAGTCGTCAACCGGTCACCTGCTTGGTGGTGCGGGTGCCATCGAGGCAATCTTCACCGTCTTGGCCTTGCATGAGCGCACTGCTCCCCCAACCATCAACCTTGACGACCAAGATCCAGCCATCCCGCTAGATGTTGTCACCTCTCCTCGCAAGCTCGAGGGTGACTCAATCGTTGCCATCAGCAACAGCTTCGGCTTTGGCGGGCACAACGCCGTGGTCGCATTCCGCAGCACCAACTAGTTTCGATTTCACATTGAGCAAGCTCTATTTCAGGCATGGCGCCATGAACAGCGGCAAAAGCACAGCTTTGCTGCAGGCCGCTCACAACTATGAAGAGCGCGACCAGATCGTTCTCTTGACCAAGCCGGCTATTGACACCAAGGGTGACTCTAAAATCGATAGCCGCCTGGGTGTGGCACGAGAAGTCGATTTTCTAATCACCCCTGAAGCAAACTTGCGATCAATTTTCAAAGAGGCATCTGATGCATCACAGGCCTTCTCGGGCAAGCCGGTTGCCTGTTTGCTGATTGATGAAGCTCAATTTCTCACAGCCGCTCAGGTTGACCAGGCGCTTGAAATCGCCGTGCTAGACGGTGTTCCAGTTTTGGCCTATGGCATTCGCACAGATTTTCAAACAAAGGGATTTCCGGGAAGCATCAGACTTCTCGAAATCGCCCACAGCCTAGAAGAACTAAAGACGATTTGCCGCTGTGGTCGCAAGGCCATGTTCAATGCCCGCAAAGCGAACGGCGTGTTTATTTTTGACGGCGATCAAGTCGCCATCGATGGCGACAAGGTGACATATGAGTCACTGTGTGCCACATGCTATTTTGAAGAAAAATCGAAAGCTTCAAACTAATTTTTAGTTAACTGTCGGTTGCCATACTGCATATGCGTTCACCGGCATTTCAATTTCTGATTCATTACTTTTACCCACGGCAAACCTTTCGTTCTCTTGGTTGCGATGCACTAATCACACTGCCAATTACCTGACAGTCAACAAGGAGAAATAATGATCAAGCGCATTGCAGCTTCTGCTGCAGTTCTTTCGCTAGTTGCAACTGGTGCAGTTGCAGCCAACGCAGCTGACACCGCACCGGTATTTATGGAAACCGTTGCAACCGGAGCAACCCTAAAGGTCCTGGCAACAACCGGTGACAAGATCGGCAACTACACACTTCCAGCTATTCCAGACGGAACCGGAGCTTACCTAGACGGCAGCTCGCTGAAGCTAATCCTCAACCACGAATACAGCGCAGCTGGTTCAACCGTGACTCGCGGCAATGGTTCAGTCACCGGTGGCGCAACCATCTCTTCAATCGACCTAAACATCGCAGACCAGAAGATCACTGGCGCCTCAGAGTTCTTGAAGTCAGTCACCTGGTACAACTACCTAACCAAGAAGTTCGGCAAGACCGCTGTTGCACCAACCGGTGCGGTTATGACCGATGCATACGGCACCACCAATCACAACAACGCACTAAACCGATTCTGCTCATCTAGCTTCGCTCCAGCGGGTTCATTCTCAACCAAGCTTGCTGGCAAGACCATCGGATACACCGGTGCTGTCTACCTAACCGGTGAAGAGGGCAACGAAGAGTCACGCGGTTTCGCATTCAACATGAAGGGTGAGGGCGTTCAGCTTCCTCGTCTAGGCCTAGCTGCAACTGAAACCTTCGTCACCGTTCCAACCGACAACGCAGTCACTGCAGTGTTCGGCAACGAAGATGGCGCAGCTGCAGACAGCCAGCTTCGCATGTATGTCGGCAAGAAGACCACCAAGGGTCAGTGGTACGACAAGGCTGGTCTAACCAACGGCAAGCAGTTTGTTCTAAAGGTTGAAAACGCAACCGACGACAACGCATTCCGCGCAAACTACGGCAAGGGTAAGCCTGCTGCCGCAACCTTCCAGGAGCTTGACTGGAACATTGGTGGAACCACTCAGAACGCATGGTCACGTGCTTTGGGAACTTCGTTCTCACGCATTGAAGACGGCCAGTTCGACCCAACCAACCCGAACGTCTACTACTTCGTCACCACTGAGTCAAACAAAGACGCTAAAGCAACCTCATTGAACCCTGATGACAAGTCAGTCACCAAGCGCGACGGTGGAGCACTATGGAAGTTCACTTTCACTGACGTTCAGAACCCACTAAAGGGTGGAAAAATCGAGATGTTGCTAGACGGCTCAGAGGCTCCATACCTAAACAAGCCTGACAACATCACTGTTGACGCCTTCGGTCACATCATGATTCAAGAAGACCCAGGCAACAACGACCAGGTATCACGTCTATTCGCCTATGACCTAGCAACCGGCAAGATCGCCGTAGTCGCTAAGTTCAAGGATGAGTACTTCGCTGCAACCGGCAAGAGCAAGATGACCGTTGACGAAGAGTCTTCAGGCATCATCGATGTAACCAAGTTCTTCAAGAAAGACGCTTCTGACAAGAAGGCTTACTACATCTACAACGCTCAGGTGCACACTCTAACCAGCACCACTCGCCCTGACATCACCGATGCAGCGGCAAAGGCAGAGCTAGACAAGTTGCTCGAGGGCGGTCAACTTTACTTGCTAACCGTTGACGACTGGTCAAAGGTCTCATTCAAGTAATACGTTTACAAGAAAAGCGGGTGGCTTCGGCCACCCGCTTTTCTTCTTAAGTTGAAAAACTAGCTAGCGCGAATCCACTCACGCGAAACAGCAAAGCGCTCGATAATTTCAGGTATGGGATCGACGCCAATGCCTGGGCCAGTCGGAACATCAATGTGGCCGTCGACCAGCACGAAAGGCTCAGTTAGGTCAGTTTCGAAGTAGCGAGACGAAGCCGAAGTGTCGCCAGGAAGGGTGAACCCGGGCATTGCAGCTAGTGCGAGATTCGCCGCACGGCCGATTCCGGTCTCTAGCATGCCGCCGCACCAAACTGGAATGTTATTGGCAACCGAAACATCGTGAATCTTTTTAGATTCGATGTAGCCACCGACTCGCGATGGCTTGATGTTCACGATCTCAGCCGCTCCGAGCTCAATTGCATCGCGCGCTATGTCAGCCGAAATGATTGTCTCATCGAGGCAGACAGGGGTCTCGATGTAGTCAGCCAATTTTGCGTGGCCAAGCATGTCTTCTTCGTTGATTGGTTGCTCGATAAGAAGCAAATTGAACTCATCCAGGCGCTTCAAGAGGTCAAAATCGTCACGGGTATACGCAGTATTGGCATCGACCTGCAGCAACAGGTCTGGGCCATAGGTCTCACGAACCAACTTGACCGGCTCGTAATCCCAGCCTGGTTCAATCTTTAGCTTGATGCGCAAGTAGCCTTCGTTGAGATAACCGTCTACGTAGTGCATCAATTCGTCCATTGAATCCATGATGCCAACCGAGACACCGGCGGGCACTTTGGTCTTGGTCGAACCGAGGTATTGCGCGAAAGACTTGTTCGCGCCGCGCAATTGAGCGTCTAGAAGCGCCGTCTCAATGGCGGCCTTTGCCATGCGGTGGCCCTTGATCCATTCGAGCGTTGGCGCCACCAACTCGGCGGTCAGCTGGTCGCCAAGAGCAAACAGGTCAGGCAAGATGAACTCTTTGAGCACAGCCATTGCACCGGTGTGATACTCACTCGAATAGTCAGGGCGTTCGTTTGCGCCGCATTCGGCCCAGCCTTCGCCTTGGTCGGTAATCACGTGCACCCAAACAACTTGATGCAGATTCACCGAGCTGAACGAGGTTCTGAATGCCGACTTCAGCGGAACATTTAATCTGATAAGTTCTACAGCTTCTAGCTTCATTCTTCTTCTCCGAATTCATAGTCTGAAGTTGCCGGCTCAACCAAAATGGCCGTGCGTTCTTTATTGATAGACCTGATAAACCAACCCGACTCGATTGGATCGTGAAGTGCCTCTCGCACTGTTGCCCGCCACTGCTTAGCAAGGTCTAAATCTGATTTTCTTAACGACTCAATGTCTGCCGGCAATTCAACCCAATATGCAGACTGCTGATTGAAAGCTTGAAAAACTGGTCTGCCATTGATGTTTTTGACTGCAACTTGCTCAACGATGGGCGCCTGAGAAGGCACGCTAGCTTCGATTGGCCAGTATGCAAAAAGACGGTCAGAAAAATCACCCGCGTTTATGACATCAGTCATGGTGCCGTAAAAATTTGGCAGATATTCGATTGCTAAAGCACCGAGTTTTTCGAAATTGAAAACACAGTTGCGGCGCACCAACGGATCAAAAGTCCAGGTGATTGCAGAAAGTTCATGCTCTTGCGCCCATTTAAATTGGTGCTGCTTTAGAACTAAACCAGCACCCGCGACCGATGCTCCGGTGACATGCGAGTGCAGAATTGATTCGCCCGATACGCTGCCTAGAAAACCAAATGAGGCACCAACAATTTCATCGTTCTGCTTAGCAACTGCGGCGTAACCACCCACATGCATCGCCGCCAGAATTAAATCGAACGGGGTGACGTCATCGTCGCCCTGCCAGATGGTGCCTAAAAACCGTGAAAGTTCTTCGGCTTGGCGCGCAGATTCGGCCATTTCTACCTTGAACTCAGATTTCACTAGAAGATTCTTTCAGATTAAATGAAAAGCGGGGGAAGGCCGGAGCCCTCCCCCGAATTCGAGAATTACTTGGTGCCGTTGATTGTGGCCTCTGTGACTGCAAAGTCAGAAAGGTTCCACTTTTCGAGCAGCTTGGCATAGGTGCCATCAGCGATTAGTGACTGAACAGCGGCCTGAATTGCAGCGGTTAGGCCTGAGTTTGCCTTCAAAACTCCGATGCCGGTTAGGGCTGACTCGAAGCCTGCAGGTGGGTCGCTAGGTGCAACGATTTCGAAGTATTCGCCATCGCCTGCTGTTTGAGCGGTGTATGCCGCAACCTGACCGTCATTAACGCCAGCTGATGCCTTGCCAGCGCGGATTGCGTTCTGGGCGTCACCGTCGGTTGGGAACTCAAGAACCTCAATCTTGCTGTCGCAAGATGGGTTTACGGCGTTGACCAGATCAATCTGGGCGGTTGAGGTCTGAATTGCAACAGTCTTGCCACAGAGGTCAGCTAGAGCCTTGATTGATTCTGGGTTGCCCTTTGGCACGATGATTGCGAAACCGGCCTTGAAATAATCAACAAAGTCAAGCACCTTCTGACGCTCAATGGTGTCGTTCATTCCAGACATGATCACATCGTGGGTGCCAGACTGAAGTGACGGAATGATGCCGTCCCAGTCTTGGTCTTCAAATGAGAACTTGATGCCCAGCTTGGCAGCGATTGCCTGTGATAGGTCGTAGTCGAAACCGGTTGGGTTGTCATTCTCATCAAAAAGCTCCATTGGAGCATAGGGAATGTCAGAAGCGACGCTAACGCCATCTTTGAATTCAGCAGGAACAAGAGCTGCTGCAGCTGCATCAACTTCGATGGCTGAGCTTGACTCTGATGCGGCTGGTGCAGCGGTCTCTGCTGAACAACCGGTTAGTGCAAAAATGCCCGCGGTGGCGAGAACTGCGACACCGGCAATGGTCTTTTTGATAATCAATTTAACTCCTATCGGGGATTTACCTGTAAGAGCCTATCGGAGCCTAACGAGCCAAATGCCCCAGTTCGGTTACGGTCTTGTAAAACTAGAGAACGCTATTGATAAAGGCTCGAGTGCGCTCGTTTTTCGGATTGTCGATGACCTCGGCCGGGCTACCGACCTCAACAACCACACCTTCATCCATGAAAACAACGCGATCGGCGACTTCGCGGGCGAAGCCAATTTCGTGGGTGACCACAATCATGGTCATGCCGCTCTCAGCCAGTTTGCGCATGACATCAAGAACATCGCCAACTAACTCTGGGTCAAGTGCTGAGGTCGGCTCGTCGAACAGCATCAGCTTTGGCTCCATGGCTAAGGCGCGCGCGATAGCAACACGTTGTTGTTGACCGCCAGATAGCTGTGAGGGATAGTGATTTGCCTTGTCTGAAAGTCCGACTGAAGCCAGCAGCTCCATCGCTTTGCGAACGGCATCGGTGCGCTTGACGCCGCGAATGCCAACCGGCGCCTCGATAACGTTTTCGAGAGCGGTGAGGTGCGGAAACAGATTGAATCGCTGAAAAACCATGCCGATTTCGCTGCGCTGCTTAGCAACGGCTGAAGGCTTCAACTCGTATGTTGCGTCTCCGCGCTCACGAAAGCCCATCAATTCGCCGTCAACATAAAGTCGGCCACCGTTGATGGTCTCTAGGTGATTGATGCAGCGCAAGAAAGTCGACTTACCCGAACCCGATGGCCCCAGAAGGCACAGCACCTGCCCAGCTTCAACTTGAAGATCGATGCCCTTCAGCACTTCGTTAGAACCGAAGCTCTTGCGCACTTTGCGCGCGTCTACCATCAACTGGCTCATACGTTGCCCTTCGAACCAATGCCGAGCCAACGCTTTTGAGCGTCAGCCGGGCTAAAACCACGGCCAAATTTCTTTTCAAGATAGCTCTGCGGGAACGAGAGAATCGTGGTCATCACTAGGTACCAGAATCCGGCGACCACTAGCAATTCAACCTGAGCCAAGTTTTGCGAAGAAATCTGCGAGGTGCGAGCATAAAGCTCCATGACAGCAACCACCTGAAGCAATGATGTGTTCTTTAGCATCGATATGAATTCGTTGCCCATCGGCGGAATAATCACTCGCATGGCTTGAGGCAAAACCACGCGGCGAAGTGTGTAGCCAGAAGACATGCCAAGTGATTTTGCTGCCTCGGCTTGCCCTTGATCGACCGACAGAATTCCGGCACGCACAATTTCAGCAGCGTAGGCAGCCTCGTTGAGTGAAAGTGCAATGATTCCCGCGACTAGCGAGGTGAAGACCAGCGAGGTCTTCTCAGACCACCAGATGATGTCGGTGAACGGAATTCCGACATCGATTGTCGGATAGATAATGCCTAGGTAACCCCAAAATACAACCTGAAGCAACAGTGGGGTTCCTCGGAAGAAACCAATGTAGCCACCTGCAATCACGCGCAAAACCGGGTTCGAAGACAACTTCATTACAGCGAGGATTATTGCCAAAATTGTGCCGATTGCCATTGAAACCACAGTGAGCACAACCGTTAGCAGGGCCGCTTCTATGACTTTTTGATTGAACAAATATTTATTGACTATGTCGTGATTAATGTTCGGTGACGAAACCAGCGAGTAGATAAAGAGACCCAGGATTAGAGCGAGCAGAGCCGCAGAAACCCAGCGCCAAGGATGGCGCAGCGGAATAGCGACGATGTCGTCGTGATTCGCAGACTGATGGCTCATAGTCTCTCTTTCTTCTTTTTGTTAGTGGGGAGTACGGGACTTGAACCCGTGACCGACGGATTATGAGTCCGCTGCTCTAACCGGCTGAGCTAACTCCCCTGCCGTAGCAATGCTACTGATCGTCAGATTTCAAACGCTCGCTTGCGCGTTTGACTGACTTTTTTACTTTTTTCTTGACCTTGGTCGCTCGAAGCTTGACCTCGTCGCGAACCTCGTCAAGTTTCTCACGAACTTCTTCGATGCGCTCACGCACCTCTTCGCGAACCTCTTCGCTGCGCTCTCCGGCACGCTCACGCATCGAAATTGCAGCTGCACGCAATGCGTCGACTCGCTCTTGCAGTGCGTCAGTTAGACGCCCGATTGAACGCAAATATTCATCGCTGTTGTCTTCAGTGGTTCTGACGCCATCTTGATCGCCGCGATAGAGGCTCTCAAAAATGCTCAAAGTTCGCTCGATGTCATGCGCTTGAATCAAGTGCAGCGAATTTTCTGACAGGCGCTTGAGCTCTGCCTTATCGGCAGTCAAAACACGGCGAAGACGATCAGCAAAGGCCACGACATCGTCTGGCGGGAACAAGTATCCGTTATCGCCATCGTGCACCAAATGCGGCAATGCCATTGCGTCAGCTGCCACAACTGGGCGACCAGAAGCCATTGCCTCCATCGTGGCTATCGACTGAAGCTCAGCAATCGAAGGCATTGCGAAAACCGTTGCGCGTTCGTATGCCAGCGGCAACTCTTCATCGGTTATGTGGCCAAGAAATTTAACATTCTGTGCGATTCCGAGCTCAAACGCTAGTTGCTCGAGATGCTTGCGCTCACCGCCGTCGCCAACGAGTTCGACTTTAACGTTCAGCGACTTGGGCAACATGGCTACAGCCTTTAGCAGGTTGTGAATGTGCTTTTCATAGTCGAGGCGACCCAAAAAGAGAATGCTTGGGTTCTCGTTGCTGGTCGGCTTGGCATTCGCAAACTTTGAGGCGTCAATGCCGCAAGAAATTGCTAGAACACCCTCGACACCTGCAGCTGCCTCAAGCAAATTTGCGGCTCTTCTGGTTGGGGTGGTTATGAAGTCTGCGGTCTTCAAAATTCGACCAGCGTCTCGCCAGGCCATCTTCATTGCAGTCTTCTCGAACCACTTTGGAATGATGACTGAATACTTAATCAGGTTTTCAGGCATGATGTGGTTTGTTGCCAACAGCCTGATGCCCTGCTCTTTGGCCGACTGGGCTAAATAGCGACCCATGATCAGGTGAGACTGAATGTGAACTGCATCTGGGTTGATCTGCTTGAGCAATGCATCGGTCTGCGCCTTCAAAGTGAAGGGCCAAATCCAGCGCAGAGTTTTGTGCTGTGGCATTTTGAAAGAGCGAATGCGGTGAACGGTCATCGGAACACCATCGTGAATTTCAGTGAAGTCACCGAAAGCCTCTGAATAGGCAGGTGCAATGATGTGCACTTCGTGGCCGTGCTTCACCAAACCGCCGGCAAGTCGCTCGGCGAATCGCGCAGCACCGTTTATGTCAGGCGGAAAAGTGTCGCAACCGATGACGATTTTGAGTTTGCGTTCGACAGGGTTTGAAGCGATAGTCAAGATTCTTCTTTCGACTTTTGAACCAAACGGCTCTAGTGAATTTTAGAGCAGTAGGAAACTAAGCGCGGGTTTTAGGCAGGCGAATTGGTCGAGTCGTCACTGCAAGCTCGGGGTGAACCTTCGAGAGAACCCACACACCAACCACAGCAATCAGCGCAGTGAATCCGAATCCAAACATTGTGATCGGGTTTGCCTGTTGCGCTTCACCGAGAATGATGATTCCAATCGACACTGCAACCAAGGGGTCAATCACAGTGAGGCCGGCAATGACTAAATCAGGCGGGCCCGATGAATAGGCATTTTGCACAAACCAGCCGCCAAGTGCCACAGCGATCAAGAGCGCGACTAGGCATAGAACGGTTAGCCACTCAAACTGCCCCTGATAGACACGCTGAATTACCACTTTCGCCAAAGTGGCAACAAAACCATAAAGAACACCTGCGCCAACAATGTAGGTAATGGCGTTAACACGTCTTGCAAACACGGCGAAAAGCAATCCAAAAATCGCCAGAATCGCACCCAGCACTCCGAGCACCTCGCGAAGGCGGTCATCGTTGATTGGAACCTCGTGGGCAACTGAACTTGCCATGATTACAAAACCGGCGATGCCGATAGTGCAAAGTCCGATTGCAAGTGCTGTTAGCTGAGTGATTCTGGTTCGATTGATTCGAGCATTTAAAACTGAGGTAATCACCAGTGCAATCGCTCCGATTGGCTGAACCACAATCAATGGGGCCAGAGTGAGAGCCGCCAGTTGAAGCAAGATTCCGACGACCATTAGGGCTAAACCGCTGACCCACCGAGGCCGAGACCAGAGAGCAAAAATCTGCTTCAGGTTGAGACTGCCTTTGTTGCGCTTTTTAGGAACGTGGTGCTCTACAACTGCATCATTTTGAAACTGTGCACCAAAAGCTAGTGCAACGGCTGCTAGCACAGCTAGAAGGATCGCCAACCAGCGAACATCTAGACCTGGACCCATGAGACTCCCAAACGATTATTGCTTCGAGCCTACCTCTCAATTCGGGCATAACCGACGAGGCAAAAAGGTAGATTTGGCTCATGACAATTAGGCGTATCTGCATTACCGGCGAACCAGTTCTACACAATCGAGCAAAAGAAGTTGAGGTTTTCGACGAGAACCTGCGCGAGCTCGTGCGAGACATGTTCGACACCATGGATAAAGCGCCTGGCGTTGGCCTAGCCGCACCACAGATTGGAATCGACCTTCGAATTTTCGTTTACGACTACGACGACGATGAGGGCAACGAACGACGCGGCGTGGTCATCAATCCTGTTCTTGAGGTTGGCGCCATATCCAGCGAGCCAGCCGACGAAGAAACCGAGATCGAAGGCTGCCTGTCGGTTCCTGGCGAGAGGTTTCCGCTGAAGCGCGCTGAGAAGGCTGTTGTGACCGGCGTAGATCTAGACAACAAGCCAGTTCACATCGAAGCTGAGGGCTGGTTTGCCAGAATAATGCAGCATGAGTTCGATCACCTCGACGGCACTCTCTATGTTGATCGACTAGCAGAACCCTGGAAGAAACTTGCATTTGAAGTTATTGAAGACGAGGGCTGGGGCAAGCCAGGACTCTCGTGGTTGCCTGGTAGAGACAAGCTAGAGGGCTAGCAATCGATTCTTAGCCGGCACGCGGCTTTGACTTGAGCTAGAAGACCAATCGAATAACTGCGGCAAGACCCGCAGCTGCAGCGACCGTAAAAATAAACGGCGCCTTGAATTTGAGCATTATCGCAGCCAGAAGCAGGGCCGGAATTCTTGCGTCAAACGTTATCTGTGACTGCGTCGTAAACCCTTGCACGCCAACCAAGGCGGCTAAAAGAGCGATGGTGAGCAGGCTCGCAATGTTCTTGATTCGACCGTGGTCTAGATATCGTTCAGGAATCAAGTAGCCGAAGATCTTCCATGAAAAGACAGCGATGCTCGCGATGATCACGCCGATAAAGATGTTCACTTGTGCCTCCATGCGACTATAACCGCAAAGACTCCAGCAGCAAGAATTGAGGCTCCAGTTGGAAAAACAGGCGTGAGCAAGGTGGCAACTAATACGGCCCCAAAAGCCGTCAGGACCGTCTTGGTGTCTTTGAGTCGTGGCCAAAGCAGACCCAAGAATGCCGCAGCGGCCGCAGCGTCAAGACCCCAAGATGCCGGATCGCCCAGTGCATCGCCCAGAAGTGCGCCGAGCAAGGTGGCTAGATTCCAAAGCACATAAATCGCAATTCCGGTGGCCCAAAAGCCTCGTCGCTGCTCGGCGGTTGTTTTTTGCGCTAGCGCCACCGCGGTTGACTCGTCGATAGTTAGCTGCGCTGGAATGATTTTTTTCAGACCAACACGGTGCAATATTGGCGAAAGGCTAACGGCATAAAAACCATTTCGAACGCCAAGAAGCCAAGCCGCAGTGATTGCCGCACCGACAGCAGCGCCACCGCCTGAAGCAATAACTCCGATGAATGCGAATTGTGAAGCACCGCTAAACATAAGCAAGGAAAGGAGCTGAGTTTGCCACACATCGAGGCCCGCTGTCACTGAAAGTGCGCCGAACGAGATTCCATAAACACCGGTTGCCAGACCGACGCCGATAGACGTGGTCAAAATTGGGTCCAATTTAAAGCGCAAGGCGGCCCTCCGCTTCATAGAGAGCCAGCAAAAGTTGGGTTCTAGTGCTGATAAGCGTGCGCTTCTGCATGTCGTCGAGAATCTGTTTGACTCGATATTTCGGTGCGTCAATTCGCTTAGCTATTTCGAATTCAGAGACACCGTGCAGAAGCATCCGGATGATTTCTCGCTCGCGCTCACTCAAATCGCCTAGCCGAACCAAGAAGACGGTCGAATCGCTAGCCGGCAGCTTCAGCTCAACAAATTTGCGCAGCAGTGCGTCAGGCTCGAAATCAGAGTCTTTATTAGCCGCCCTAAAAATTGCTTCGAGCAGCTGATCTGGGCCTAGGTCTTGAGTGACTAAATCATTGGCGCCTGCGCGAATAGCAGCTATCAAGAGTTCATCGCTGAAATATGGCGCTGTCATGATGATTTTGGCAGCCAGGGCTTCGTCTAGACCTAGCGCGCCACGAATTTTTTCGACTAACCAAGCTCCGTCTTGAGCTTGAAGTCGCTGGTCGATAATCATCACGTCAACGAGCGCGTCAGGGATGCGCTCGAGAGCCCTAATTGCGTTGTCTTCTTCGAGAACAATCTTCAGGTCTGCGACTGACTCGATTATTGCCTTGCGGCCTGCCCTGATGTCGTCGTCGCCATCAACAATCGCAATGCGAATTTCTTTAGTCAATGCGAGCACCAGGCGCCAACTTGCGAATATTTGGGAATATCGCCGAGACCGTAAAACCAACGCCAGGAACCCGGGTGACCTCTACGCTGCCCTCATAGAGCGCAGCGCGCTCCTTCATAGCGGTTACGTTTACCCCTGAAATCGGTTCGACCAACGCTCGGTAGTCTTCATCTGAGTTGTAGCCCTCGAAGAATGCTGCGTCGCGATTTGAAACCTCGATGCCATTGTCTTTGACAAGCAATTGCATTCCGTCGGCAACCCAAGAAAAGTCGATTGTCACGTCTGTGCCAAGTGGGCAGTGTTGCTTGACATTTTCAAGAGCGTCGAAGGCAATCTTGAAGATGACCAATTCAGCGCCTTCGTTGAGCGAAAATCGCTGACCTTCATGGCGAACTGCAGCGTTGAACCCTAGCTCGCGATAAGTCACGGCTAATGCCTCAAGGTCGTTGATTCTTGGCGGTGCAGCCTTGATTGCTTGCTCGCGATTGAGCATGTCATAAAGGCGCCTTAGCTCGGTGTGTGCCGCTTTCGCGCTAGCAGAAACACGCTCAAGGCTGCGCAAAGCAGCATCGGGGTCGGCCTTCGCAGCATACAAGCCGCCTTCGGTCTGACTCACAACTGCGGTGACTTTTTGAATAATCAATTCGTTGATGTCGCGAGCGATTTGAAATCGTTCCCGCTGCTGTGCGTTTTCGAGCGCCAGCTGCGCCTGACGACGCTCAGAGAGCGCTCGGTCAAAATCAGTGCCAACGTGAGTCTCGCGGGTGATCGAAAGCGAGCCAACCAGCGCAAATAACAGGTTGATGCTGATGACCAGCAATCCGCCCAATAGAAACGCAGTGAAGCGACCGTCGTTGCCGTTGATTTCGAGCCCATAAAAAGAACTGCCGAGTTTGTAGTTGATTGCCGTGTTAGCCGATATAGCTAGGCCACTGAGCACTGCAACTGCGATGCCTATGCGCCGAAGAATTTGTGAATTGGTGCCGGCAGATAGCAACAGCGCGAAGCTTGCCGCTAGACCCGAGTAAACCGGAAGAAGCTCAAAATAAATTAACAAACCTGAGCCAATAGCGATCAGGGCGATTGAGCCAGGCCACCAGATGAAAACCAAACCGGTTGACAGACAAAGAATTAGAGAAACTAAGAGGGTTTCCGGGCCCTGAAAAACAAGGTCTAACCCACCGAAAATAAGAAAGGTGGCAATAAAAAAGGAGCCGGATGCTAACCACTTGTGGTTGCGGATCCACTCGAACATGTGGCCTCCTGCATTATGGCTCCCCGGCTTGGACTCGAACCAAGAACCTATCGGTTAACAGCCGATTGCTCTGCCAATTGAGCTACCGAGGAATGCTTTCGCAGCCTCTTACATTAGCAAATAAAGTTCTTGAATCTGACCAATAGCCAAAATTTTTCGGTGAAAATCCCGGTGGCTAAAAATTGTGGCTGAACGAATTAGTATCCAAGCTCTGCGTCAACTTGCCCAACCCAAGGCCCTAAGCCTTGCAGCGCAAGCACATTTGCTTTTATTCGCATAGAAAACATCGCCAGAACCATCTCTTTTGTGTCGGCCGTGTGCGGAGTTATCAATACGTTCTTTGCACTCCAGAGCGGGTGACCGTCGGGCAGCGGCTCGGGGTCTGTGACATCTAGGCCTGCGCCCGCTAATTGCTCGCTATTTAGAGCTTCGACGAGGGCATCGGTGTCAATAACGGGGCCTCGCGCTATGTTGACGAGATAGGCAGTTGGTTTCATCATTGCCAAGCGATCACGATTTATTAGGTGATGTGTGTCACCCGTGAGTGCGCACGCAAGAATAACCAGATCTGCACCTTTAAGTGTTTCGTCGATTTCTTTGAATGAAACCTGGTGGTGCTGCTCAAGATCGTGCCCGACTCGATTTCGAACTAAGGTTATTTTCGCTCGATAGGGCACGAGAAATTTGAGCAACTCAGTCGTGATGCCTCCCCCGCCCACAATCACGATGTTTGAATCATAAAAACTGAAGGCGAAT
>ERZ650311.906-NODE-906-length-16233-cov-8.250711_pt1 | contig 16233 bp, 31 predicted proteins | sample MGYA00376247_ERZ650311 | MGnify/ENA primary metagenome ERZ650311 (study PRJEB26733, sample SAMN07839324) | wastewater metagenome | biome: small river; feature: stream; material: water | place: USA: North Carolina | collected 2016-07-28 ... | reverse complement strand
AAGGAACAAGCTCGACGAAAAGCAGAGTTCTGTGTCGCGACAAGGATGAGTCCTAGCGAATATGAGAACTTGACACTCTACGAATACAAAGCATTCGTGGATGCACTTGCCAGGTCGAACGGTGAAACTGAATGGCCGCTCTAAATTTCAAGTTTGTAGCAAACGCAACCGGGCTAACCAAGGGCATCAACGACGCTAAAGGCAACCTGACAGGCTTCGAGAAGGCCACCAAGAACGTTTCAGCCAACATTGGTAAAGCACTAGGGGCAATCTCTTTTGTGGCCGTTGTGAAGGGGCTGACGGATGCAGCGAAGGCGGCTCAAGAAGACCAGATTGCTCAAAACAAACTTGCCTTGCAGCTGAAAACTTCAACTAATGCAACCGATGCACAGATTGCGTCCGTTGAAAAGAACATTACTGCCATGTCTAAGCAGACTGGCATCGCTGACGATGTTCTCCGCCCAGCATTAGCCAACGCGGCTCGTGCGACTGGCGACATGAACCGGGCACAAGAACTTCTCACGATTGGACTTGACTTCGCGGCTGCATCTGGAAAGCCACTTGAAACGGTCATGAGTGCGTTGCAGAAGGCTGAGAACGGCAACACGACTGCACTTTACAAACTTGCCCCTGAACTGAAGAACACTAAGGGCGGTATCGACGACCTAGCCAAGTCGGTCGAGGGAGCAGCTGAGGCATCCGCTAATCCGTTTGCCAAGTTTCAAGTTTCGCTGGATGAGGCTAAGGAAACGATTGGTGCAGCGTTCTTGCCAGTCCTGCAAAAACTTATCGACGTTCTTGGGCCACTCGTCGAGAAACTCGCACCTATCCTGGCGAAACTAATCGCTGATCTAACACCAGTGTTTCTAACGCTTGTCGATGCCCTTTTGCCACTGGTCGAAGAACTACTGCCACCGCTAGTCGAACTCATTCAGGCACTCGTTCCAGTCCTACTGCCATTAATCCAAATACTGACCGACATTCTCGTGCCGGTGGTGCATCTACTCGCAGACGCATTCAAAGGCGTTCTAGGGTTCATCAAGCCACTTATCGAAGGAGTCGGCAAGTTCGTCGACGCATTCAAAAAGAGTTTCCCTGCAATCGTTCAAGCAGTGCGTGGCCCAATCAACCTAATCTTGACCGCTATCGAGGGTTACTTCAACTTCGTCATCAAGGGCGTGAACACGCTCATCGACGGCATCAACGTTCTACTTTCAGGCATCAACGCGGTCACTGGCTCCAAGTTGAAGGTCGGTAAAATCCCAGCCGTCAAAATCCCACGACTTGCCGAGGGTGGTGTCGTCATGCCACGCCCTGGCGGTGTCCTTGCGAACATCGCTGAGGCTGGTCAACCCGAGGCAGTCATTCCGCTCGATAGACTTGGCAACATGGGCGGAAACAACACTTACAACATCAACATCAACCGAGCTGCACTTAGCGGCATTGACGTAATCACCGCCATTCGCCGTTACGAAACTGCCAGCGGACGAAAGTATCTGCTCGGTAATGGCTAACGACGTATTCAACCTAGACACAGACCTGCGAATCGAGTTCGAAGGTCAATCGGGAGCGTTCATCGTATCGGTGTCCGTTCTCGATGGGCCAGCAACACTCTCCGGATCTAGTGCAGTTGCATGGGTTGACCTGCTGTGCGAAACAATCAGCGTTGACATCAACCGCGGCGTGCCAATCCAACTCGGCTACATGAGCGACCTAGAACCTGGCACAGCAACCGTTCAACTCACCACGCCCGGCTACGACCCGTTAGCAAACAACTTTTTACACGTCGGCACACCAGCCCGAATCAGTGTTCGCCGTCAACCAGACACCGCACCAACAACCTGGACGACAATCTTCACCGGTCAAGTCAAAGCGTTCAATGTGTCTTATAACGCTCAAGGACTCAACCTAATCACTCTCACCCTGATCGATGACCTCGAGGCGTTCCTAAACCAAATCCTGCCAACCTACATCATCAGTGGAGCCCCAAAAACCTGGTATGACCTATGCGACAACCTGGTCACAAACTATTACGCACCAGCTAGTTCAAACTTGTCTATCACTGGCACAAGCCTATTCCCGAACTACAACCTGACCGAGCCAGTCACTATCGGCGAACTATTCAACGAGCTGATGGATGGCGAACTCGGTTTTGCTTATGTCGGCCGCCAATACGGCACGCTGAACACGCTTTCGCGTGAAGACATCCGCAGCTTGCAGGGCGTCGGCTACACCTACCAGTTCTCGACCGTTCACGACGACCTCGACCCCGACCATATGTGCATCACCTCACTGGACATCGGTGCAGCCAACAACGACATCGCTAACGAAATCCTCTTTTCGCTCAAAAGCAATCCCACGCTTACCGAGTTGAACTCGAACCCGGATGCCATTGACCTTTATGGATCAGTGAAACTTGAGGCCACGCTAAACCTGTATGACCAGACACAGCTCGCAGAAGTGACCCAGTTCATCGTGCTGAACAACAACCTGCGACGAGTGAAAAGCCTTTCGACCAACACAATCCGTCGCGACGGCACTCTCAGCAACATCGTCCAAAATGACCTGCTTTTCGACAAAGTCGGTGTTTACTACAACAAGGCAGGCGTCGAAATAAACGACGAATACATCGTGACCCGAGTTCGTGATTACATAGACGCAGACACTTGGGAAACTACACTTGAACTCTGGAAAGGCTTTTGATGGCTTACAAAACATTCGTATCAGGTGACGTCCTCACCGCCAGCGAACTAAACACCTATCTGATGAACCAGTCGGTGATGGTGTTTACTAACGCGACCGACCGCGACGCTAACCTAACCTCGCCCACCGAGGGCATGATGGTTTACCTGACTGGAAACGACCATTACCAGCTTTACAACGGTTCAGCCTGGATCACTACCGACCTCGCCTGGAACGCTTACACGCCGACCTTAACGAACCACACGAACACCTCAACGACCGCCTACTATTACCGAGTCGGCAAAGTCGTTCACTTTTTCGTTTACGGCGTGGTTAGTGCTGCACCAACGGGCATCATTACCGTCAGCCTGCCAGTTACTTCCACAAGCGTGACTCGACACATCGCCAACGTCCGAATGAGCGTGGCCGGCACAACCTATTTCGGTTCAGGCATTTTCGCCTCGTCTGGCACGACTTGCCAAGTGGTCGCGTTCAACGCAGCTGGAACTTATGTTTCATCGATATCGACAAGCGGCACAGTGCCAGGTGCATGGGTGTCAGGAAACTCTTACCTAATCGTCGGAACCTATGAGGCAGCCTAATGACAATCTTCATTTGTAACTTCGCAGGATGCCCAAACGAAGGCATTGAATACAACTTCGGCGAGGACACTCCCGTCAAAGCCGAGTGTGGCGGATGCCACGCAACCCTCCTACCAATCAAGGACGAAAACTAATGGGCAACGTAGATCACCAGCCTTGGCCAGCACCGGCAGACAGCAAGCCAACCCCAAAGGGCAAGCCTGCACCTGCTGAAACGACCCCAGACGCAGAGTAATGGCTGAGGACACGCCTAGAGCGACCACCCCAGCCCTACTCGCAGACATCTCGAACCGTCTAGCGGTCATCGAGGCACGCTTAGAAATCATTGCCGACCATGAGGCACGCATTCGCGAGCTCGAGAAGGCTCGCTGGCAATCTGCCTGGATTACTGCCGTCGCTACCGCGGTCGCGACTGCCGTCCTAGTTTCGATAGTGGTGAACGGCCTTGGCTGAATACATTGAACCATTCGCAGCCTCCACGCGTGGCGACGAGTTCGGCAACATGGCCGCTTATCGCAAAAACCCACATCGCGGACAAGACTGGGCACCCGGTGCAGGCAAAATCATTCCAGCGATCACCGCAGGCAAAGTCACACACAACTTTTTTAGTGCCGGCTTAGGCAACTGCATCATCCAGAACACCACCGACGGATTGTGGGTTCTTTACGCTCACCTCGAGGACAAGCCCAACCTGTCCATCGGTCACGAGTTGAAAATGGGCGACGCTATCGGCAAAGTCGGCAACACCGGCACCCTGACCACTGGCCCACACTTACACTTGAGCATCGCGTCAACCAAAACCGTTCACGACTGCCCAGCCGTCAAACTCGTTGACCCGCTCAAACACATCACCAAGAACCTGGCAAAACCTAAGCCAGTCGCTAAACCTAAGCCAGCCCCGAAAGGCAAAAAATGAAACTCGACGCCGAAACACGTCTATGGATCTACCGCGTGATTGGCACAGTCGTGCCACTACTCGTTACACTAGGCGTTACCACTGAAGGCATCGCTGGCCAGATTATGAACATCGTTGCCGCAGTGTTGAGTGTGGGTTCTGCTACACTCGCCGCTAAGAATGTAAACAAATAACAAAAAAATGAATCGGAGAACAAAATGGCATTCGCCAAAGATTACAAGGATGTTGCTACTCGCCTAGCCGAGATTAGACTCGTCTACCCCGAACTCTCACTCCAGCAAGTCCGCTGCGAACTTATCGACCAAGGTGGACAACTCGGCTGGCTGTATGTTGCAGCTGCATACCGAACCCCCGACGATGAACGTCCGGGCATGGGCACAGCATTCGAGCCAGTGCCAGGAAAGACTCCCTACACCAAAGACTCCGAGATCATGGTCGCGGAAACATCGGCATGGGGACGCGCCCTTGTGGCTATCGGTGCGGACACTAAGAACGGTGTCGCGTCGGCTGATGAAGTAAAAGCCCGTCAAACGCCACAGGAGCCTGCTGGAGCGGATTGGCTGGAGCGTGCCAATGAACTGTCGTTCAAGGGCGATGTAGACGGCCTACGGGCGTTATACGGCGAGGCAGTGAAGAAGAAGGCTGCCCCACAGGTTCTCGATGCCATCAAGTCAATGGGTGAGGCTCTAAAGTAAAAGCCCCTGACGCGGAATCGGAGAACGCGCCAGAGGCAAGATAAGCCTAGCAGGAACGGAGAACAAAATGAGTTTTGAAGCAGTTGCCGCAGTGTTGCATCACAGCAAAGCAAGCCCACACGCCAAACTCGTCCTAACCACAATCGCCTATTTTGAGTCAGAGCAGGGTGCCTGGATGTCGCAGGCCACTCTGGCCTCGATGACGAACATGAGCGTTCGAGCTGTGCGTCGACACATCGCCGAGTTGCGTGACCTGTGTGAACTGGATGTTCTCGCAGATCAGGGACAGGGTTATGGTGCGAGGTCGACGAATAAATACTTTGTGATTGTTGACTGCCCAGAGGGTTGTGACCGGTCGATAGCACACAAAGAACAAGCCGCTGAAGTTGTGCAAATTACCCGACTAAAGCGGCGGCAATATAGGTCAGAAATGGTCGCAATAGAGGACACTTTTGACACCAATAGAGGACAAAAGTGGTCACAATAGAGGACGCTAGTGTCCTCCAAACTATTAAGAACTAATTAAGAACAAACAATAAATTAAGTTAAGGAAAATCGCATGGCAAAAGTAATCATCTCTGGCAACGTTTCAAACATCTCGGACGGTGGACGTTTCACGGTTTGGGAGGAGTTTGAAGTGCAGGGCAAGCGAGTGTTTCGCAAATGGACGGTTTGGAACAATCAGCCAGGTATCGTCGCTGATCATGACTGGGTCGAACTTGAAGGCATCCTTGGCAGCAAGGTCGGCTCCTATGAAAAGGATGGCGAAACTCGAGCAGTCGTTGACCATTCCCTAAACGAGCCGGTCATCGTCCGCCATGTCCCATCCACCACCAGCAAGTTTGGTTCAGACGGCAAAGCCGACGCACCAGCTGACGATGTGAACGCCCCGTTCTAATGCCAATCTTGTTTCACGCATTCATTGAAGGGACACCAATCCCTCAAGGCTCCAAGACTGCCATGGTGGTCAACGGGCGAGCAGTCATGTTTGAGGCCAACAAGAAACACAAAGCTTGGCGTGATCATGTCGCGAATCGTATGCGTGGAGCATCCCCAACAAGTGACCCGGTCAGGTGTGAACTGACGTTTATCTTCGAGCGACCCAAAACAGTCAAGCGAGCATATCCGTCAGTCAAGCCTGACATTGACAAACTGGCCAGAACTATCCTGGACGCTGCAACTGGCCACATCGTGAAAGACGATAGCCAGGTAGTGATTTTGAACTGTCGCAAAACCTACGGGGACAAAGCAGGAGTGCTAGTCAGGTTCATGCACATTCAAGACTGGGCATTTCCCGAATATAACGATTAGGTTACAACACGCGACACGCCTAGACAGTCATGCACAAGTGTGGATAACCTAGACACAAGCTCAACAGATCGGAGAAAACAAAATGAGCGCAACAAAAGAAGCATTCTACGCACTAGAAGAAATCTGGGCGATGGAAGAATATGTCCAAGACGACCTCGAGGACAAAACTGACGAGTCAATCAAGTTCCACCTGTGGGCAGTTGATCAGCGTAAAGACGCATTCTGCACCGAGTTCAAAATCGACAAGGCAGGACTAGCCGAGTTCCTGGACTGGTATCTCAACGTCAAGTGCTCGAGCGATGACCTGCTGGACAACTACAACGAAAACCGATTCGACATCGCTGCAGCCATGTTCAACTACTACCGTCAGGCCTACAAGTTCCAGGCGGTCGCATAATGCTCGCCAAAATCACTCTCGGCTATCTCATCATCCTGGCAATCAGTTACGGCCTCAACCTCATGGAAACAATCCCAGTTGCCGGCATGACTGTCCTCACTTCAATCCTGTTTCTATTCATTGGCCTGATCGTGAAAGCGAGCAGACAGTGAATGATGCAATCCTTGGAGCGTTGCAAGAGGCACGCTACATCGGTGAAGTGCTACTCACCAACCCAACCCCCGAAAACTTCGCACTCTATCGTCGAGCAGTCACGCACCTGGCACAGCTGCAAAACATCGAGATTGAAGAAGCAACACAGCAACTACTCAAACTAATCGACAACAACTTTTGAACGGAGAATCAAATGGCACACGCACGCAAAACAGACCCTTGGACTTCACACGAAGCCGCTGAGAGCGTTACAAACGTCACCGCGACCCAAACCATCATCTTGGGGCTTCTGACGATTCCTCAGACCGATGAAGAACTGGTCACGAACTACAACAATCTACGCAAAGAACACCCAGAGATCGTGCCAAGGGCATCAGCTAGTGGCATCCGTTCCAGGAGAGCAGAGCTGTTTCAGATTGAGAAAGTCGTGCCGGTCGGTTATGCACGCACCGAGTCTGGCCGTAAAGCAATCGTTTGGGAGGCAGCGTAATGACTTGCAGTGATGAGTGTGCAGTTGAAAAAGCCGAGGCCAAAGAGTTTGCGTATTTCAGCGGACTCGAGGCAGGACGCAAAAAAGAGCTTGAACGCATCCTAACCATCTGTGATCACAACTCTGACACCGTAGCCGTCAACTGGCTTATCCACCTACTCAAAAAGGACGCAAAATGAACGACAGTATCCTCTCTCAAATGGAACGCATCGTCGACAACATCGACACCGTTGCACGCATCCGCGAACGCCTAGCAGTAATGGCCATGCTCGACGACGAACTACAACACGTCACTTCGCAGCTCGAACTCGACCTTATTGCACGCCTAAAAGGGCAAATAGATCACAGACAAAAGAACGGACTCAAATAATGGGACTCCTAGACGGACTCACACCAATCAAAGACATCGAACCCTGCAAAGTCGGACGCACCATCCTCGAACTCGAACCCGACGACCGAGCAATCCTGATCCTGGCACTTGAAGACGACCGGTGGACTAGCCGAGCCTTATCCCACGCCCTACGCACCCGAGGCGTTACACTGGCAGGCGACACCATCAAAGCCCACAGGAGCAACACATGTCGATGCTCGAGAACCTAACCCCACCCGAAGACGAACCAGCCGACGTCAAACTACTTCGAGCTGCACTCCGACGGACACAAGCCGCACTCCTGGCAGCCAAAGACCGCACCGAGCATCTAGTCGAAGTAACACGCACATCAGCATTTGACGCAATGCTCGCACTCGGCGGCATCCCCAAAGTGCCGGCACCAGCCAAAGACAAACGCAAAGGACGAGCCGAAGTAGCACTCTGGATCATGGGCGACTGGCAAGGCTCCAAAGTAACCACCAGCTACAACTCAGAGATCATGCGGAAACGTGTTCTCGAGTTCACAGACCGAGCAATCGCCATCACCGAAATCCAACGCAGCCATCACCCAGTCCGCGAATGCTACATCTCGTTTACAGGCGACATGGTCGAAGGCTTATGGAACTATCCAGGACAAGCATGGGAAATCGACTCAACCCTATTCGAGCAATACGTCAACGTCAGCCGCCTAATCGTCGACGTCATCCGCGTAGCCCTAGCAAACTACGAAAAAGTTACAGTCGTCCCCGAATGGGGCAACCATGGCCGCATCGGGTCTAAACGCGACGGTGTCCCACGATCAGACAACATCGACCGAATGGTTTACGAACTATCACGTCAGCTACTCCAAGGCGAAAAACGTCTAAGGTTCCTGGAATGCCCAGAGGACATTCAACGCATCGAGATAGGCAACTATCGAGCCATCCTACTGCACGGTGATGAAGTAGGCCGTAACGGTTTTGCCAGCCCTAACGCCATCGTGACACACGTCGCAAAATGGAAATCTGGCTCATACCCTTGGCAGTTCCGCGACGCATACATTGGGCATTACCACACCCACGCAGAATGGGCGTTACCCGATGGCCTCGGAGCCGTCTATCAGACTGGCTCAACCGAGTCAGATAACCGATATGCCGGCATTACTATGGCAGCATCGGCAACACCTTCACAACGCCTGCACTTCATCGACCCAGACAAGGGTCGCGTGACGGCAGCATATAAAGTTTGGCTGGACTAATGGAACTAATAAACGCAATCTACATCGGCGCATTCATCATCATCGGACTACTGGCCTGCATCGGACTCGCCTGGACTGTCGCACTCAAAAACATGTATGAAGACTCACTCGAATACTTCGACGAGGACGAGCTGTAATGCCACACGCATACGACCTAGTCGGAACACTCGCAGAAGTCAGTTACCCAGGCGAAAACATCACATCAGTGATCTATAGACCTCGCGGCAACTTCATCATCATCACAGCCCAAGGAGCCGGGTCACACGCTGCACTCTACGAACAAGTCCGCAAAGAGTTCACAAACTGCACACGAATACACACAGTTCGCACCGGCACAGACAAACTCGAAGGCGAACGCAAAGCAGCTGTCCTCAAACGCCTAGGCGCACACTCATACACAGACAACAACCGCAACATCCTGGCACGCATCAGAGAACTACTACCAGACATTGACCTGTATGTCATGACCACTCGAGGACGTAGACGATATGTCTGACTGGCATGACACACCCGAATGGCGTAAAGCCCGAGCCTACGCTAAGACAATCCTTGAGCCTATCTGCGCAATCTGTGGCAAACACCTCGAGGGCAAAGACTGGACTATCGACCACATCGTGCCACCTGGCAACGGCGAACCTAACCATGACATAAGCAACCTTCAATCAGCGTGCAACCGATGCAATGGCAAGAAGCAAGACCGCCGGCTCGAGCGCATAACTTGGACTAACGAACGCTGGCTCTGATCTCGAGCAGCTGACGCGCCCTTCAGACTTCGGTTTGGAGGGCGTTTTCATTTCATTCGGCTTCAAACGTTTTTTCTGTGACCGCGATTTCATCCCGCGCAGCCGTCTGGATTTACAAAAAGGGGCTAGATTATTCAGTAACGATATCGAACGGAGTGAACATGATTGAGAACGCGATCAGAGACTGGTTGAATGACCTCAACTTGAATGCGGAGTTGACAGTTCTTGGCCTCATGGCTTTGAAACTTGCAGCCGACCTAGACGACAAGGGCAACACCTCGACCGCGGCAGAGTTGCGGAAGACCATTCTCGAGATCTCTCGCCAGGTGAATGGGACTCAGCCAGAGTTTGACCCTCTGGCCGAAATGCTCAAACGATAATGCAGCTGCCTGCCCGGTTCACGCCGCCGCTGTCCGAAGACTTCCCTTCGGATGGCGACCGGCTCATTGACCTCATGGCTTTATGTTGGGTGACACCTGAGACGGATGACCCTATCCCTTTGGATGAGTGGCAGAAGTGGCTATTGCGTCACATTCTCGAGCGTTACCCTGACGACCATCCTGAGCATCCTGGAGAGTTGCGTTACCGTCAGGTTGTCGTGAGCATGGGTCGTCAGAATGGCAAGTCGGTTCTGGGTGGTGCGTTGGCTCTTGATGCGTTGACTTTTCACAAGGGTGACGTGATTAGCCTGGCATCGTCGCGTGAGCAGGCCACGATTATTTACACGCGAGTCAAACACGTCATTGACAAGACTCCTTGGTTGTCTAAGCGGTTCAAGAAGACGACTGAGACTCGAGGCATCGCTAAGACTGACGGCTCTGGCAAATACAAAGTTAGCCCGGCTAAAGAGGCTGCCATGCAGGGCATCACGATGGTGCGCTGCATCTTGGACGAAGGACACCTAGCCAAGTCTGGAATCTGGACGGCCGCGAAGAAGGGTGTTTCGGCGGTCGACAACGCGATGGTTCTAATGATCACTACGGCCGGCGACCAAGAATCTAAGACTCTCATCGACCTGTATCAGACTGCTGATCAAGTGATTGCTGACCCGAGCGTGAATGAACGGTTCGGAGCGTTCATTTATGAGGCTCCAGTCAACTCGCCACTTGATGACCCTGACGCTATTAAGGCGGCTAACCCTGCCGTTGAGTGTGGCCGCATTCCGCTCGAGCGAGTCTTGCAAGACATCACAACGAGTCCCGAGCATGAGGTTCGCCGTTACACGCTCAACCAGTTCATCAGCGGCGCACGCGAGTCGTGGCTACCTGGAGAACTATTCCGTCAGGCTGCTGGTGCTGGCATTCAAGACGTGACCGGTGCAGTCCTCGGTGTCGATGTCACACGCAACTTTGAACACGCCACGATTGCAGCTGCTAAACGCAACGGCGAACTCTATGAAACTGAACTTGTTGCCTCGTTAGTGAATCCGACCGAGGACAAGCTTGTGGATCTCATCACGAGCATCTGCCAAAAACACGCGATTAGTGCGGTGGCCATCGACGACCGAGGTATGCATTCACTTCACAGGAAACTCAAAGAACGTGGCATTCCGACTTGGAATCTATGGAACAAGGAGATCAACACCGCTTGCATGACCGCTTACGCCATGTTTGCTAACGGGCGTGTCACCCACAACGATGACCCACTGCTCGCCGTCCAGTCTGCTCAGGCCGTCTCGCGATACACAGGCGAATACTGGCAGATTAGCCGTAAAGAATCGGTCGGCGATATCGATGCCCTGCTCGCGACTGTCTGGGCACTTCATGTCGCAGCTGCACAAGGTGTCGGTGGGGTAGGTGTATACTGAAATCGTCCCTCCAGACATAGACGTGAGGGCAGGGAGTGACCCCCTTTCCTCCCTGCCCCACTTCTGAAAAAAGTTTCGACACGCCACAACGAATCGGTCACGACACAATAAGGTGTTTGTATGGCCACACTTTGGCAAAGATTGACCGGCACTGCTCCAGCCCCTGTTGAGCGCCGCTCTGCTGTTCCACAAATCCCAGTTCGCTCTGAAACTTACGTCGATACTGCGACCGCTCTATCGCTTGCATCGGTGTATCGTTCCATTCAGATCATCGCGACTCCAATCTCGAAAGCCCTACCGCTCGAGACATTCCGTTACGGCGGAGGACTCGAAGTCAAGATTGACAACCCAATCCTTGTCAACAACCCAAGCTTGTTTGAGTCACGCAAAGACTTCTTGTTCTCAACGGTCACTAGCCTGGCAAGCCAAGGCGAGGCCTACTGGTTCAAGTCCTACGACACTCGAGGACAAGTCAACGACCTGACCATCCTGCCGGCGACCGCTATTAGTCCACGCCTTGATGGCCCGACTGGTATGAGCGGCAACAAAGTGTTTGACTACATGGGCAAGACCTACACGACTCGCGACATTGAACACCTGAAACTTTTTTCGATGCCCGGCAACCTTCGCGGCATGGGCCCAATCCAAGTCGCGTCTAACGACATCGCAACCGCTGTCGACCTCCGCAACTATGCGTCAACCTGGTTCGCCTCTGGTGGCGTCCCTACTGGCGTTCTAAAGACCGGCAAGATGCTCACAAAGGAGCAAGCCGAGGAGATCACCACAAACTGGCACACCAAGCAGGCAACTAGACAACTCGCGGTGTTGAGCGAAGGCTTCGATTATCAGGCCATAAACGCCACGCCCCAGGACTTGATGTTCACCGATGTAGCGGCACAGTCAACGCAGACTATTGCTCGCCTTTTTGGTGTGCCAGCCCGTTTGCTCCTGACCGGTGTCGATGGCACTAGCGACACTTACGCCAACCTCTCGGACGAGAACCAGCAGTTCTACCGTCACACCCTCATGGCTTACACGAACGCCATTGAGGACGCTCTCTCGGCTTGCCTACCTCGAGGCACGTCCGTTCGCTTCAACTACGAGGGACTCTACAAGGCAGACCAGAAGACTCGCTGGGAGATGTATGACATCGCTACAGCTGGTCAAGCATGGATGACGCCTGATGAAGTCCGCGCCAAGGAAGGACTCTAATGTCTGAAATCGAAACACGCCACATCGAGATGCGACTCGACGATGCTGAAGGCACTATTCGCGGCATTGCTGTGCCGTATGGCCAGACCGCTGACATCGGTGCCTATCAGGAGCAGTTTGCGCCGGGTGCTATCCGTTCCGTCGAGGACGTCAAGTTGTTTTATGGTCACCAACACGATGACCTGCCTATCGGTAAAGTCATCGAGGGTCGCGACACCGAAGAAGGCTTCGAGATTGTTGCCAAACTCACCAAGGGCGTTCAGCGCGCCGATGAAACCCTTGCGCTTATGCGTGACGGTGTTCTCAACAAGTTTTCGGTCGGTTTCAAGCCGGTCGAGCAGACTCGCGACGGCAACGTCGTGACAAGGACTCTCGTCGAACTCCTCGAGTTGTCCGTAGTTCCCTTCCCTGCATTCGCAGGTGCAGGTATCACCCAAGTTCGCGAAGAACAGGAAACTGAACCAAGCGACGACATCCAACCAGAAAGTGAGAGCGACGTGTCTGAAAACACTGAACTCGATGTTCGCGCGATCCAGGATGAGCTTGTTGAAGTTCGTCGCCTGGTCGAGGCTGGCATCACCCCACAGGCTCCTGTGGCACCTGCTCACGCTAAGTTCCGCAGCGTGGGCGAATACGCCAAGGGTATGGTCAAGGGCGACAGCGACGCTGTTGAACTTGCTCGCACCGCATCGACCTCGGCTGACGCCGCTATCGTTGCACCTTGGTTCGGCTACATCAACACCTTGATTGCCAACAACCGTCCAACCCTCTCGGCATTCCAGCGCGCTGCACTTCCAGCAACTGGCCTGACCGTTGAATACGCCAAGATTGACAGCAACACCCTCGACGTCGACCCACAGTCGGCTGAGAACGCTGCTCTGTCGTTCGGCAACCTGACCTTTGAGACCGTCTCGGCTGATGTCAAGACTTTCGGTGGTTACACCTCGTTCTCGAAGCAGTATGTCGAGCGTAGCCAGGTCAACACTCTCGACGCAGTATTCGAGGGCCTTGCAATCCAGTATGCAGCTGCAACCAACGCTAAGGTCGTTGCCGTTCTTGCTGCACTCGACTGGACTGGCAAGGTATTCGACGCTGACGGTGGCACTGCCTCGTCGCTCGCTGAGGGTATCGCCAACGGTGCATCCTACATCTACCAGAACAGCGGACTTCGTCCAGAGTTCATCATCGCCGCTCCAGACGCTTACGTGAACATCGTAAAGGTCGCAGCAGGCGACGGACGTCCTGTGCTGTCCCTGAACGGTGACGGAAGCAACACCATCGGCTCGGCCAACATCCCTGGACTCTCGGGTTCGGTATTCGGCCTGCCAGTGATCGTTGACCCACAGCTCGCCTCGGGTGTTGTCTACATGGCAAACTCGGCTGCAGTGATCACCATGGAGTCGGCTGGCGCACCTGCCCGTCTGACCGATGGCGACATCACCACCCTCACCGACACCGTGTCCATCTACGGCTACATGGCAGTTGCAACCCCACGCGTGGGCGCAATCGTCAAGCTAGACGTAACCGCCTAGGACTAAACCATGGCTGTGACGCTTCAGGACTTCAAAGACTACGTTGGGACTAAGGACGCCTCCGGGTTCCCTCAGCGTTGTCTGGACGCTGGACTCGCAGAGGTCAACGAACTGATTGGTGCGGTCACGACCGTTCCAACAGCCGTCAAAGACCTTTGCGTGCTTCAGTGCGCCTCTGAACACTGGAACCGTCGCAACGCTCCAAGTGGTATCGCTCAGTTCGCTGACGGAACGGGGCAGGGGATGAGAGTTAGTTTGGACACCAAACGTTCAATCTACGCTCAACTCCTGCCCTACCTAGGGTTCTCGGTATGAGCGAAGTAGGTGCTGCTAAGGCTGAACTGGCTCTGACCCTTCAGGCCGCGGACTTGGATGTTTACTCATACATCCCAGCACGCGTCACCCCACCGGTTATTGTCATTCGGTCAGGTAGCCCCTACCTCACTCCATCGTCGGTCGGCCAAGAATACTTGGTCAACCTAGAACTACAAGTAATCGCAGGTTTTGCTGACAACGAGTCATCCACCGATGACCTCGACGATCTAATCGAAGCGGCGCTCCTGGCACTACCAGCAGATGCAGGCCTGAAGGATGTTTCGGCACCCTACACGCTTGTCGCTAACGGTAACGACTACTTGGCTGCAACCATTGGAATAGACCTCCAAATCTCTATCTAAGAAAGGTTTTGACATGGCCGCCTCGACCAGAATCAAAGCAACAAACATCAAGTTCAACATCAACTCGACCGACTACTCGTGCGACGCTGACAGCATTGAACTAAGCCTCTCGGACGCACCTGGTGGCCAGCAGACCTTCTGTGAAGTTCAGCCCCTCCAGAACTGGAAGTTGAGCATCGCCGGTATCGCGTCGGGCGACTCTGCCTCGCTTTACCAGCTGCTTTTCGCTAACTACGGAACTGAAGTTGCATTCAGCGTTGCTCCACAGGGCAACACGACCGCAACCTCGTCTGCGCCAATCTGGGAAGGCACTGTCATCTTCGACACTCTGCCACCTCTCAACATGACCTCGGGCGACATCATGGCATTCGACGTCGAGTTGACTGTCAAGAACTCGGTTCACACTCCAAGCGCGACTCCGCCAATCTACTTCGGACTCAAGAAGAAGACCAGCTAGTCATGCCTACCATCGGTCAGACCGGTGGTGTCGTTCGCGTTACAGGGCTTCGGGAAACTATCAAGCAACTCGAAGCCCTGGGCGCGGACAAGGCCGAGATTGTCAACGCTAACTTTGAGGCCGCTGAAACACTACGAAAAGCGGCTTTGCCTAACGTGCCACTTTACCGAGGCAACCAAGGCGAAAATGAACGGCTCTACCAATACAAGTCGCCAGGATCTCTGAAATCGACGTTGCGCAGCTCTAAAGCCAAAGGCTATGCGCAGGTGCAAATGGGTAACGCTCGAGTTCCCTACGCTAACCCAATCCACTGGGGTTGGTTCTACGACAAAGAATGGTTTATTCAAAAAAACATCAAACCAAACTTGTTCTTGTATCGTGCCTTGGGCCAAACGCTAGACAGCATCTTGGTAAAGTATGACCGAGACATGCAAAACTTAATCGACAAATACGGACTCGGAGATAAAACCTAATGGCAACTATTGACTTCAACAGCATGACCTTGAACGAGGTTGAGCAAATTGAAATGCTCACCGGTCGCAACATTGACTCGATCATGGCGGACGATGCTCCACGCGGTCGAGCATTCAAGGCAATCATCATGATCTACAAGAAACGGACAGACCCAAACTTTACGTTTGAGCAAGCCGGCAACCTTTCACTCGAGGAAGCCTCAGCATTGTTCAACGGCGACGATAGCCCAAAAGCAAACTAGGAAAGGAACAAGCTCGACGAAAAGCAGAGTTCTGCGTGGCCACAAGGATGAGTCCTAGCGAATACGAGAACCTAACCCTTTACGAATACAAGGCATTCGTTGAGGCACTTGCCAGGTCGAACGGTGAACGATAATGGCTTCTCTAAATTTCAAGTTTGTAGCGAACGCCGCTGGACTCACCAAAGGCATCAACGACGCTAAAGGCAACCTGACAGGCTTTGAGAGCGCCACCAAGAC
>ERZ650311.905-NODE-905-length-16234-cov-9.356388_pt1 | contig 16234 bp, 23 predicted proteins | sample MGYA00376247_ERZ650311 | MGnify/ENA primary metagenome ERZ650311 (study PRJEB26733, sample SAMN07839324) | wastewater metagenome | biome: small river; feature: stream; material: water | place: USA: North Carolina | collected 2016-07-28 ... | reverse complement strand
TGGCTGCGGTCGCCCGAGGCGGCGAGCTTGCTGCCGTAGCCCGAGGCGGCGAGCTTGCTGCCGTAGCCCGAGGCGGCCGCATCAGGCTTGAGTGCAAAAGCGTCATTGCACAGCCCCATCAGGTACGCAATGCCGTCGCTGATGATCTGCGGGAGGTCGATCTCCGCGCTGATCGTGATTCGTGCTGCCGCGATTTTCGAGTCGTCATCGTGGCGACTCCCACTCAAGTCCACCACGGCATACCGGCTATCGAGCGGGTAATAGCTCCACACGTCGAGCGGGTTTTCGCAGGCGTGGAAGCCGCTCGAGCAGGCCGCGACCTCTCCGTCGTGCTCGTAGGTCTTGCCGGCCTCGAACTGGAAGCCTCGGCACTGCAGATTCTTGTCGAACGCCTTGTAGGCGCGGATGGGCGCTGCAGCGGCGGCGGTTTCTGCTGGCGCCTGGGCGGCGTCCTGAATCTCGGCTTGCGTCATCGTGGTCTCCCTGTCGCGGTAGTGCGTTGGGATGGATATTGATACGTTCGCGCATCACTGTCAATACGCAAACGCATTTTTTGTGCGATACTTCTCCTACCCGCTCATCCGGGCGGGATCAATCCATAGGAGATGTCACATGAAGCAAAACGAAGATGCGGCGCCGAGCATCCTGGATGACGTTTGGCGTGACGCCATGCGTTACCGCTTCGTTCGCGTTGCGGACGGGGTGAGGATCAGCCACGAGGCCGCGCGCGACCCTGTGGTCTACGACGAGGCGATTGACCGCGCCATGCGCGAGCGGGGGTGCGGGGGGTTGCCCAGGCCGGAGGGGTTCAGCCGAGACCCTACGCAGGCTGTTCTTGATGTGCTTGCAGAGCGCAGCCGGCAGATCGAGGTCGAGGGCTGGACACCGGAGCATGACGATGAGCATGGCGCTGGCGAAATGGCAGCGGCTGCCGCGTGCTACGCGCTCAATGCATCGGGATGCGGATGCGAAGTCGCCCGAAATTGGCCGTGGGAGGGCTCGTGGTGGAAGCCGAGCACCCCGCGCCGCGACCTCGTGAAGGCCGCTGCGTTGATCCTCGCCGAGATTGAGCGGCTTGACCGGATGTCGAGTCGCGGCGCGTATTGACGAGGATACGATCGCGTATCACAATGAGGCATGGACATTAAATCCTCCCTCCAAGAGATTTCCGCGGCAGGCATGAGCGACGCGGAAATCGGCGCAGTCATAGGCGCGCCTCAGTCGATCGTTACGCGACTTCGTAACGGCGTTCACAAGACAACCTCCTGGGAGCGCGGACAGGCAATCGTCGCGCTCGCGGAGCGACTGCGAGCCACGAGGCATTCCGCGCCAGATGAGAGCAGGGGGCGGCTCAATCAATGAGCATCAAGGTTATGTCCTTCGTATGGGACGGACTCCCGGCATCGGGTAGCGAACTGCTGGTGATGCTCGCGCTTGCGGATTGGTGCAACGACGAGGGGGGGAGCCTTCACCCGTCGATGCGGGCAGTCGCCGAGAAGGTCCGGGTTTCGGAAAAGCAGGCGCGGCGGATCGTCCATGGTCTCGAGGAGGCTGGGTACATCAAGGTCGTTGGCAATGCGACCGGGGGGGCGCCTGGGACTACGAAGCAGTACCAACTCAACGTTGCGAAGCTCAGGGCGCTAGCTGACCGCAAGCCGGCGCACAAGACCCCTCCCACCGATGTCACCCCTCCCACCGATGTCACCCCTCCCACCGATGTCACCCCTCCCATGGGTGGGAGGGTAGGGCTCCCACCCATGGGAGTAGAGGGCTCCCATGGGTGGGAGGGTAGGGCTCCCACCCATGGGAGCCAAACCACCAGTGAACCATCAGTGAACCACCAGTTAACCACCAAGGTTGCAGCGGCACCCGAGCAGGGCGTCGAAGCGGAGATTGTCGATGCCGCTGCCGCGCCATCGAGTCCGAAAAAAAGCAAGTCGCCGCTGACGCCGGAAATGCAGGAGGCGTGCAGATCGACATGGGATTCGTACTGCGATGCCTATGAAGCCCGGTATGGGGTGGCGCCGGTGAAAAACGCGAAGGTGGCCGGCATGGTTGTCTCGTTCGTCAAGCGGGTCGCCATGGCGGAAGCCCCGGGCATTGCCACGTGGTACGTGCAGCACCCGGGGCGCTTCTACGTCGAAAGGGGTCACGTCTTCGACCACCTTCTTAGGGACGCCGAAAAGCTGCGAACCGAATGGGCCACCGGCCGCGTCGTCACCACGACCGCCGCACGCCAGTCCGACCGCCGCGGAGCGATGGCCTCTGCGGTGCAGAACCTGCTTGCCGAGTGCGAAGGAGCCGAGAAATGAAACCGAGCATCCTGAAGGCTGTCGCGGTCACGGCAGAGCTCACCGGCACCGAGTTGTCTGAGGCGGCGCTGCGCGTGATGGCGGGTGACCTGGACGCCCACCCCGAGGCTGCCGTGCTGCGTGCGCTCGACCGCTGCCGCCGTGAGCTGAAAACTCGCCTGACGCTGGCCGCGGTGCTCGAGCGCATCGAGGGGCAGGACGGCCGGCCTGGCGCCGATGAGGCGTGGGCGATCGCGCTCGGCGCGCTGGACGAGGCCGAGACCGTCGTCTGGACGGAAGAGATCGCGCAAGCATTCGACGTTGCGCGCCCGATCCTCGAGGCACGCGACAAGGTGGGCGCCCGGGTTGCATTCCGGGATGCCTACGAGCGGATGGTGCGCGAGGCGCGAGAAGTGGGCCGGCAAGGGCGGTGGGTGGCGTCAATCGGCCACGACGCCAGCCGGCGCGATGCGGCGCTCACGCAAGCGGTGCAGCGCGGGCGCATTGCCGGCGAATCGGTGGCGCACCTACTGGCAGCCCCACAGGGCGACGGCGCAGTGACGGCCGCGCTGCTGCAAGGACGGCCGCAAGCGCTGCTCGAGGCGCCGGACCTGACCGAGCGCGAGCGAGAAACCAACCTTCGCGGCCTGGCCACGCTGCGCGCGCACCTGGCCGAGCTCGACCGCGCCGGAGAGGCGCAGCGGATCGCACAGGAAGCGCTGGCGCGCGAACACGGCGAGCAGATGCGCCAGCGCAAGGCGGAGGCGATGGAGAGGGTCGACGCACTGCTGCGGGAGCGCGGGCAATGAGTCTTCACGCCGTTTCCGGGAAGCACCAGGACGGAACCGCCTGGGCCAAGACGCCACCCCCCGGCGGCGCCCGCGGCTCGCGCTGGGAGGCCGCCATCCTCGAACTCGCCGAGGCCGGCGAACCGCGCTTCGTGAAGATCCTCGCCGAGCACGTTGCGAGCGGGGTGATCGTGTCGCCGCGCGCATCAGCCGCATTGGAGCCCGGCAATGCTACTGCCTGACATTCCGCGCGGCACGACCTGGACGCCCGACCACATGCGCGCTTGCCTCGCGCGCTGGATCGCAGCCCAACCGCCCGCGCCGCGCCGGGCATTTTTCGAGACATGGGAGCGCCGGCACGGCCACGCATCGGCCGCGGCGCTCCACGCACAAGCCAAGGCCGCATTCACGGCCGCAAGGGGGCGCACATGAGCTTCGCCCGCCAGATCGACGAGCAGCGCTACCGCGAGCAGACCGAGCGCCAGGCCAGGATGCCGGTGGTGACGAGCCCGACATTCCGGTGCGTGGCTTGTGGCCGACGCAGTGCCATGAAAGGCTACAAGCGGACCGCAGCGGGCAGCATCTGCGCTGCGTGCAATCAGGCGCGCGAGCAGCGCAAGGCAATCAGGGAGGCCAAGCAATGAAGCCGGTAATCATCGGAAACGCCACGCTCTACTTGGGCGATTGCAGGGACATCTTGCCGGCGCTGCCGAAGGTGGATGCGATGATTACTGATCCGCCGTATGGGATTGGTGCGGACAAAGGCGCCTCGGGGGGTGGGACCGATGCAAGCGGGCGTTACGCGCGCCGCCCAAAGCAATACGAGGGCGAATGGGACAGTGCGCGTCCGCAGGACTTCGTCGAGCTTATCGGCGCCGCCAAGATCAGCATTATTTGGGGCGGAAACTACTTCGCAGACATTTTGCCTCGCGGCGGACGGTGGCTGTTTTGGGACAAGTTGAACGCCATGCCTTCATATTCTGACGGAGAGATCGCATGGACAAACCTCTCGGGCGTGTCGGTTAAGAAGTTCACGCAATGCAACAACGGGCTGGCTTCGCTTCGTGACGGCGAGCGCGTTCACCCGACGCAAAAGCCGGTAAGCCTAATGCGCTGGTGCCTGTCATTTGTGCCTGATGCCAAGGACATACTTGATGCGTACATGGGAAGCGGCACGACCGGCGTTGCTGCCGTCCAGATGGGCCGCCGCTTCATCGGCATCGAGCGCGAGCCCAAGTATTTCGACATCGCCTGCCGCCGCATCGAAGACGCGCAGCGCACGACCGACATGTTCGCGCACGAGGTCCGCGACGCCTACGAGATGACCGCGCAGCAGGCGGACTTGTTGGAGGGGGTGAAGTGATCGACTTCGAGATCCCCGGCCCGCCCGTCGGCAAGGGCCGCCCGCGCGCCTTCCGCATGGGCAACAGCGTGCGCATGCACACGCCCGAGAAGACCGCGAGCTATGAGTCGCTCGTGAAGCTCGCCGCCAGGCAGGCGATGCGCGACGCCGCGCCGGCGGCCTTCCCGGTGGCGCTGTCGCTGGTCGTGCTGCACGCCATCCCGAAGAGCTGGAGCAAGCGCAAGCAGGACGCCGCGCTCGCCGGCACCGAGCGCCCGACCACGAAGCCCGACGCGGACAACGTGGCCAAGGCGATCGCCGATGCCTGCAACGGGATCGTGTGGGTCGATGACGCGCAGGTGGTCGAGCTGCGGGTAAGCAAGCGCTACAGCAGCACGCCTGGCGTAATGGTCGAGGTGAGGCCCGCATGATCTGTGCGCACTGTCGCCGCCCCCTGAAGCGCCCTGCTGCGCGCATCGGCCCGCTGTGCTTCGGTCCGGTTTGCGCGCGAAGGCTCGGGCTGCTGGCGCCGCCGTCGGTGCGGCATGCGGTGTGCGATGTGCGGTATCGGGTGGAGCGCGACGAGCGCACGCCGGACCTGTTCGCGGGGATTGCGGCCTGATGGCGTACCGTGTCGGCGAGGCTCACCCACATGCCGTGCTGACCGACGAGGAGGTCGACCGGCTGCTCGAGGATCGCGGCCCGGACCACGCGCCGCGCATGAGCTACACCGAGCTCGCGCGAAAGTGGGGCGTGTCCAAGTCGTGCGTGCGCGACATCGTGACCGGCTCGCGCCGCGGCCGGCTCGCTGCCGAGCGTGAGGTGGTGAAGCTGGAGTTCGTCGTGTCGCTGCCAACGCGCAGCAAGATCATGCGCCGCGGTGGCGCGAAGTGGCTGGAACAAGTGGTGGCGCAGGCATTCCGCGAGTGCGCCAGGGAATTGGAGGAACGAGAGTGAAGGAGCGCGGACTGACACCGAAGCAGGCGCGGTTCGTCGATGAATACCTGAAGGATCTGAACGCGACTCAGGCGGCGATCCGTGCGGGCTACAGCGCGAAGACTGCGGAGCAGCAGGGGCCGCGCGTGTTGGGTTATGTTTGGGTCGCCTCTGCGATCGCCAAGCGCATAAAGGCGCGCTCCGAGCGCACCGAGATCACGCAGGACCGCGTGTTGCAGGAGTACGCGCGGCTCGCGTTCCTCGATCCTGCAAAGCTGTTCGACGAGTCCGGGCGCCCGCTGCCGATTCAGCAGATGGATGAGGACACGCGGCGCGCGATCGTCGGCGTGGACGTGGCCACCGTCGGCAACGACCAGATGGGCGTCGGCGAGGTGCTGAAGCTGCGCCTGGCGGACAAGCGCGCCGCGCTCGATTCCGTTGCGCGGCACTTGGGCATGTTCAACGACAAGTTGGACCTGAACGTCACCGGCCCCTTGGCCGAACGACTGGCACGAGCCCGCGCGCGCAATGGCTGATCCCGAGCAGGAGCTCGTCGAGCTGGCCGCAGCCCGTACGCACGACCCGGTGCGCTGGACACAGTTGGCCTATGACTGGGGACACGGCGAGCTGGCCGACTACGACGGGCCGCGCGTATGGCAGGCCGAGATGCTGGCCGAGATCCGCGACCACCTGCAGAACCCGGCCACGCGCCACCAGCCGCTTATGATCGCACGCGCGTCCGGCCACGGCATCGGCAAGTCGGCCGGCATCGGCATGGTGGTGAACTGGGCGGTTTCGACCTGCGAGGACACGAAGGTCGTCATCACCGCGAACACCGACACACAGCTGCGCACCAAGACCGCGCCCGAGGTGGGCAAGTGGCAGCGCCTGTCGATCACCTCGCACTGGCTCGACGTGCAGGCCACCAGTGTGGCGGCGCGCGACAAGGACCACGCGAAGACTTGGCGCGCGGACTTCGTGCCGTGGTCCGAGCACAACACCGAGGCGTTCGCCGGCCTGCACAACAAGGGCAAGCGGATCGTGCTGATCTTCGACGAGGCTTCGGCCATCGCCGACAAGGTGTGGGAGGTGGCCGAGGGCGCGCTCACCGACGATGGTACGGAGATCATATGGATCGCCTTCGGCAACCCGACGCGAAACGTTGGGCGTTTCCGTGAGTGCTTCCGCCGGTTCAAGCACCGGTGGAAGGCGCGGCAGATCGACAGCCGCACGGTGGAGGGCACGAACAAGGAGCAGATCGCCAAGTGGGCGGCCGACTACGGCGAGGACTCCGACTTCTTCAAGGTCCGCGTGCGCGGCATGTTCCCGTCGATGAGCGCGCGCCAGTTCATCGGCGAGGCTGACGTGGCCGCGGCCTATGGCAAGGTGCTGCGCCCCGAGCAGTACGAGTTTGCGCCGAAGATCCTGACGGTCGACCCGGCCTGGGAAGGCGACGACGAGTTCGCCATCGGCCTGCGGCAAGGCCTGTCTTTCCGCATCCTGCGGACCATGCCGAAGAACGACAACGACCTGGTGGCGGCGCGCGTTATCGCCGACCTCGAGGACGAGCACAAGGCCGACGCGGTTTTCGTTGACGCCGGCTACGGTACCGGCATCGTGTCGGCCGGCCAGGGTATGGGGCGCGACTGGACGCTGGTGTGGTTCGCGGGGGCGTCCGCAGACATCGGGTGCCTCAACAAGCGCGCCGAAATGTGGAAGGCGGCGCGCGACTGGCTGAAGTCCGGCGGTGCGCTGCCCGACGATCCTCAGTTGCGTGACGAGCTCCAGGCGCCCGAGATCGTTCCGCGAGCTGACGGCAAGGTGCAGATCGAGAGCAAGAAGGACATGAAGACGCGCGACGTGCCGTCACCGAACCGGGCCGACGCGCTCGTGCTCTCGTTCGCCTTCCCCGTCGTCAAGCGCAACCCGCTCGACGCTTACCGCAACGACCGCGGCAGCCGCGGCGACTACGACCCTTATCGCGCCATGCGCTGACGGGGTGCGCGTGGTTCGTGCGCGCGCCCGTATCGTCGCCGCCATGGCCATCGAAATCCGCGAAGTCCGTGTCGGCGACTACCTCGACCAGGTGGGCGCGCTGGCCGCCCTGAACTGGGCGGAGACCGGGTTCGACTTTCCGCTGGACCTGTCGCGTGCGCACTACGAAGCACTGGACGCGGCTGGCGTACTTTTTGCCCTGGCCGCGCTCGATGACGGCGCGCTGGTGGGCTACTGCACCGCGGTCGTGTCGCCACACCCGTTCAACCCCGCGGTGGTGTGCTGCGCGTCCGACGCGCTCTTCGTGCATCCCGACTACCGCAGCGGCTCGACCGGCGCGCGCCTGATCCTCGAGGCCGAGCGCGTTGCAACAGAGCGCGGCGCCATGCGCATGCTGTGGCACACCCGAGCGGGCACGCCGCTGGCCTCTGTGCTCACCCGGCGCGGCTACGAGCCCGCCGACATCACCGTCATGAAGAGGCTGAATCATGGGAATTGAAGCGGCAATCATCGGCGCCGCAATTGCTGGCGCAGGCGCGTCCGCCTACTCGGCGAAGAAGGAGTCCGACGCGCAGAAGAAGGCGCAGCGCTCGGCCGAGGCGATCGCCGAGAAGCAGAAGAACCAGGCCGAGCGCGAGTTCAACCGCGCGAACGCGAAGACGCCCGATCTTGCCGGCATCATGGCCAGCAACACGCGCGCCGAGGGCGCCGGCAGCACCATGCTGACCGGTCCGCAGGGCGTGAGCCAGGACGCGCTGTCGCTCGGCAAGAACACTCTGCTGGGCGGCTGACATGAGCAAGCCCGAACGCGACAAGCTCTTCACCCGGTGGGGCGCGCTCAAGTCCGAGCGCTCGAGCTGGCTCACGCACTGGCGCGAGATCAGCGATTACCTGCTGCCGCGCTCGGGGCGGTTCCTCACGACCGACCGCAACAAGGGCGACAAGCGCCACAACAACATCTACGACTCGACCGGCACGCGCGCGCTGCGTGTGCTTGCTGCCGGCATGATGGCTGGCATGACGAGCCCGGCGCGACCGTGGTTCCGCCTGGCCACGGCCGACCCCGAGATGATGGCCAGCGAGCCCGTCAAGGTCTGGCTGCATGACGTGCAGCGCCTGGTGCTCGACGTGTTCGCGCGCTCGAACACCTACCGCGCGCTGCACTCGATGTATGAGGAGCTGGGCGCCTACGGCACGTCGGCCTCGATCATCGTCGATGACTTCGACAGCGTGATCCATCACCACACGCTGACCGCAGGCGAGTACGCGATCGCCTCCGACTACCGCGGCAAGGTCCAGACGCTTTACCGCGAGTTCGACCTGACCGTGGCGCAGATGGTGGGCGAGTTCGGCCGCGACAAGGTGAGCCCGGCGGTGCGCACTCTTTTCGACCGCGGCAACCTCGACACCTGGGTGCCGGTGATCCACGCGATCGAGCCGCGCAGCGACCGCGACGCCACCAAGCGCGACGCGCAAAACATGGCGTGGAAGTCGGTCTATTTCGAGCCCGGCTGCGAGGCGGGCCGCTACCTGTCCGAGTCCGGCTTCGAGCAATTCCCGGCGCTGGTGCCGCGCTGGGCGGCCTCGGGCGGCGACATCTACGGCAACAGCCCGGGCATGGAAGCGCTGGGCGACATCCGCCAACTGCAGCATGAGCAACTGCGCAAGGCGCAAGGCATCGACTACATGACGAAGCCCCCGCTGCAGGCGCCCACGTCGATGAAGAACCGCGACCTGGACACCCTGCCCGGCGGCGTGAGCTTCGTCGACACGGCCTCGCCCACGGGCGGCATCCGCACGGCCTTCGAGGTGCGGCTGGATCTCAACCACCTGCTGATGGACATCCAGGACGTGCGCGAGCGCGTGCGCTCGACGTTCTACGCCGACCTCTTCCTGATGCTAGCCGGCTCCGACCGCACCAACATGACCGCCACTGAGGTGGCCGAGCGCCACGAGGAAAAGTTACTCATGCTCGGCCCGGTGCTCGAGCGGCTGCACAACGAGCTGCTGGACCCGTTCATCGAGATGACCTTCGCACGCCTGGTGCGCGCGGGCGCCCTGCCCCCGCCCCCGCCCGAGCTGCAGGGCATGGACATCAACGTCGAGTTCGTTTCGATGCTCGCGCAGGCGCAGCGCGCGGTGGGCACGAACTCGATCGACCGCTTCGTCGGCAACCTGGGCATGGTCGCGCAGATGAAGCCCGAGGTGCTGGACCGTTTCGACGCCGACCAGTACGCCGAGATCTACGGCGACATGCTGGGCGTCGATCCGCGCCTGATCGTGGCCGACGACAAGGTGGCGCGGATCCGCCAGCAGCGCGCCGAGGCTGCGCAGCAGCAGGCGCAGGCCGAGCAGATGGCGCAGGGCGCGCAGGCCGCCCGCAACCTGGCCGCCGCCGACACCCGCGGCCAGAACGCGCTGACCGACGTAATGCAAGCCTTCAGTGGCTACACGACCTGAGCGAGATGGCATGCACGAGGAGAGCGTGACGTTGACCAAGCTGCTGGAGTCAATCCCCGAACCATTCCGCGCCGCGATCCTGGCCACGGTCGTGGCGCTGCTGCGCATCCTGTACGACGGGCGCGAGCCGCGGTGGGTGCGCAGATTCCTCGAGGCGATGCTGTGCGGCGCCATCGCCTTGGGCGTTGCGCACCTGGTCGAAGCGCTTGGGATGACACAAGGCTGGGGCACCTTCCTGGGCGCCTCGATCGGCCTCTTCGGCGCCGACCAGGTGCGAGAGTGGGGCCGATGTATTGCAGAGAAGAGGGTGAGATGAACTTCGATGTGGCTTTCGAGAAGCTGATCGGGCGCGGCTGGGCGCGGCGCATCGCCGACAACCTGCTCGAGGCCTGACATGGACAAGATCACAGACCTGGCCGCCTGGAAGGCCTCGCACGTCAAGCCGATCGCCGACGCATGCCGCTGGTCCGAGGCGATCGAAACCGTCCTGGCTACGAACCTGCGGCTGCTGTTCGCCTGGCAGCGGGTGGCGCTGCGCTCGATCTGGAGACTGTGACCATGTGGCAAGCGCTGATCCCCGCGGTGGTGTCCGTGATCGACAAGGTGCTGCCCGATCCGCAGCAGGCGGCCGAGGCCAAGCTGCGCGCGCTCGAGCTCGGCCAGCGCGGCGACCTCGCCCAGCTCGACGCCGAGGTGCGGCTCGCGCTCGGGCAGATGGAGATCAACAAGGCCGAGGTGCAGACCGACCTGTTCCGCGGCGGCTGGCGGCCCGCAACAGGCTGGTGCTGCGTGGCCGGCCTCGCCTACCAGTTCATCGCCCAGCCTCTGCTGCCGTGGTGCGTGGCGCTTTTCGGCGCGACCGTGCCGCCCCTGCCTGCCATCGACAACGAAACCCTGCTCGTGCTGCTCACCGGCATGTTGGGCCTGGGCGGGATGCGCACATTTGAACGAGTCAAGGACAAAGCCTGAAGGAGACTGGAAGCATGACGAAGAAACTCAAGAGCGGTACGCCGTTCGTGTACGACGAGAATGACCGCGTGGTCGGCATCCGCGATCCGCACACCGGAACCGATACGGATCTGGTCACTGCGGCAACGGGTCCGGGTGGGGGGATTGCACTGTCGGTCGGTGGCGTGTCTGCCGAGCTGCCCGAGATTGCAACTGCACAGTCCGCCGCCACGCTGGCATCGGCCACCGCAGCCCTTACGCCTATCCTCACGGACGAGCGCGAGTACATCCAGGGTTACTACGTCAAGGTCGGCGGCACGCGCACGACCGGGCGTAGCACGCCCGGAGACTGGTCGGACGCGAACTGCTACGGCGCCATTCAGACTGCGCTCAATCAGGGGTGGACGAGCGACGATGCAATCGTCATCGACGATGGCGAATGGGTGACGCCATCATTGTCTCTGTCCACTACCGCGGCCCTAACCGGCGCTGACATCGTTATCCGATCGCGCTCGATGGATCGGAGCAGGAGCAGTCTGACATTTACCGGGATAAACGGATTCGCGGTCAATAATTCTACGAAGTTGCTCGGGTTGCGTGTGCGTGGCATCACGATCGGCGCGGGCACAATTACTAGCGCATCCCCGGTACTGCTGGCATGCACTCAGCCGAGCAGAAATGTGGTGTTTGAGGACTGCGATTTTGCCGACACCGTGATCGACGCGCCGGCAAACAACGGCACGCATGGGTTCTTTCAGTGTGGAACCAGCGGAACGCGAACGGTGACATTCGTGCGCTGCCGGTTCTACCGCATGCATGCCACAATGCTAGGCAATCTGTGGTTCGCTACCGGGATCGCTGGGTGCAAAGCGGTTTTTGATGACTGCGATTTCGGCGTTCCGGGACTGGGTGGTTTGAGCGCAATGGCAATGTCTCCGACTGGCGGATGGATTGGCGGCATCGCCGGGCCTCTGGATGTTGAGATCCTGAACTGCCGTCAGTACGGAGTGGAGGTCGAAGTCACCGCCCCAGGAGGTGCAGCGCATCCTTTTGTGTCGATCTCGGGGACGCTAAAGATTGACGGGCTGTATATCGAGGAGACGCACGTAAAAAACGGTCAAGCGGGCGTGTTTGGCGTGCGGGTGGCGGGGCCATACGACATCAAGCGGCTATACGCTAGCCACTGCAGCAGCACTCCGGGATGGGGCCAGAATACGACAGGCGGGGCTCTGATGATTTACGGGCCAGGAGCAGATGGGGTCGCAGAAGAGATTGTCATTCGGAATTGCATCAGTGATTTCGGAACCGCGGTGTATTGGGGGCAGGGCGGCGGCGGTGAAGTAAGGGCGGTCGTCGCGTATGACTGTATCGCGCGGGTAGACTCGCTCCTGTATTCGGGCGGGTGGGGAGATACCAGTGCGGTCGGCATCGTCGCGGTAAATTGCGCTCTCGGCGTCGGTGGGTCCGGCCACCCGCAACCAGGGACCGGGGGGGTTCTGTACGTGCATCTGCATACGACGATGGGGACTCGGGACAAGCTCGCAGAGTACCGTCACGTGCGGCTGATCGGCTGCGAGAACGCAGACGTAATCGAGGATGGCGCGAACACGTTGTTGGTCTACAACGCCAACCCGACGTATCTGCTGACCGTGGCGGTTGAAGATACTGCTGCTGCGGGAGGCGTCGGCAATCACATCCGCGTGTCGGGGACTGGCGGCGCGGTCAGCATCGCCGGCGACGTGGCCATCCCTGGCGGGGCCGCATCTGTTACGACCGAGGGCACGATCACGGGAGGTCTCAACGTCACCGGCAATGTGCAAGGGTTCCCGCGCAAGCCGACGCTTGACGAGGCGATCGCCTGGGCGCGGCACGCAGCCGGCATCTAATCCCCCTCGCGCTCTCGTCACGACGACACGCGTACTGACCCGGCAGGCTCCGGGATGCCGAGACGATCGGCGCAGCGCCCGGCCCCGTGCCGGGCGTTTGCTTGTGGGCTTCCCTTTTTTTGCGCCTGCGCCGCGGCGAAAGTGAGCATGCCGGTGCGGGTGTGCGCGATTTCTCCTCTCCTCTCTCAATCCCCGCTCGTACCGGCACCTATTTCGAGGGATGCGATGACGAATACTTGTGCGAGCGAAGCCGCGAACGGCGCCCGGGGTTGCCCGGGTGCCGTCGGGGCGCGGCGGATCGTGCTGGAGGCGGGGCCCGCGGGGCAGGTGCGGCGCTTCGTCAGTGGCGGGGTGAGCCTGGCGGAGGGGCGGGATTCGAGCTGGGTGACGGTGACGCGGACGGGGCAGTTCACGGATCCGCGCTATGGCCAGTTCGAGATCACGCGCGAGTTGCTCGAGCAGATGGTGCGCAACTTCGATGCGGCGGTGTACGGCCAGAAGGTGTTCATCGATGTGGCGCACAAGCCGCAGGACGGGGCGGCGGGCGAGGTGCTGAAGCTGGCGGTGGAAGGCGACCGCCTGCGGGCGCTGGTGAAGTGGACGGAGTTCGGGCGCCGCGCGGTGCAGGAGCGCGGCTTCGCGTACCTGAGCGCGGAGTATCACGAGAACTGGAAGGACAACGAGAAGGGTGAGCCCCATGGATGCGTTCTCCTGGGGGCGGGGCTTGTGACGCGGCCCTGCATCAAGCGGCTTGACCCGGTGCAGTTGAGCGAGGGCGACGGGGAGGCACCGATGGTGCTGCATCCGAAGCTGCAGGCGGAATTGATCCAGGAGATTGCGGACATGAAAGAGAAGTACCTGAAGCGGCTGCGCGAGTATCTCGCAGGCCTGAAGACCCTTTCGGAAGGGGTGATCGAGCAGATGGTGAAGGCGCTGGGTGTGGCGCTGGGGCCGGTGATCGAGGACGGGCAGGCGCTGCGCCTGACCGAGGGCTTCGAGGCGCAGGGCAAGGCGCTGGCGGAGCAGATCGGCGGGCAGGCGGCGCAGGTGACGCTGAGCGTGGCCGGCGGGCTGGATGCCGCTGCGGTGAAGGCGGAGGTGGCGCGCGTGCTGGCGGAGCAGGCAGCCGCGGCGAAGACGCTGGCCGAGGGGGTGGAGGCGAAGCGCAAGCTGTTCGCCGATACGCTGGCCGAGGCGGGCAAGGGGCTGAGCGAGGACGTGCGCCGCGAGCTGGGCGAGAGCCTGTCGGGCCTTATCGGCGCGGACACGCCGGATGCGGCGGTGAAGGCGCTGGCCGAGAGCCAGGCGGCACTGGCGGCGAAGATGGAGGCGAGCCGCCAGCTGTCGGCGATGGGCTTTGCCGTGGCCGGGCGCCCCTTCATCAGCGTGGATTCGTCCAACGAGGTGAAGGCGCTGCAGGAGTCGATCGACAAGCGCCTGCGCGTGGCGGGCAAGCCGGTGGGCGAGGCGAACCGCGAGCTGGCCGAGAAGGTGCTGGCCGAGTTCGACCGCGCGAATGCGCCGCAGCTGCACGCCGAGCACAAGATGCTGGCCGGCGGCGATGGCGTGGTGAGCGACGTTGCGGTGCCGGCGATCTTCGAACGGACGGTGATCCGCGAGGCGCTGTACGGCCTGGTGGGCCTGCAGTTCGTGAATTCGGGCACCTATCCCTTCAGCGCGAGCGCGCTGATTCCGTACAGCTACCGCGACACCGCGGGGGCGGGCCGGGGCAGTACCCGGGTGTACGAGGGCCAGGGCGTGCCGCGTGCGGGCGTGAAGCAGGTGAGCGACACCGCGTATCCGATTCCGCAGAAGCTGGCGTTCGAGGTGTCGGACGAGCTGCGTTACCTGACCGGTAACGGCCAGCTCGACTTCGACATCGTGGCGGAGAACGTGCGCAACGCGGTGCGGATCATCGGCGAGGACTCGGAGAAGATGATCTTCGACGAGATCCTGAACGCGAGCGACGAGTACAGCGCGGTGGCGGTGACCAACGAGGCGACGGCGACGGCCAACGGCACGAACAAGGTGTTCGTGCTGGATAACTTCCCGGTGGTGCGCCCGCGCAAGGTGTACGACCTGCAGGGGAACCAGATCGGCAACACGGTGAATCCGGTGGTGATCAAGCTGAACAGCGTGACCATCAACGAGTGGGCCGCGGGCGTGTCGGCGGACACCTACTACACCCTGGATTACAACATGGGCGAGCTGCGCTTCGTGAATGAGACGGGCACGGTGATTGCGCCGACGAACACGCATGCGATCGTGGCGAGCTACAGCTACGCGACGAACGTGTTCAAGTTCGACACCGACCTGGGCAGCCTGACGGTGAAGGCGAAGTGGGACGACTTCCTGTACCGCTATGGGCTGCGCAAGGCGCTGATCGAGGATTCGCGCAGCTACCGCGCCGACCTGGGCCTGATGAGCGGGACGGTGATGACGGCGGTCGAGCAGGCGGAGACCTTCGGGGCCAACTTCGGCCGCCCGGGAACCGACCTGACCGCCGACGGCAACCTGGGCCGGATCAAGGGCGTGCCGAACTTCAAGGCGTTTGCGCCGGGCCTGGCGATGGCCGACCAGCGCATCGTGATCGGCGAGCGCGGCCTGACCCGCTACCGCATGATGAAGCCGTGGAGCATGGGCCAGCTCGAGAACCAGAAGAATGCGACCGGCCGCTTTACCGGCAAGAAGGAAGCGTACGGCGACCAGTTCGTGATCCTGCACACGCCGACGCCGCTGAAGGCGGGCTTGACCAGCATCGTGCTGTACAGCGGCACGGGCCGCGTGGATCGCGCGGCGTGATGAAGGGGTTTTGTCTCCCTGTGTGAAGGTGTGCCCCGGCGCTGGCGACGGTGCCGGGGATTTTTTCGAGGACGGGATGATGATCGGTGTGGAGAACAAGGGCGCGTCGCCGATGTATGTGGCCGGGGTGATGATCCCGGCGGGCGAGACGCGCGGCTACGGCGAGCTCGCCCGCGCGCTCGGCCGGGGCCTTGAGCGGCGTGTCGGTGTGGGCGTCGTCCCAGACCGGGTCCTCGATGCTGTCGAAGACCTGGCGCACGCAGCTGCACGGAATCGAACATCTCGGACCCAGCGGACGCCGCGGCAGCCGCTCCGGTGACGGCCGACCGGGCTTGATGATCGCGCTGTGGCACGGCGTAGCAGGCACATATGGCGATGACAAGGGCAACGCGAAAGCACAAACCATCGGCCTGCGCACCTTCCTGATCCAGCTTTTCCAGATACCGGCAGAGGACGCCGACCACGACCCCGACGCCCGCGACCCTGGCGACACAGGCCAGCAGCGCCGCAACGGTGGCAGCACCTGCAGGCTCAACGACCTGCTTTGCGCGCTCCAGCAGCACAACGATGGCCTTTGCGATCTCGTCATCCGTGACGGTGACAACCTTGTCGATGTGCTTTGCGATTAGCTCAAACGGAATGTGACCAGGCTTAGCCACCGCAATACCGTCTGCGATGGTTCGCTCGGTCTTGATCTCGACCTCTTTGCCAGCCTTGAGCGATGGCGGGTAGGAAGCAGCGTTCTTCGACTGCACACCGATGATCTTGATCTTGCGGCCTTGCTGT
>ERZ650311.904-NODE-904-length-16280-cov-19.470139_pt1 | contig 16280 bp, 13 predicted proteins | sample MGYA00376247_ERZ650311 | MGnify/ENA primary metagenome ERZ650311 (study PRJEB26733, sample SAMN07839324) | wastewater metagenome | biome: small river; feature: stream; material: water | place: USA: North Carolina | collected 2016-07-28 ... | reverse complement strand
TCATCGTTGGCGGCAACGTCATCAAGGTGCTCGCAGAGCGCAACCCAGAAGACCTCCCTTGGGGCGAGCTAGGCGTTGACATCGTTATCGAGTCGACCGGTCGCTTCACCGAGGCAGAGAAGGCATCGGCTCACATCAAGGCTGGCGCTAAGAAGGTCATCATCTCGGCTCCTGCAACCGGCGAAGACGCAACCTTCGTTATCGGTGTCAACGAGCACCTGTACGACAACGAGAAGCACCACATCATCTCGAACGCATCGTGCACCACCAACTGCCTTGCTCCATTCGCGAAGGTCTTCAACGACAAGTTCGGTATCGAGAACGGTCTCATGACCACTGTTCACGCTTACACCGCTGACCAGAACCTCCAGGACGGCCCACACAGCGACCTACGTCGTGCACGTGCAGCCGCTCTGAACATCGTCCCTTCGTCGACCGGCGCTGCTAAGGCAATCGGCCTAGTTCTTCCTGAACTAAAGGGCAAGCTAGACGGTTACGCACTTCGCGTTCCAGTCCCAACCGGTTCGATCACTGACCTCACCCTCGTTTCAAAGACCGAGGTCACCGTTGACGAGATCAAGGCTGCTTACAAGGAGGCTGCTGCAAGCGGCCCGCTAAAGGGCATCCTTGCTTACACAGAGGCGCCAATCGTGTCGTCAGACATCGTTACCGACCCACACTCATCGATCGTTGACGCTGGCCTAATCAAGGTCATCGGCAAGACCGTGAAGATCAGCTCGTGGTACGACAACGAGTGGGGTTACTCAAACCGCCTCGTTGAGCTCACCGAGCTCGTAGCGAGCAAGCTCTAAAACCTAGCCTCACGGCTGGGCACAAGTGAACTGGGTTCAGATTTAGGTCTGGACCCAGTTCTCACTTAGATACACAAAACGAAAGACCAATCAATGCGAACTCTGGCCACCCTTCCAAGCCTCGATGGCAAGCGCGTCATCATCCGTTGCGACCTGAATGTCCCTCTGGATGGTGACCGCATCACCGACGACGGCCGAATCGTCGCTTCGGTGCCAACCATCAAGTACCTGACCGACCAGGGCGCTAGCGTCATCGTCATTTCGCACCTCGGCCGCCCCGATGGTGCTCCAGACGCGAAGTACTCGCTCGCTCCGGCTGCAAAACGCCTTGGCGAATTGCTCGACCAGGAAGTCTTCTTCGCGACCGACACCGTCGGTAGCGAGGCTCGCGGAGCCGTCAAAGCGCTGGATCGCGGGGGAGTAGTCGTGCTCGAGAACCTGCGCTTCAATGCAGCCGAGACCAGCAAGGATGCGGCCGAGCGCGAGGCGTTTGCCGCCAAGCTCGCCGAGTTTGCAGACTTCTTCGTTAGCGATGGCTTCGGTGTCGTACACCGCAAGCAGGCCAGCGTGTATGAGCTCGCAAAACTGTTGCCTAGCGCAGCTGGCCAGCTAATCGAGAAGGAGGTCGAGGTGCTTCAGCGCCTGACCACCTCGCCGGAACGCCCATACGCCGTTGTTCTGGGCGGGTCAAAGGTTTCAGACAAGCTCGGTGTGATCGACCACCTGCTGCCAAACGTAAACAAGCTGCTCGTTGGTGGCGGCATGGTCTTCACCTTCCTCGCCGCTCAGGGCCACAAGGTCGGTTCAAGCCTGCTCGAGCAGGACCAGATTGCCACCTGCCAGGAATACCTCAAGCGCGCTGCAGAACTCGGTGTCGAGGTCGTTCTGCCGACCGACATCGTTGTCGCCAGCAAGTTTGGTGCCGATGCAGAGGTAGCAATAACCGCGGCCGACGCAATCGAGTCGAGCCCATTCGGTTCGACCGGTCTGGGGCTAGACATCGGCCCAGATTCGGCTAAGCACTTCGCCGAGGTAATCCGCGCATCGAAGACCATCTTCTGGAACGGTCCGATGGGCGTTTTCGAGATCGAGAAGTTCGCCAACGGCACCAAGACCGTTGCTGCCGCACTGACCGAAACCGAAGGCTTCAGTGTCGTTGGTGGTGGTGACTCGGCGGCTGCCGTGCGCATCCTCGGTTTCGCAGATGACCAGTTCGGCCACATCTCGACCGGCGGTGGTGCAAGCCTCGAATTCCTAGAGGGCAAGAGCCTTCCTGGTCTAGAAGTTCTGGGCTTCAACGCCTAAGTCGCAATCAACGAACCCCTAAGTCGCAAGCAACTCGAGTTTTCAAAAGAAGGATCTGAAATGTCAAACCGCGTCCCATTCATCGCAGGCAACTGGAAGATGAACCTCGACCACCAGCAGGCAATCGCACTTGTGCAGAAGTTGGCCTGGACCCTGAACGAGGCCGGTCACGACTACGCAGGCGCAGAGGTCGCGGTATTCCCACCGTTCACCGACCTTCGCACCGTTCAGACCCTGATCGATGCAGAGAAGTTCGAGCTCGCCCTCGGCGCTCAGGACCTCTCTAAGCACGATTCGGGCGCATACACCGGTGAAATCTCGGGTGCTTTCCTGAGCAAGCTTGATGTGAAGTATGTGCTCATCGGTCACAGCGAGCGTCGCAGCTACCACAACGAAGATGACTCGGTAGTTCAGGCGAAGACCGCCGCGGCATTCCGTCACGGTCTCGTGCCAGTGATCTGCGTCGGTGAGACCCTCGAAGAACTCGAGAACGAAGGCGCCAGCGCGGTTCCTGTTCGCCAGACTCTCGCCGCGCTAGCCGGCCACGAGAACCTGGGTGAGTTCGTGATCGCATACGAACCGGTTTGGGCCATCGGCACCGGCAAGGTGGCAACTCCTGAAGAAGCTGCCAACGTTTGCGGAAAGATTCGTGAGGCCATCGCAGCCGAGCATGGCGCGGAACTCGCGGCCAAGACGCGAATCCTTTACGGCGGTTCGGTCAAGGCAAACAACGTCGCGGGCTTCCTGAAGAGCGTAGAGGTTGACGGCGTTCTCGTTGGCGGCGCGAGCCTCGATGCCGACGAGTTCAGTGGCATCGCGCGCTTCCAGAAGCACATCGCTCTATAATTTTCTAGGTTCAACTAGTCGAAGGACAGTTGACTGACTCACCGGGTTACTAATCGCCCACCGGGTCACTAATCGAAGAGGAACAAACTCATGGCTGCAATTCACATCGCTCTGTATGTGCTACTGGCGATCACCAGCTTGCTGCTGACCCTGCTTATCCTGCTCCACAAGGGACGCGGCGGCGGTCTGTCAGACATGTTTGGTGGCGGTGTTACCAGCAACCTGCAGTCATCAGGCGTTGCAGAGCGCAACCTGAACCGCATCACCGTAATCCTCGGTGTGGTCTGGGTCGTCGTCATCATCGCCCTCGGTCTGTTCACTCGCTTCAACATCGCCTAAAGCGACCGTACGAGCTAAGTAGGGGACACTAACTCATGACTACGGGTGGATCAGCAATTCGTGGCTCGCGCATCGGCGCTGGCCCAATGGGCGAACAGGACCGCGGCTTCAAGGCTGAGCGTATCGTTCGTAACTACTACTGCATCAACGGTCACAACCAGAACCCGATGTTTGCGGCGAATGTTGACGAGGCAGACATCCCTGAGACCATCGACTGCCCAAACTGTGGACTTCCGGCTGGTCAGGACAAAGACAACCCGCCAGTAGTCGCCAAGCACGAGCCATACAAGACTCACCTGGCGTATGTGAAAGAGCGTCGCACCGACGAAGAGGCCGAGCAGTTGCTCGAAGAGGCCGTGGCTGCGGTTCGCGAACGTCGCATCCGTCTTGCCGAAGCGGCAAAAGCTTCAGCTAACTAATTACTAGACTCACCAACGCCTGATTAGATTCAGGCTGGTCTAGTCGATCTGTGCGGCAGCAGCCGCATCAATAAACCAGACGTTCTTTTCACGCGCGTTCACGCGGCCAACCGGCAGGCGCTCAGGTGCATCCGAGAACGCAATCTCGACTGCGTCGGCCTTATCGGCACCAGCAACGGTGAACCAAACCTCGCGAATGCGATCGATCGCCTCATAGGTCAGACTAAGGCGCTGCGGCGGCGGCTTCGGGGAGTCGTGTTCGGCAATCACGTCAATGCCCTCAGCAGGAAGCTCCTTGCCCGGGAACAATGATGCGATGTGACCGTCAGGGCCCATACCCATGAAGGCGAAGTCGATGTCAGGTTGCAGCGCAGCAAAATGTGAGGCAAAGAACTCGGCCGCCTCATCGAGCGAGAGCCCTGAGTCGGTCGACGGAAACTCGTGCAGATTTTCACGGGGCACCTCGATGTGCGCGAGTAGCGCATCCCAAGCCTGTTTGAAGTTGCGGTCGACTGAATCGGCAGCCACATAGCGCTCATCGCCCCACCAGAAGTGCACCCTCGAGTAATCGATCTGGTCGCGCTTGGCGTGGGCATTCCAGACAGCAAGGGTTTTGATTCCGACCGTGCCGCCGGTGATGCCGATGTGGATCGAATCCTGAGTCTTCAAGACTTCGAGGATGCGCTCGATAGCGGCATCCGCCGCTGCGATGGCGGTTTCGTCCGCTGTCGCATACTGGCGAATGATTACCTCGGTCATGGGTTACTTGGTCTTGAAGGTCGCAATGACCTTGCCGAACAGGTCGTCTGGGTCGAGGCGACGCATGTCTTCGCTCAGGCAGTCGCGGAGGCTGCGGCGCGGCAGCGAAATCTCACGAGTCGGCTGAGTTGGCTGAATCAAGGTGGCTACCTCAGGAAGGTTGCGAACAATCTCGATGTCGCCACTCTTGCGAGTTAGCTTCACACCGCGGATGCCGCTGACGGCATTGCCACGAACGTGACGGACGAGCTTGACGTCTACCTTGAGCTTCAGTTTTAGCCAGGCGGCGAGCAGGTCGGTGCTAGGGGAGTCTTCGGCACCCATGACCTCGACCGATTCGACCGAGTCATAAGGCGGCTGGTCGAGGATTGCGGCGAGCTGAGCACGCCACAGAGTGAGTCGGGTCCAGGCAAAGTCGCTGTCGCCTGGCGCATAGGTCTTGGCGAGGTTAGCGAGGAATGCGTGGTGATCCGACGATTCTGCTGCGTCGGTGATGCGACGAGTAGCGATGCGGCCGATTTGCGAGGCCGAGACGTCCTTAGGGGCCGCAGAAGGCCACCAGGCGACCACAGGCGCATCTGGCAACAGAAGACCCGTGACGAGGCTTTCAGGCTCGTTCGCGACCTCTCCATAGGCGCGCAGGATGATGACCTCAGAAGCGCCGGCGTCGCCACCGATACGAATCTGAGCATCGAGGCGGTCTTCGCCATTTGCGGCTTCAGAGGATGAGTCATCGGCCAGCACGATTACGCGACACGGGTGTTCGTGCGACGACTCGTTTGCGGCCTTGACGGCTGCCTCAAGCCCGGCAAGGTCGGTCTGAATGACCAGGGTCAACACACGACCGAGAGCGACTGCGCCGCCCTGCTCGCGAATCTGAACCAGCTGCTTCGAAACCTTGCTGATGGTTGTGTTTGGCAGATCGACGATCACGGGATTCTCCAAGCTCGGCCGTCTGCGGCCATCATTTCGTCAGCAGATGCTGGACCCCAGCTACCAGGGCGGTACTGGTCGACCTTGGCATCCTGTTTTGCCCAGAATTCAAGGATCGGGTCAAGAATCTTCCACGAGAGTTCGACTTCTTCATGACGCGGGAACAGCGGTGGGTCACCAAGTAGCACATCCAGAATCAAACGCTCGTATGCCTCTGGGCTAGCCTCGGTGAATGCGTGACCGTAACCGAAGTCCATGGTCACATCGCGCACCTGCATGCCGACACCTGGCACCTTCGAACCAAAGCGGATGGTGACACCCTCATCTGGCTGAACACGGATGACGAGTGCATTTTGACCGAGGGCGCTGGTCTGCGACTCTTCGAAGAGCTGCTGCGGAGCGCGCTTGAAGACAACCGCGATCTCGGTGACGCGACGACCGAGGCGCTTGCCGGCGCGTAGGTAGAACGGCACGCCGTCCCATCGACGAGTGTTGATGTCGAGTCGCATTGCGGCGTAGGTCTCGGTGGCTGACTCAGGGTTCATGCCTTCCTCGTCGAGGAAAGCCGGAACCTTCTCGCCACCCTGCCAACCGCCGGCGTACTGACCGCGAGCGGTGTGCTTGTGGAGGTCCTTCGGCAGACGAACGGCCGACAGAACCTTTTCCTTCTCGGCGCGAAGATCGGCTGCATCGAATGAAACCGGTTCTTCCATGGCGGTCAACGCGAGCAGCTGCAGCAGGTGGTTCTGAATCACGTCGCGAGCCGCACCGACACCGTCGTAGTAACCGGCACGACCGCCAACGCCGATGTCCTCGGCCATGGTGATCTGGATGTGGTCGATGTAGTTGGCATTCCAGAGCGGTTCAAACATCTGGTTGGCGAAGCGGAGCGCCAGGATGTTCTGAACGGTCTCCTTGCCAAGGTAGTGGTCGATGCGGAACACCGAGTCAGCAGGGAACACCGATTCAACAACCTCGTTCAGCTCGCGAGCCGACTGCAGGTCGTGACCGAATGGCTTCTCGATAACAACACGACGGAACTGGTCCTGCTGAGGAGCGGCGAGGCCAGAGCGCGAAAGCTGCTGACAAACCTGCTCGAATGCCTTCGGCGGAATCGAGAGGTAGAACGCGTGATTGCCGTTGGTGCCGCGCTCGGCATCCAACTTCTCGATGGTCTCCTTGAGGCGATCAAACGCTGCGTCGTCACCGAATTCACCCGAAACAAAGCGAATGCCGGATGCGAGCTGCTGCCAAACCTCTTCGCTGAACGGGGTTCGCGCGTACTGGCGTACCGAATCGTGAACGATCTTTTCGAAGTCCTGGTCTTCCCAATCACGACGGGCGAAACCGACCAGCGCGAAACCTGGTGGCAACAGGCCACGGTTAGCCAGGTCATAGACCGCTGGCATTAGCTTCTTGCGTGACAGGTCACCGGTCACACCGAAAATAACCAAACCGCTAGGGCCGGCGATTCGATTGAGACGACGATCGTCTGGATCTCTAAGCGGGTTGTTGCCCGCGCTGAGTTTTACCGGACTCAAGATGCTCCTTTTGGCTTAGAGTGCCGCAGTGAGGGCGGCTAGACCGGCCTCAACGTCATTGAGGGTGAGGGTCAGAACTGGACGACCAAGGGCACCGAGCACCGAAGCGTCTCCGGCTGCCTGCGAGGCAATCAACTCGCCGAAGCTAAAGTTGCGGCCAGGCACGGCGATGTCGCTCTTAGCGACGGCGACGATCTGAAGATAGATTCCCTGCTTCGGGCCACCCTTGTGGTACTGACCGGTCGAGTGCAAGAAGCGAGGAGCCCAACCGAAGGTAACCGGACGACGAGTCGCCTTGGCGAACGCCTCGCGAAGACCCTCGGCCTGTGGAGCCGAAGTGCGGTCTAGGTATGCCTGAATCGAAACGTAACCAGAATCGGTGTCGAGGTGCTTCAGAAGCGCCTTCACAGCCGACTGCAGGTTGTTTGCCGAACCAAGGTCTAGAGATGTCGAACGGACCTCGACCGAACCGTCGACGAATGCAGGAGCCTCGATGGCTGCACGGTTTTCGAGCATTCCGCGAGCGGCAATCTTGGCCGACTCAACGTCTGGCTGGTCGAACGGGTTGATGCCGATGAGGCGGCTCGCGATCGCGGTCGCATACTCCCAAAGAAGGAATTGCGCGCCGAGCGGACCCGAGACCGAAACCTCGTCATAGCCGGCGGTGTTTGCATCGGCAACAAGGCGAACGGCTAGGAGGTCGGCTAGACCCGAGTGGAGTTCAGCGCTCGATGGCTCGAGAACTACCGGCAGGATACCCTTGCCGAGCTTGCCGGTCGACTCAGCAATTAGCTGCTCGGCCCAGTCGCCAAAGCCAACGATAGGCGAACCGTCGGTGACGATTCCGATCTTGTCGCGCAGGCCATACTCACCAGGAGTCTTGGCCAGAGCCGCACCGAGGATGAGCGCAGGGTTCGACTCGTCATCGCTAGCGAGCAGGTCGGCAACCGAAGCTGCCTCTGAAAGCAGCTTGGCGATGTCGACGCCGGCTAGACCCGAAGGAACCAGACCGAATGCGGTCAGCGCGCTGTATCGACCACCGACAGTTGGGTCTGCGTTGAAAACGCGGTAACCATCGGCCTTAGCAGCGGCTTCCATCGGTGAACCAGGGTCGGTAACGATGACGATGCGGTCGGTCTTGTCGATGCCGGCTTCGGTGAAAGCTTGCTCGAAGACACGCTTCTGCGAGTCGGTCTCAACGGTCGAACCCGACTTTGACGAAACCACGATGGCGGTCTTGCTCAGGTCGCCCGCAAGCGCTGCACCGACCTGGTCGGCGTTGGTCGAGTCGAGAACGACGAGCTCAACGCCAGCGGTACGAGTGATTACCTCAGGAGCAAGCGATGAACCACCCATGCCACAGAGAACGAAACGGTTGACGCCCTTGGCGGCGAACTCGTCACGAAGTGCGAGGATGCCGTCGACTAGGGGAGCGCTGTCGTGAGCCGAGGTGACCCAACCCAAACGGATCGATGATTCGGCTTCTGCGTCTTTGCCCCAGAGAGTGAAGTCCTTGGCAGCGATGCGGCTGGCGACCTTGTCGGCAACCAGCTGTGGCACAAAGTCGGCAACTGCGGCACTAACCGAACCGCCGGTAACAACCTTCAGAGTCATGAGGTCCTACTTTGCTGCTGCGAGAGCAGCGTCTACTGATTCAACGAGTTCGTTCCACGAAACGATGAACTTGTCGACACCCTCGGTCTCGAGCAGGTTGGTCACGTCGTCGTATGAAACGCCAACCTTGGCTACCGACTCAAGCACGTGCTTGGCCTCCTGGTAGTGGTTGGTGATCGAGTTTGCAGGAACCACACCGTGGTCGTAAACGGCTTCCATAGTCTTCTCAGGCATGGTGTTGACGAGCTGCGGTGCAACCAGTTCGGTCACATACAGGGTGTCTGACAGGTTTGGGTCCTTGACGCCGGTTGATGCCATTAGCGGGCGCTGAACGTTTGCGCCAGCGGCAGCAAATTCAGCCCAGTCGCCAGCAGCGAATTCCTGCTCGAACACCTCGTAGGCGAGGCGGGCGTTAGCAAGTGCAGCCTGGCTCTTGAGCTCGAGCGCCTCAGGGGTGCCGATGGCAACCAGACGCTTGTCGATTTCGAGGTCGACGCGCGAAACGAAGAACGAAGCTACCGAGTGGATCTTGCTTAGGTCGTGGCCGTTGGCCTTGGCCTGAGCGATTCCAGCCTTGTATGCCGCGATTACCTCGCGGTAGCGCTGCAGCGAGAAAATCAGCGTCACGTTGACCGAGATACCAGCGGCGATGACCGCGGTGATGGCTGCGAGACCCGGCTTGGTGGCAGGAATCTTGATCATGACGTTTTCGCGGTTGACCTTGCCGAAGAGCTCCTTCGCCTGAGCGATGGTGCCCTCGGTATCGTTCGCGAGACCTGGCTCGACCTCGATCGAAACGCGACCGTCAAAACCGTTGGTCGAGGCGTACACACCCGCGAAGATGTCACAGGCCTCGGCCACATCCTGAGTGGTGATTTCAAAGATTGCTTCGGTTGCGGTCTTGCCGTCGGCGGCGAGCTGAGCGATCTGGTCGGCGTAGCCCTCACCCTTGCCGATTGCACCAGCGAAGATGGTCGGGTTGGTGGTTACACCAGAGACCGAGCGGTTGGTGATGATGTCACGAAGTGCGCCCGAACGGATGCGAGTGCGTGACAGGTCGTCGAGCCAGATGCTGACGCCGTTGGCGGCCAGCTGAGCTAGTGGGTTAGTCATTTGAGTTCCTAATCTCTAAAAAGTTGTGGGGGAGTCGGTGGTCTGTTGACTAACCGAGGAGCTGCTTTGCTGCAGCGACGACGTTTTCAGCGGTCATGCCGAACTCGCGGAACAGGGTCTTGTAGTCAGCCGACGCGCCGAAGTGCTCGATCGAGACGTGAGCCTGGGCATACTTCGACCAACCGAGCGATAGACCCGCTTCGACCGAAACGGTAGGGGTGCCGGCAGGAAGAACCGAGGCGCGGTATGCCGCATCCTGCTCTTCAAACCATTCGACACAAGGAGCCGAAACGACACGGGTTGCCACGCCAGCAGCCTCTAGGGTCTCGCGAGCTGCAACAGCCAGCTGAACCTCTGAACCGGTAGCCAATAGAACAACCTGAGGAGCCTTGCCGCCCGCTGCGTCGATCAGGGTGTAGGCGCCCTTGGCGGTGTTCTCGGCACCGGCAAAGACTGCACCGGTCGAGTCGGCTTCGCCACGCTTGAACACAGGAATGTTCTGGCGAGTTAGTGCGATACCGGCAGGACCTTCGCGACGCTCGAGCATGGTCTTCCACGCGTATGCGGTCTCGTTTGCGTCACCCGGGCGAACGATGTCGAGACCTGGGATTGCACGCAGGGTCGAGAGCTGCTCGATTGGCTGGTGGGTCGGGCCATCTTCACCTAGTGCGACCGAGTCGTGGGTCCAAACGAAGATGCTAGGCACCTTCATGAGGGCAGCCAGACGAACGGCAGGACGCATGTAGTCGCTGAAGATGAGGAAGGTGCCGCCGAAGGCGCGGGTGTTGCCGTGCAGGACGATACCGTTCAGGATCGAGCCCATTGCGTGCTCGCGGATGCCGAAGTGCAACACGCGACCGAACTGGTCACCGCTCCACTCGTGAGTCGACCACTCGGCCGGCACGAAGCTCTTTGCGCCGTTGATGGTGGTCAGGTTCGACTCAGCGAGGTCGGCCGAGCCACCCCACAGCTCAGGCATAACCGAAGCGATCGCGTTGATGACCTTGCCTGATGCGGCACGAGTTGACACCTCGGTGCCACCGTCGAACTTAGGCAGTGCAGCCTCGAGACCGGCAGGAGCCTTGCCCGACTGAACGCGGTCGAAGAGTTCCTTCTTAGCTGGGTTTGCTGCGGCCCAGGCGTTGAAAGCCTGCTGCCATTCGGCGCGAACCGCATCCGCGTGGTTCTGGTAACCGCGAGTGTGCGCGATGACCTCTGGTGAAACCTGGAAGGTCTGCTCTGGGTCGAAACCGAGCACCGACTTGAGGCCAGCTAGTTCTTCTGCGCCGAGAGCCGAACCGTGGATCTTGCCCGAGTTCTGCTTCTTTGGCGAAGGCCAACCGATGATGGTGCGCAGGGTGATGAGCGATGGCTTGTCGGTGACAGCCTTGGCGCGCTCGATAGCTGCGTAAAGCTCGGCGACGTCTTCGACGTAGTTGCCGGTCTTCTTCCAGTCAACGGTCTGAACGTGCCAGCCGTATGACTCGTAGCGGTCGCTGACCTTCTCGGTGAAAGCGATGTTGGTGTCGTCTTCGATCGAGATCTGATTTGAGTCATAGATGACGACTAGGTTGCCGAGCTTCTGGTGACCGGCTAGCGAAGCAGCCTCAGCGGTCACGCCCTCCTGCATGTCACCGTCACCGGCGATTACATAGACGAAGTGGTCGAACGGCGACTTGCCGGCTGGAGTCTCTGGATCGAACAGGCCGCGCTCGAAACGCGCTGCGTATGCGAAACCGGTAGCCGAAGCCAGACCCTGACCGAGCGGGCCGGTGGTGATTTCGACACCCTTGGTGTGTCCGTATTCAGGGTGACCAGGAGTTGCCGAACCCCAGGTGCGAAGAGCCTTCAGGTCATCTAGCTCGAGACCGTAACCGTGCAGGTAAAGCTGGTTGTAGATGGTCAGCGACGAGTGACCAACCGAAAGGATGAAGCGGTCGCGACCGGTCCAGCGGTCGTCCTTCGGATCGTGACGCATCACCTTGTTGAAGAGCAGGTATGCGACTGGCGCGAGGCTGATTGCAGTACCAGGGTGGCCGTTGCCAACCTTTTCAACTGCGTCAGCGGCGAGAACACGTGCGGTGTCTACAGCCTTTGAATCTAGATCGGTCCACTGGAATGCTGACAAAACAGCTCCTTACGTAACTTTGTTAAACGGATGTTGATGAGGTGGCGACTCTGCCTATTGGCCGGAAAAATCTGGTGAACACTATGCCGATGAGCGCCCTGCGCTCCTGTTCGCCACATTCCGTTACGTGGTCAATTCTATGCCCGCGGAGGCACAGTTTCGGGAATGAACTGGGCGCGGGTTCACTTAGACTTGACGAGATGTCATCCCCGAATTCAACAGCAAAACCGCTTTGGCAGGTCAAAACCAAGGCATACATTGCGCTAACCAAGCCTCGTGTCATCGAGTTGCTGTTGATCACAACCGTGCCGACCATGATTTTGGCTCAGCGCGAGGTGCACGGTGGCGGCCTGCCTGATCTCTGGCTGGTGCTCGCAACCCTCATCGGTGGCGCCCTCAGCGCCGGTAGCGCGAACGCATTCAACTGCTACATTGACGCCGACATCGACAAGATCATGGGTCGAACCAAGGGTCGTCCGCTGGTCACTGGCGAACTCTCAAAGCGCGAGGCTTTTGTATTCAGCTGGGCCACAGGTTTCGGTTCGTTCCTCTGGCTCTGGTACTTCTGCAACCCGCTATCGGCTTGGCTGTCGCTCTCGGCTATCGCGTTCTACGTCTTGATTTACACGATGCTGCTCAAGCGTCGCACTCCGCAGAATATCGTCTGGGGTGGAGCGGCTGGCGCTATGCCAGTGCTGATCGGTTGGGCTGCGGTAGCTAACGACCTGTCGCTATCGCCTTGGATTCTGTTCCTGGTTATTTTCCTTTGGACTCCGCCGCACTATTGGCCGCTGTCAATGCGCTACAAGGATGACTACGCAGCCGCTGGCGTGCCGATGCTTCCGGTTGTTCGCAAGTCACCGGTGGTCGCGGTTCAGATCATTCTTTATGCTTGGGCGCTTGTCGCCTCGACGCTGCTTCTGATTCCGGTTGCCAACATGGGCTGGATTTACACCGGCGTCGCAACGCTCTCGGGTCTTTGGTTCTTGGTCGAATCGTTCCGTCTGTATCGAGAAGGTCTTCGCAACGAACCAACCAACCCGATGCGACTGTTCCACGGCTCGATCACATACCTGACGCTGTTGTTCCTCGCGGTCGCTATCGACCCGCTGGTTCACCTGTAGATAGCGCTATAGCCGCTTGCAGGCGGTTCGGGGACTGTAGCGTTTTCGGCCTAGAGCGTCTTGAGCTCGGCCAAACGCGCAAGAGATTCCTCACGCTCGACCGAGTGGTCGACAATCGGTGCAGGGTAGCCCTTCGCCAGGCCATCAATCAGCAGCCAAGGCTCGTGCACTGCAGCTCCCTGAATGTGTGCCAACTCGGGCACAAACCGACGAACATAATCGCCATTCGGGTCAAACTTAAGGCCCTGCGAAATCGGGTTGAAGATTCTGAAGTACGGGCTGGCGTCGGTGCCACAGCCAGCAGTCCACTGCCAGCCGTGAGTGTTTGAAGCAGGATCGAAGTCGCTCAGGTGACGCTCGAACCATTCAGCACCCTGCTGCCACTCAAGGTGCAGGTCCTTGACCAAGAACGAGGCGACAATCATTCGTACGCGGTTGTGCATCCAGCCGGTCTGCAGAAGCTGGCGCATGCCGGCATCCACCATTGGGTAGCCGGTCTTGCCCTGCTGCCAGGCCTCGAGTCGAGCCGCGGCGAGGTCGCCACTGTCGTAACGCATCTTGGCGAACTTCGGGTCGTAGTACTCGGTCAGGCTGTGCGGGTTGTGCCACAGGACGTCGGCATAAAACTCGCGCCAAGCGATTTCTTTGCGAAAGACAGTATGAGCCGAAGAATCACCGAGTTGCACCAGCAGGGTTCGCGGGTGAATCTCGCCGTGTGCGAGGGCATGTGACAGGTGGCTAGTGCCCGAGATATCGGCACGATTGCGCTGCTCGTCGTATTCGTCGAGCGCGCGCTTCTTGAAGCGTTCGAAGGTGCGCAGGGCGAAGGCTTCGCCAGCGATGACCGCGATTGGCGACGCTTTAGTAGGTTGCGGCAGGTCGCTGGCGCCGAGCGTTTCGAACTTGGCGCCGGGCTCGAGTGCGATCGGTCGATCGGTTGCGAGCTCGACCCAATTCTTGAAGAACGGGGTATAGACGCGATAGGGGGAGCCGTCGTCTTTCGCTACGGTTCCAGGGCGAACGGCGTAATAACTGTCGTCCAGTGCGAGGAACACGCCGAGCTGCTTGAGAGCGAGCCCAACCGCGTTTTGCTCGGCAACACCATCGGGGTCAAAGGCGCGCGTTGCGTGAACCGTCTTTACACCGGCAGCCGCGGCTTGGGCGGCGAATTGCTGCGCGAGCGCATCCCGACCTGATGCACTCGAGATCGAGAGATTGCCGTCAAGCGACTGCTGTAACGAACGCAGCGATTCGACCAATGAATGCTGGCGAATGCCTTCGAGCGCCTCAAAAACACTGCTGTCGAGCAAATAGAACGGATAAACCAGAGAGTCGCCGTCTGCCTTGGCTCCAGCGATTGAGGCGTTTACCGCGCCATTGTCTTGCAGTCGAAGGTCGCGACGAAACCAGAAGATTCTCGCCATTAGCGGATTGAGTTCTGAGCGGTCTTGCGCGATTCGATCAGGTTCGCGGTGAACAGCGCGACGAGCACGCTAGCCCCGAGCATGTGCAGACCGACCAGCAGTGGCGGCACACCGAGGCGGGCCTGAACCACGCCGAGTATCGCTTGGGCGACCTCTACCAGAAGGAGCGCGAGCTGAATCTTGTTGAGGCGAGTTCGGCCCTTGACCTCTCGGCGCTGCAAGATGAAAGCGATGATCGTTAGCGAAATCAGCAAATAACCCGGGTATGAGTGCACGTGCTGCCAGATTTCGAGGTCGAGTCCGTTGCGCGGGGCATCGGCGTCGCCGGCATGCGGACCAGCGCCAGTCACGATAATGCCGACGACGATGGTGACGTAACCGACCACGGTGATCGGCCAAGCTAGCGCCTTCGAAGCGGCCGAAATGGTGCCACCGCTGAAGCCATAGAACCGCCAGACCAGTGTGGTGGCGATCGCAATCAAAGCGGCACTGAGAACGAAGTGCAAACCGACCACCCAAGGGTTGAGGTTGGTCCAGACCGAGATGCCTCCGATGACGGCCTGGCCGAAGATGCCAAGACCGAGAGATAGCGAAGGCCAAACCATGCCGCGACGCTCTGGCTTGCCCAGACGCCATACGGTCACAAAAGTGAGTAGCGCGATGAGCACGAGCACGAAAGTCAGCAGTCGGTTGCCGAATTCGATAATGCCGTGGATGCCCATCTCTGGCACGGTGATCAGCGAATCTTCGGTGCACTTCGGCCAGGTCGGGCAACCGAGTCCCGAACCGGTCAGGCGAACGGCGCCACCGGTGACGACGATCAGAATCTGCGACACGACGGATGCCCAAACGTATGCTCGCAGTCGCGCGGCACCGAAGATGCCGTCAAGGGCACGTGAGACGAAAGACTTTGTGGCCATTTGCTCGTTCTTCCTTGCTGGATGCCTAGTCGCAGCAGGCCTTAACGGATAAACTGGACGAGGTTTGATCGGCTGACTGCAGGGCAAAGCTCCAGTCGGTTTCGATAACAGTTTCGCATAACGCAAGGGCTCAAACTCACCAGTTTCGTGGGAATGTTCTTGCGCTCGCGTGAGTTGAACCTAACGACTTAGACCGGCCGAGATAACACTCGCGCCTAACGCTAAAAGGAGGTTGGCTTGTCCGACACCATCATGGATCGCAATCCTGAACTCGAGGGCATCGGTGTCTACGAGTTCGGCTGGGCAGACCCAGACCAAGCTGGCGCATCGGCCCGTCGAGGCATCAACGACGAGGTAGTCCGCGACATCTCAGGCAAGAAGAGCGAACCAGACTGGATGCTCGAACGCCGTCTGCGCGGTTTCGACTTCTTCACCAAGAAGCCAATGCCAACCTGGGGAGCCGACCTTTCGGGCATCGACTTCGACAACATCAAGTACTTCGTGCGTTCGACCGAACGTCAGGCACAGAGCTGGGAAGACCTGCCAGAGGACATCCGCAACACCTATGAGCGTCTCGGCATTCCAGAGGCAGAGCGTTCACGTCTGGTGGCCGGTGTTGCCGCTCAGTATGAGTCTGAGGTCGTTTACCACCAGATTCGTGAAGACCTAGAGGCTCAGGGCGTTATCTTCCTCGACACCGACACCGCCTTGAAGGAACACCCAGAGATCTTCCAGGAGTACTTCGGCACCGTTATTCCAGCCGGTGACAACAAGTTCGCTGCGCTGAACACCGCAGTTTGGTCGGGTGGTTCGTTCGTCTACGTTCCAAAGGGCGTGCACGTCGAGATTCCATTGCAGGCATACTTCCGTATCAACACCGAGAACATGGGCCAGTTCGAGCGCACGCTAATCATCGCTGACGAGGACTCATACGTTCACTACATCGAGGGTTGCACCGCTCCGATTTACCAGAGTGACTCGCTGCACTCGGCAGTCGTCGAGA
>ERZ650311.903-NODE-903-length-16285-cov-9.154775_pt1 | contig 16285 bp, 12 predicted proteins | sample MGYA00376247_ERZ650311 | MGnify/ENA primary metagenome ERZ650311 (study PRJEB26733, sample SAMN07839324) | wastewater metagenome | biome: small river; feature: stream; material: water | place: USA: North Carolina | collected 2016-07-28 ... | reverse complement strand
CACGGAAATATTCTGCAATCACATGGGTCATGTGCGTGGCTTTGAGTCGTAACACTGGCGACACATTCGCAGGTGCAGCCACCACGACCGATTTGGCCAAACCTTCTGCACCCAACGATTCGCTGATGAAAGCTTGCACTTCGCGACCGCGTTCACCGATCAAACCAATCACCACCACATCGGCTTTGGTGAAACGCGTGAGCATGCCCAAGAGCACACTTTTACCCACACCTGAGCCAGCAACCAAACCAATGCGTTGACCGCGGCCAATGGTGAGCACACCGTTGATAGCTTTCACACCCACATCGAGCACGGTGTTGATAGGACCACGCTCCATCGGGTTGAGGGGACAACCGAGCAAGCTGAGTTGGTCGGGCAATTCGGGCAGCGGTTTACCGTCTAAGGGTTGACCGCGACCGTCGATGACACGGCCCAAGAGTGCATTGCCCAAACGCACTTGCGCTGAGTTGCTGATGACACGCACAGTGTCACCCGGACCCACACCAACGGGGTCGGTGAAAGGCATGAGGAATAAAGTTTTGTCGTTGAAGCCAACCACTTCGGCCTCAACGCGATGACCGCTTTGCCCCACCACTTCGCAGCAAGCGCCCAAGGGGGCCATGATGCCGCGTGTTTCTAATGTGAGCCCGACCAAACGCACCAGCGTGCCGCTGCGTGTGGGTTCGGGGGCACGCAGCTTGGGCAAGCTGCGTTGCACTTCGTCGGCAAAGTCGAGCATGGTGTGTGTTATTTCTTCACTTCAATCATGCTGCGAATGACAGCGGCCACTCGGCTGTGATCGGTTTGCACCACCATGCGCACCACACCCACTTTGTCTTCGTAGCTGTTGGCGTTGTTGAGCAACTCGGGAGGAATGGTGGGTTTCTTTTGCTTTTGTTCACGCTTCATGCGCTCTTTGATTTCAGCCAAAGTTTCGCCTTCGCGGATTTCAATTTCACCTTCTGCCACTTCAGACTCCTCTTCTTGTGGTTCAGCCGCGCCATCGCTGGCCTGGGCCTCGCCTTCAAGCGCAGCCTCAGCCGCATTGGTACTGGCCTTGGCCTTTGCAAGCCTGACCGGCACAACTGCGTCATGTCCCGTATTGAACAGTTTTTTCAAGTCGTTGACCGACAGGGCCTCGTGCGTGCACAGCAGCGCAGTCTCGAGGACTTTTTTCGCCTCAGCGGTATTCATCTACGATTCTTGTCGTACTGGTTGGTTGCAGTGGGCAGATCAAATTCACGGCCTGCATCAACGATGCACAGGCTCAAACAGAAGGTGATGCTGGCGTACCAGGGCCGCGTTGTGGATTGTTCTGAGGGCCGCTGGCGTATATGCGCCGGTAAGACTGAGGTTCGTCGGGGGCCGCCTGCTGCCATGGGCGCGGGGCTTGGAACCACGTTGCGCCGGATTATAGGGCAACTCACCGACGCTGTCATTGCCCGCAGGTATAAAACCTTCAAGGCCGGGCAGACAAGCAACAGGACCAAAAAACAAGGCCCGGATCATGGATCCGGGCCTCGGTGTCTGGTTGCGGGGACAGGATTTGAACCTGTGACCTTCGGGTTATGAGCCCGACGAGCTGCCAGACTGCTCCACCCCGCGTCTGAGTCCATCACTATATCAGGTAAAACCCTAAATAGCAAGGTAATTGGTGGCTTATTTCCTTTGAGCCTTGCCAGTAATGCCTCTACAGGCAATCATCGAGATTGAAAGGCGACTAATTTTGTACGAGTTATGCCTTTCTTATGTAAAAATCCTCTCATGAATAAGCAATTAACTTTTGCACATGAAGTGGCTGACGGTATTTATTGCATTGATACTGGATTTGGTCGCGATAACTTTGATGCCAGCTATTTAATTGTTAGTGACTTGCAGGCAGCATTTGTAGATGTGGGGACTAATTACTCGGCACCAAGACTACTAAAAACATTAGATGATCTCTCTCTGACGCCCAATGAAGTACGTTATGTCATTTTGACGCACGTTCATTTGGATCATGCTGGTGGTGCGGGAGAAGTAATGCGCTTATGCCCGAATGCTCAGTTGATTGTTCATCCGCGAGGTGCAAGACACATGATTGACCCATCTGCTTTAAGAGCCGGTGCAGTGGGTGTTTATGGTGAAGAGGCTGTACAAAAAGATTACGGTCAGCTTCTACCCATCGATGCTAATAGAGTAACTGAAGCTGGGGAAGGATTTCAAATTACCCTCGGACAACGTCAGCTGATATGTATGGATACGCCTGGTCATGCAAAGCATCACATTGCTATTTGGGATCCTCATAGTCAGGGTGTTTTTACTGGGGACACCTTTGGTCTTTCATATCGAGAATTTGATACAGAGCAGGGGGCATACATCATGCCCACCACTACACCAATACAGTTTGATCCAGTGGCACTCAAAGAGTCTGTTGAAAGAATCTGCGCACTGAATCCTGAATGCATTTACCCAACGCACTTTAGTCGCGTGAATAACGTCCCTAGGTTAAAAACGATGTTTTTGAAGCAATTGGACGAAATGGTAGAGATGTCTGTCTCATTTAGACACAGTAATAAACGGTATGAACAAATTAAATCTGGTTTGGCTGATATTTATGAAAACCATTTAAAAACAAATGGTTGCAATATATCTAGGCAGGAACTTGAGGTATTTTTAGCCATTGATTTGGATTTAAATACCCAAGGAATTGAAGTTTGGTTGGATAAAGCCTAGTTAAATGTTGCAACGCAATAAGCAAGGCATATAATTAAAAACATCATTATTGAGGGAGTAGCCGGTGGCTATTAGTAATCCGGAATATTCACAAACATCGCTGTTAAAGCCCGTTGAATTAAATATCAATGAGCATGCTCATAAAAAAGGCAGTGTTGCTGCTTTAGTTATGGCTGCAATTGGTGTTGTTTTTGGTGATATTGGTACCAGTCCTCTTTATGCGCTCAAAGAGTGTTTTAGTCCTGAGCACGGCATTCCCTTTAGTCAAGCGGCAGTATTTGGCATCATTTCTATGATGTTCTGGGCCATTTTGTTGGTGGTGACATTTAAGTATGTACTTTTTGTGATGCGTGCAGATAACAAAGGTGAGGGCGGTGTTTTATCTCTCATGGCTTTGGCATTGAGATCGTTAACTACAGGTAGCGCTTCTTATTTGACTGTGATGATGTTAGGCATGTTTGGCGCCTGCATGTTGTATGGCGAGTCTGTAATTACTCCAGCTATTTCAGTCTTATCGGCAGTAGAGGGTTTGGAAATTGCGACGCCTGAACTTAAACGATTTGTGATTCCTATTACGCTGACCATTTTGATTGCTTTATTTGTGATTCAAAAATACGGTACTGCAGCCGTGGGAAAATTTTTTGGACCAATCACTTTGGTGTGGTTCTTATCTCTAGCAGCGCTTGGTTTATATAACGTGGTGAAGGCGCCACAAATATTCGGCGCCATTAACCCAATACATGCCATTGATTTCATCTCTGAACATACTCTGATGGCATACATTGTGATGGGTTCAGTGGTATTAGTCGTAACTGGTGTTGAGGCCCTCTATTTGGATATGGGCCATTTTGGTAAGAAACCAGTTCGTTATGCGTGGTTGTTTTTAGTTTTGCCTAGTTTGTTGCTTAACTATTTTGGCCAAGGAGCTTTGCTCTTGTCTGATGTTGAAGCAATTAAAAATCCTTTTTATTTGATGGTTCCTGAGTGGGCGTTATGGCCAATGGTTGGCTTAGCAACTGCAGCCACCGTGATTGCATCGCAAGCTGTTATATCAGGCGCATATTCCTTGGCTAATCAGGCGATTCTTTTGGGTTTCTTGCCACGCATGGGAATTCAGCATACGTCTGATGATGAGCGTGGCCAAATTTATATTCCAGTTGTGAACTGGTCTTTACTCATCATGGTGATTTTTACTGTGATTGAATTTAGAGAGTCAGGTAACTTGGCTGCTGCGTATGGTATTTCTGTAACAACAACCATGCTTATTACAACCATTTTGTTGGCTATTGTCATGCGTCGTGAATGGCACTTAAATCCAATCATGATTTTTGGTTTGATTTTGTCGTTTTTAGTACTAGACCTTTCATTCTGGACGGCGAACTTAATCAAGGTAAAAGATGGTGGTTGGTATCCATTGATCATTGGCTTAATCTGTTTTACTTGCCTAATTACTTGGTTCAAAGGTAGAAAGTTGCTGAGGGAGCGGATTGTTAATGAGTCCATTCCGCTTGAACCATTTGTGCAAGGGTTATTAGCTCATCCGCCACATCGTGTTGAAGGAACAGGCATTTTCTTGACTGCCCACATTGACTATGTGCCTGTAGCCATGTTGCACAATTTAAAACACAACCGCGTTCTTCATCAGCGAGTATTTTTCTTAAAGTTAAGTATTTGGGATGTACCTTACGTGAATGATTCTGAGCGTCTTACCATGAAGGACATGGGGGGTGAAATTTATTTGGTTCGCTCAGTGCATGGGTTTAAAGAAACTCCGGACATCAACAAAGTATTGGCTTTAATTGAAGCCCAATACGACATTAAGTTTGATTTGATGGAAACCTCATTCTTCTTGGCAAGAGACACTGTGGTGCCATCGAAGTTGCCGGGTATGGCTTTATGGAGAGAGCGTCTATTTGCTTGGATGTTACAAAATTCAGCAAAACCATCAGACTTCTTCCAAATCCCCACCAATCGGGTGGTTGAGCTAGGCGCAAAGATTGAAATCTGATCAGTTTTGACCAGTCATGAGCCAATGGCTTATGCTTGAGTCTATGCACTATTTCAAATCAATCTTTGCCTTATTGATAGTCCTACCAACGTTGGCTTTGGCTGGTCCTGCTGAAGAAGCAGAACTAGCTGATATCGACCAGCGCCAAGCCAACCTCAATCTCAAAAAAGATTGGGCTAAATACCGCCTAGAGAAGAAGCAGCACGAGTGTTACGACAAATTCTTTACAACACGTTGCTTAGACCAGGCTCGCTTAGAGCATCGCCAAGAAATCAAAGAAATTCGTGCGCAAGAAATTCCCATGCACGAAAGACAACGTGTACTAAAAGCCATTCTTAAAGATGAAAAAGATGCTGAGCGTCTAAAACAAAGAAATGATCCTTTGAAAGAAGAAAAGAGATCAGAGAACGTCAAAGCTTTTGAGCAAAAACAGATTGATCGTGACAAGCGTGAGGCAGATTTAGCTAAGAAGCGTGCTGATTCAGAAAAGCGCGCTAATGAGAATAAGAAGGCCACACCTTTCTGATGGCAAAGATCAAGTCTGTTTATGTCTGTCAGGCGTGTGGTGGCATGTCTGCAAAATGGCAAGGCCAGTGCCCTAATTGCGAAGCTTGGAACTCCATGGAAGAAACCGTGGAAGATAAGCCATCTACTAATCGTTTTCAGAGTTTGGCCAAAGCGGCACCAAAGCAACGATTAGCTGTTATTGAGGCTGAAGACTTACCTAGAATTAGTACTGGTGTTGATGAGTTTGATCGAGTGCTCGGTGGTGGTCTTGTCACTGGAGGTGTTGCCTTAATTGGTGGTGATCCTGGAATTGGTAAGTCAACATTACTTTTGCAGGCTTTGGCGTCGATGAGTGCGCGTGGTGATGCTGTGTTGTATATCAGCGGTGAAGAATCTGGCGCTCAAATTGCTTTAAGGGCAAAGCGTTTAGGAATACAAGCACCTGATCTAGAGGTTTTAGCTGAGATTCAGCTAGAAAAACTTCTGGCAACGATTGAGGCAGCTAGACCAACTGTGGTGGTCGTTGACTCCATTCAAACTATTTATTCAGAAGCGTTAACTTCAGCTCCTGGATCTGTGGCGCAGGTTAAAGAGTGTGCCGCACAATTAACTCGCTTAGCAAAGACAACTGGCGTTTGCATGATCATGGTGGGTCATGTGACCAAAGAGGGTAATTTGGCAGGCCCTCGTGTGCTTGAGCATATCGTTGATACGGTGCTTTATTTCGAGGGTGATACACATTCATCATTCAGATTGGTGAGAGCTTTCAAAAATCGTTTTGGTGCTGTGAATGAATTAGGCGTATTTGCCATGACCGATAAAGGTCTCAAAGGTGTGGCAAATCCATCCGCGCTCTTTTTATCCCAGCATGATCAAATTGTCCCTGGCTCATGTGTGCTTGTCACGCAAGAAGGCAGTAGACCATTGTTGGTTGAAATACAAGCGCTTGTTGATGCTGCTCACGTGCCTAATCCACGCCGACTAGCGTTAGGTTTGGAGCAGCATCGTTTAGCAATGCTATTGGCTGTATTACATCGTCATGCAGGTATTGCATGTTTTGATCAAGATGTATTTTTGAACGCAGTAGGTGGTGTGAAGATCACCGAACCTGCAGCAGACTTAGCTGTTTTATTGGCTATTCAATCTTCTCTGAAAAATAAAGCATTACCAAAGACTCTGATTGTCTTTGGAGAGGTGGGTTTAGCTGGTGAGATTAGACCTTGCCCAAGAGGGCAAGAGCGTCTTAAAGAGGCTGCTAAATTAGGATTTACTCAAGCGATTGTGCCTAAGGCTAATGCACCTAAAACCAAGATTCCGGGTTTAGAAATTATTGCTGTTGATCGTATTGATCAGGCAATACAAGCTGCTAGAAATTTAGACTAAATCTTCAGCCTGAATCAATAAAACTTGGTCATCACCTGCTGATACTTCTAGCCAAGTCACTGGTACTTCTGGAAACGCTGCAGTGAAATTCTTTGCTTCATTACCAATTTCAAGGACGAGTGCGCCTTCAGGTTTTAAATAATCTTTGGCATTGTTGATGATTCTTCTGATTAGATCCATGCCATCATGACCGCCTGCCAGAGAAATCTCGGGTTCTGCATGGTACTCAGGAGGTAAGTTAGCCATAGACTCTGAATTCACATAGGGTGGATTGCAAATAATTAGGTCAAACTTATTCTCTTCGCTGGGTAGTGGGATAGCCTCTAGTAAATCACCTTGATAGATTTCAATTTGTTCGTTTAGGTTATGTCTATCTAGATTCTTGGCTGCCAATGACAAGGCTTGCATGCTGATATCGCAACCGCTGACTTCAACATCTGGGCAAGATAGCGCCATCAAAATCGCTAGCGAGCCATTACCAGTACATAAATCTAGTACTTTGGCATTAGGTGGTAACCATTCTTCTAAATGGCCATCTACAATTAATTCAGCAATAAAAGATCTAGGGACAATACTGCGCTCATCACAGTAAAACGGAATACCCATGAGCCATGCTTCACCCAATATGTAGGCCAGTGGTTTTCTAGAAGCGATGCGTTCCTGAACCCATGCATTCACTTTCTCCGATACATCAGGCGTGATAGGAGTATCTAAAGCTTCAAGTGCATCTTCTGGTGGAAAGCCCAAAGCAGTTGCTAGCATCCATAGGGCCTCACTTTGGGCATCTATGGCACCATGACCATAGCTTAGACCTGCAGAATCTAACTGGTTAGTTAGCTGTTGCCAAACAATTTCTAAAGTGGGTTGTGATGACATGAGATGTATTGCAAAAGTTTTAAGCGATTAACTTTTGCAAAATACCTTTATAAACATTTTTAAGTGGTTCGATATCTGCCAGTTCGACACGCTCATTGATTTTATGAATCGTTGCATTGCGTGGACCGAATTCAACAACTTGCGGACAAATCTTGGCGATAAATCGACCATCACTGGTGCCGCCTGTTGTTGAAAGTTCTGCATCAACACCAGTAGCTTCTTTGATGGCAGATTGAACAGCGATAGACAGATTACCTGGCTCTGTTAAGAAAGGCTCGCCACCTAAAGTCCAATCAATTGAATATTGCAGTTGATGTTTTTTAAGAATTGCTTCTAATGTCGATTTGAGACCTTCTGCAGTGCTAGCGGTTGAGAATCTGAAATTAAAATCAATCACTACCTCGCCAGGGATTACATTGGTCGCGCCAGTGCCTGAGTGGATATTGGAGACTTGCCAGGTTGTTGGTGGGAAGTGAGCATTGCCTTGATCCCAAACCACATTGGCAATTTCAGCTAAGGCGGGAGCCATCAGGTGAATAGGATTCTTTGCTAGGTGAGGGTAGGCAATGTGACCTTGGACACCCAATACTTTCAACTTGCCAGATAGAGAACCACGACGACCATTTTTAATCGTGTCACCTAACTTATCAACTGAGGTCGGTTCACCAACCACGCAATAATCAAGACGCTCACCACGTTTTTTTAATTCGTTACAAACAATGACTGTGCCATCGTGCGCGGGACCTTCTTCATCGCTTGTTAATAAAAAAGCGATTGAGCCTTGATGATTAGGATTTTGCGCAATGAACTCTTCGCTAGCCACTACAAAAGCAGCTAGTGAAGTTTTCATGTCGGCAGCACCTCGACCATACAGATATCCATCTTGATGTGTCGGGACAAATGGATTGGACGTCCATTGATCAAGTGGACCTGTTGGCACCACATCAGTATGACCAGCAAAGCTGAGTAGAGGACCTTCCTTACCTAAGCTACCTCGTTTAACGGCCCAAAGATTCGTTACTCTGAAATGGTCTGGACCGCTGATGATTGTTTCGCATTCAAAACCAAGTGGTTTTAAACGTGAAGCAATTAAATCCTGACAGCCGCCATCAGCAGGTGTCACAGAGTTTTGAGCAATTAACGATTCTGTTAAAGCTAGGGTTGGGTGGGTAGTCACAAATAGGTCTTTAAATTGAGGTCGTAATTAATCGCGCAACAAGTCATTAATGGCAGTTTTTGCTCTAGTTTGAGCGTCTACTTTCTTAACGATGATGGCAGCGTACAAGCTGTATTTGCCACAAGCTGATGGTAGTGAGCCTGGCACCACTACTGAACCTGCTGGTACACGGCCATAGTGCACTTCACCTGTTTCGCGGTCATAAATCTTTGTGCTTTGGCCAATATATACACCCATGGACAGAACAGCGTTTTCTTCGATCACAACACCTTCAACCACCTCAGAGCGAGCGCCAATGAAGCAGTTGTCTTCAATGATCACAGGACCTGCTTGAACTGGTTCTAGGACGCCGCCGATACCAACGCCACCAGATAAGTGAACATTTTTACCAATTTGAGCGCAAGAACCGACTGTTGCCCATGTATCAACCATAGAGCCTTCATCCACATAAGCGCCAATATTGACGTAAGAAGGCATTAAAACCACATTTTTGCCGATAAATGAACCACGGCGAGCTGTAGCAGGTGGAACTACACGGAAACCGCCTTTAGCAAAGTCTTCAGCCGTGTAATTAGCGAACTTTGTAGGAACTTTGTCATAGAACTGTGGAAAGCCACCAGTGCCATTAGCAGACATTACTTGGTTATCTTCTAGACGGAAAGAGATTAAAACAGCCTTTTTAACCCATTGATTCACATTCCATTTGCCAACAGATTGGCGTTCGGCAACTCGAATAGAGCCATCGTTTAGACCAGCTAAAACACTCGCAACGGCCTCGCGAACCTCGGCTGGTGCTGATGATGGGGATAAATTGGCGCGATCTTCCCAAGCTTGGTCAATAATGTTCTGTAGTGTTGCCATAAATCATTTTTCCTTTAAAAATAACAACTATTAAGCTTAGATTATATCGGTGAGGTCAAGGAAGTGCTCCTATTAGCTCTGCCCTTGGTATCATCACTAGATTCCATTAAAAGAAGTTAGCCGTGCGACTCAAATCTATCAAACTTTCAGGGTTCAAATCCTTCGTAGACCCCACTCATTTCGAGCTTCCTGGCCAGTTAATTGGCGTTGTGGGCCCTAATGGCTGCGGTAAATCTAACATTATTGACGCTGTTCGCTGGGTTTTAGGTGAATCTAGGGCCAGTGAGTTACGTGGCGAATCGATGCAGGACGTGATTTTTAATGGTTCTGGTCAACGAAAACCTGCTGGTAGATCCAGTGTTGAACTGATTTTTGACAATACAGATGGTCGTGCAGCTGGTCAGTGGAGTACTTTTGCTGAGTTATCAGTTAAGCGCGTGTTAACCAGAGATGGCGCTTCAAGCTATTACATCAACAATCAATCAGTCAGACGTAAAGATATTCATGACATGTTCATGGGTACTGGTTTAGGACCACGTGCGTACGCGATTATTGGTCAGGGTATGATTTCTAGAATCATTGAGGCAAAACCTGAAGAGTTACGTATTTTCTTGGAAGAAGCGGCTGGCGTATCAAAGTACAAAGAGCGTCGCAAAGAAACTGAATCTCGTTTAGAAGATACGCGTGAGAATTTAACGCGTGTTGAAGATATCTTGCGTGAGTTGACGCAAAACCTCACGAAGTTAGAGGGGCAAGCTCAGGTTGCTGAGAAATACAAAGAGCTCAATGCTCAAATGACTCAACAGCAGCAGTTGTTATGGTTAGTACGCCAAACAGAAGCTGGTAAAGAGCAAGAGCGTCATGCCAATGCTATCCGTGATGCACAAGTACAACTAGAAGAGCAAACAGCGAAGTTAAGACATGCTGAAGCTGAGCTAGAAGAATTGCGCACGGCTCATTACGCCTCTCAAGACACGGTCTCAACCGCTCAGGGCGAGTTGTATGAAGTGAATGCAGAGGTGGGTAAGTTAGAGAATGAGATTCGTTATGTGCAGGAATCTCGTGCTCGTTTACAGCAGCAGATTTCAGATTTGCAGGCGCAGTTGTCGCGTTGGTCATCTCAAGAAGTCGCGGCAGCTGATGCTTTGCGCCAAACTAATATTGATTTAGAAACTGCTCGCGAAAATGAAGAGGCTTATTTAGAAGCATTACATGCTGTTCAAGAAAAGTTGCCAGCTCATGAAGTAGCTTATCTAGAAGCTCAAAAAGCACTAGATGAAGCAAGGCAAGCGGTGTCATCTACTGATCAGCGTTTAGCTAGCTTGGCTGAGCGTGTTTTAGCAGCAGGGCGTCAGTTAGATCAATTACATCAAAGACAAGAGCGTCTTAAAGCTGATTTTGGAACATTGGTAAAGCCAGATGCTGAAGCGCTTAGTTTGGCAACTGATCGTCAAACAATGGCACAACGTAAAGCTGATGAAGCGCAAGAGATTTCAGAGTCAGCGCAAGCTAGTGTTCCTGAGACTGATGCGGCTAGACATCAAGCACAGCAAACTTTACAAGAGTCATCTGCTGCATTGAGTCAAACCCAGGCTCGCTTAAGTGCTTTACAAGCGCTTCAAGAAAAAGTTCAAGCCCAAGCAAAAGTGGGTCCTTGGTTAGAACAAAAGGGCTTAAATAAGAAGCAGCGTTTATGGCAAGACTTGCAAGTTGAGAAGGGCTGGGAAACTGCTCTAGAAGCTGTCTTGCGTGAGCGTGTAACAGCTTTACAAGCCAGTGATTTAAATGAAGCTGTGCGTTTGGCTCAAGATGCGCCACCATCCCGTTTGGCTTTCTATTCTGGTCAAGGTGTCACAACTGCAGAAGCGAATGCAGCTGGTTTAACTAGCTTAATGAGCCGTGTGCAAGTCAAAGACTCTGCTATTAAGGCAGTGGTTCAAGAATGGTTGGGAAATGTTTACATTGCAGATAGCTTGGATGATGCGATGCGCCGCAGAGAACAATTGCCACAAGGCGGTGTTCTATTAGTTAAAGAAGGCCATATCGTTAGTCGCGTTAGCTTGCAGTTGTATGCGGAAGATTCTGAGCAGGCTGGTTTACTGGCTCGTGGTCAAGAAATCGAAAACTTAGACCTTCAATTAAAAGCGCAGCAATTGATTCTTGATGAGGCGCAGAGTGAGGCAAGTAGAACTCAAGCAGCTTATCAACAAGCGCAACAATTAGCCCAACAGGCTCGTCAAACTGCTGAGCAAGCAGTTCGTGAAGCTCATAACTTGGAAGTGGAGCGTTTGCAGTTAGCGCAAGCTGATGAGAAATATCGCACTAGAGCTGAGCAAATTAATCACGAATTAGAAGAACTTTCTCATCAAGCAGCTGAGCTGCAAGGTGTGAGAGATGAAGGACAAGCTGAGCTTGATAAAGCGCAAGAAGAAAAAGGTGTTCATGGTGACAGCTTAGCGAATGCTCAAGACACCTATCAGGCTGCTCAGCATGCTCTAGAGCAAGCTCGTGAGGCGCTACGATTGGCTGAACGTGAGGCTAGTGAAGCGTCATTTAATACTAGAACCTTGGTGCAACGTATTAGCGATCTAACTCGTGATCAACAGTCTGCTCAACAGCAGGTTGGTGATATTCAAGTTAGTTTGGGTAATTCTCAAGAAGAGTTGCATACATTATCAGATGAGGCTGCTCAAGAATCTTTGCAAAATCTATTGATTCAGAGAAGTGCACGTGAAGCTGCTTTGGCAAATGCCAGAACTGAAATGGATGCTATCTCACATCGCTTGCGTGAAGGTGATGAAGCGCGCTTAACTATTGAGCGTAGTTTGCAACCATTGCGCGATAAAGCAATGGAATTGCAATTAAAAGAGCAGGCAGCTAGATTGAACGTTGAGCAATTTGCAACCATGTTGATGGATGCAGAAGCGAATGTTGATGAACTTAAAGCTCGTTTAACTCCAGACATGAAGGTAAGTACTTTGCAGTCTGAAGTGAATAAGCTCAATCAAGAAATTCAAGGTTTGGGCCCAGTCAATATGGCAGCCTTAGAAGAATTAGCAAGTGCTCAAGAGCGTAAGACGTTCTTGGATGCTCAATCTGCTGACTTGAATGAGGCAATTAACACATTGACTGATGCGATTGCGAAGATTGACTCGGAAACTCGTGAGTTATTGCAAGGCACATTCGATCAAGTGAATGAACATTTTGCGAAACTATTCCCGGACTTATTTGGTGGTGGTAATGCTAAATTGGTAATGACTGGCGAAGAGATTCTTGATTCTGGTGTTCAAGTGATGGCGCAACCTCCAGGCAAAAAGAACTCAACTATTCATCTTTTATCTGGTGGTGAAAAGGCATTGACTGCGATTGCATTGGTATTCTCGTTATTCCAATTAAATCCAGCACCGTTCTGCTTACTTGACGAGGTGGACGCGCCGTTAGATGATGCTAATACTGGTCGCTATGCAGATATGGTTGCTCGTATGTCAGCTAATACACAATTCGTCTTTATTTCACACAACAAGATCACCATGGAAATTGCTAACCAATTAATTGGTGTCACGATGCAAGAACAGGGTGTTTCTAGAATTGTTGCCGTTGACTTAGAGGCTGCCGCAACCATGGTGGAGGCTGCTTAATGATCGGATTTGCTGAATTTGCCGCGTCCTTAGGGTTAACGGAACTTCAGTTATCCCTTGGTTTAATCGGCTTCAGCTTATTGGTATTGGTGATGATTTACAACGCCATGCGTATTCGCAAGGTGGAGGTAGAGGATGCATCCAATCATGTGGATGAGGCGGCGACAACTCAACCTGGTTTCTCATCAATAGATGGGGTCGTTGGTAGATCTGAGCCGACACTTGGAGCATCTGACGCAGCGATTCCAGTTCCAGTTGTATCTGTAGCAAAAATTGACCCATTGATAGATTGCGTGGTGGCTTTACGTTTGCCAGAGTCAATTAGTGGCGAAGAAATTTTGGGTTATTTGACTGATTGGCCAAAAAATAGTCTCTTTACATGGATGTGCGAAGGTCTTAATGCTACGTCTGATTGGGAATCAGTGGTCATGACTGGTGCTTACACGGAGTTGCAAGTAGCCATTCAGTTAGCAAACCGTACTGGCCCTATTGGGATTGTTGATTTATCTGATTTTGTTTCTAAAGCGCAGGCATTGGCTAATGCTTTAGATGCGGAAATTGATTTACCGCCAGTGAATGAAGTGATTGAAGAGGCTAAGAATTTAGACCAATTTGCTGCTCAAAGTGATATTCAACTGGGCATCACGGTTATTCCGAAAGAGGGCATGTGGAACCTGTCGACCATTCAATCAGTTGCTACTAAGGCTGGTTTCTTGTTATCTAGAGATGGTCGTGATTATCACCGCATCATTTCCAATGTGGTGGTGTACAAGTTAGTTGCTGACCAAGCTAATTTTTTGCGTGATGATTTGAGTAAGGCAAATATTCAATATGTCACTTTATTGTTAGATTTGCCACGTGTACCTTATGCCATGACACCATTCAAAATCATGTTAGATGACGCTAAGTTGTTGGCAGAATCTTTGAATGGTAACTTGGTTGATGATGCCGGTAGACCATTGGTCGATGAAGCAGTTTCTGCAATCACGGCGCAGTTAGGTGAGATCTATCAAGCGATGGATCAACAGGGTATTCCTGCCGGATCAACCACAGCAAGCAGGCTCTTTTCTTAGGAGTCATGAATGTCTGATTCGGCCCGTTATGCTTGGCTGAAAGAAGAGTTGGCAAGTTTGGATCATGCCTACTACGTTCTTGATGACCCCATTCTTCCAGATGCTGAATACGATAAGTTATATCGTGAGCTATTAGCTATTGAAAAGGATCATCCTGACTGGGTGACGCCAGATTCGCCATCGCAGCGAGTGAGTGGACAGGCGAGTAGTTTGTTTTCTGAGGTAAAGCATGTGGTTCCGATGCTGTCCCTTAATAACGCTCTAGAGGATAAAGAGGCGGAAGCGTTTGATAAGCGTTGTCGCGAAGGACTTGATTTGTCTGAAGTGGAATATGCTACAGAACTTAAGTTTGATGGTTTGGCTATTACTCTCAGATATGAAAAGGGTGTTTTAGTTCAAGCGGCTACTCGTGGCGATGGCTATAGCGGAGAAGATGTAACAGCCAACATTAGAACGATTAAAGCGATTCCTCTTAAATTAAAAGGCCATGATCATCCCGATGTGTTGGATGTCCGGGGTGAGGTTTTTATGAGCCATAAAGATTTCGATGCATTAAATCGTGCAGCAATAGAGAGGTCAGAAAAAACTTTCGCCAATCCTAGAAATGCTGCTGCAGGCAGTTTGCGCCAATTGGATCCCAGAATTACTGCACAAAGAACTTTGTCATTTTTCTCATATGGAATAGGGCAATGTGAGCCATCTAGCTACTTACCCAATACACACTCAGATTTATTAAATTTATACGCTAGCTGGGGTCTGCCAGTTTGTGAACATCGTGCAGTTCTTAAGTCAATTGATGGCTTGATGGGTTTCTATCGACAAATTGGGCAGCTAAGAGATCAATTGCCATACGACATAGATGGTGTGGTTTACAAGGTTAATTCCAGAGAATTACAAGAAGATCTAGGGTTTGTATCCAGAGCACCACGCTTTGCTGTGGCACATAAATTTCCAGCTCAAGAAGCACTAACAACCGTTTTGGGGATTGATGTGCAAGTGGGTAGAACAGGAGCTATTACTCCTGTTGCTAGGTTGTCCCCTGTGGTGGTAGGTGGTGTTACTGTCACTAATGCCACTTTGCATAATGAAGATGAAGTTCGTCGCAAAGATATTCACATTGGTGATACTGTGGTGGTGCGGCGAGCCGGTGATGTGATTCCTGAGGTGGTCTCGGCTATCAAAGAAAAAAGGCCGGCAGATGCAACATCATTTGTGATGCCTACAGCATGCCCTATATGTGGTTCACATATTGAGAAACCGGAAGATGAGGCGGTAGCTCGGTGCAGTGGTGGACTATTTTGCCCAGCTCAGCGCAAGCAAGCTTTACTGCACTTTGCACAACGTCGTGCAATGGATATCGAGGGTTTGGGTGAAAAGATTGTTGATCAGCTAGTAGATCTTCAAATAGTTAGAACTCCTGCTGATTTATATAAGTTGGGTTTGATGGCTCTAGCTAATTTAGATCGCATGGGTGATAAATCTGCTGATAATTTAATCGCAGCAATTGAAAAATCTAGATCTAACACGCTAGCTAGATTTATTTTCGCATTAGGTATTCGCCATGTGGGAGAGAGCACAGCAAAAGATTTGGCTAAATATTTCGGTGATATCCATAAGCTAATGGATGCTTCTGAAGAAGAGCTTTTAAAAGTTAATGATGTAGGCCCCGTAGTAGCTCAATCCATTATTCATTTTTTAAATGAAGCACATAACAGGGAGGTTATTGAGCAACTGCTGGCCGTTGGATTTACTTTGGAGGTTGAGGTTTCAGAGATAAATCCTGCTATACAAGGTAAAACATTTGTATTAACCGGCACCTTACCAACTTTATCAAGAGATCAAGCAAAAGCAATGATAGAGAAAGCCGGTGGCAAAGTTGCGGGCTCTGTTTCAGCAAAGACTTCCTATGTTGTTGCCGGAGAAGACGCGGGTAGCAAACTTGAAAAAGCAATAGCGCTGGGCGTGCCAGTTTTGGACGAAGCTGGATTGATGGATTTGATCAAAGGACAAGAACATGACGGTGCGTGAAATACTAAAAATGGGTGAT
>ERZ650311.902-NODE-902-length-16289-cov-9.851485_pt1 | contig 16289 bp, 16 predicted proteins | sample MGYA00376247_ERZ650311 | MGnify/ENA primary metagenome ERZ650311 (study PRJEB26733, sample SAMN07839324) | wastewater metagenome | biome: small river; feature: stream; material: water | place: USA: North Carolina | collected 2016-07-28 ... | reverse complement strand
CGTTCTCTCATTCGCCCAACCGCCATTGATAAGCAATTAATGTATAGATTTAAAGCAGCTCAAGCAGCGGCTAAAAAAGATGGACAAGCTTTATACATTGCCTCAGGCTTCAGAACACTTTCGCGACAAAAGTTTTTATTTGCGCAAGCTGTTAAGAAGTATGGAAGTGAAAAAGAGGCGAGCAAGTGGGTTGCGCCACCGTTAATTTCTCACCACCCATGGGGAACAGCGCTTGATGTTAACTATCCAGATGAACCGGTTGGTGCTGGTTGGTTAGAGGTACACGGTTGGAAGTTTGGTTTATGCCGAGTCTTCGAAAATGAATGGTGGCATTTTGAACCGGTAATTGCACCAGGATGGAAGTGCCCTGCATTAGTTCCAGATGCCACTTACAGCATTAATTAGCGAAGGAACAAAGCTCGCAATCGTCGTGAGGTAACAAATAAACCGACTGCGATCATCACGACAAAGTATGCGATGTGCACCAAGACTCCAGAATTAATGTCGCCGAACCAGAAAGCTCGAACCATTGCAATTCCATGCCACAAAGGCAGAGCCATAATTACCTTTTCAAGCCAATCTGGATACACGCTAATTGGATAGAGCGAGCCAGAGAACAGGTTCATTGGCAGCAATACAACGTTGATGAAGCCCATCTGTTGGTAGGTTTTGAAGAAAGAGGTCACAGCCATTCCAAATGAGGCAAAGCCAAATGCCACTAAAGAGGCAGCTGGAATAGCAAGAATCGCCCACGCACTTGGAGTTAAGCCAAGCGCAGTAACCACTGTTAAGAAGCCGATCGAGTAGACCAGACCGCGCAGGAGGGCCCAAGTGATCTCTCCAAGTGCAATATCCATAGGCCCTAAAGGCGTAGAAAGCATTGTCTTATACAGCTTTGATTCATTGAGTTTCCAGAAGACGTTCCAGGTTGAATCGTAGATCGCGCCATTCATCGCGCTGGTTGCAAGCAAGCCAGGTGCAATAAACATCGTGTAATCAATAGTTGTTGAACCCGTTTTTACATTTCCAATCAGAGTTCCCATTCCATACCCAAAGGCAAGGAGGAAAAGAACTGGCTCCAAGAAACCAGTAAAGATAGGTACCCAGGTTGATGATCTAAATGCCAACCAACCACGCTCCAGTAAAACCCATGGACGGCCGGCATACATCGCACTTGAAGGGCGGCTTTCAGCGATTTCAACAGCGGTACTCACTTTGCCAGCCTCCTTTCAAATTGGCGAACTGTGTATGACAAGCCCGTAATTATGAGAGTTGTTAAGAAGATTATGTGAACCCATGTCAGCAATGAGCTAACTCCATAATCAAAAGCTGCGGAACGTCCAAGTTCAGTTGCATGCCACAAGGGTGAGATCCAACCAATTGGTTGCAGGAAAATTGGCATTGATGTCAGCGGGAAAAATGTTCCCGAGAACAAGAACATTGGCATGATGACTAAGCGACCAATAATGTTGAAGAAGTAATCCTCTTTTTCAATCTTTGCTGCGAAGTACATCATTACCGCGCCAAATGCTCCGCCACCCATTACAGCTACTGGAATCATTAATGCGCTCGCACCAAGATCAACTACATTGAATGCGAGTAAAAGTATGTAGTAGATGGTCACACTAAAGATGGCGCGTGATAAAGCCGCGAGATAAACACCAATAGCAATTTGCTTACCTGTAATTGGTGTTGAGTTTTGCGCAAAGAAAAGTTTGCGCCACTTAAAACCCTCAATAGTTGGGAAAACACATTCATCCATCGTGCCTGTAATTGCAGAGCTTGCCAGCAGAGCTGGTGCAATAAATGCGATGTATTTAATTCCGCCAGTACCTGAAGTACCTGAGTTTTGTTGAACAAGCACGCCAATGCCAACACCCACTGAAACCAAGTAAAACAAGGGGTTTCCGATGTCTACGGCGGCAATGATCGCTCTCCACTTAGAGATGGAACGCAGACGTGCGGTCAGGATGTAGAAAGCACCAAACCGTTGAATCTGCTTAACATCAATACCTGCGTTCATTCAATCAAAGTTCTTCCGGTTAAGCGGAGGAAAACATCCTCAAGAGAGGAACGACGAACAAGTGATGTCGTTGGGTGTAACTTCGCAGCTGCAATTTGCTCCAAAAGTTTCTCGCCATCTTCGGTGTACATAAGTACGCGATCAGGCAAAGTTTCCATGCGCTCACACATCTGGGCCAACTGCGGTGCAACCTCTTTGTTGCGATCACTACCAAAGCGAACCTCAAGCACTTCCTTGCTTGAGTACTCCTTAATCAAACCTGCAGGTGATCCTTCAGCCATGATCGAACCCTTGTCCATAACAACAAGACGATCACAAAGCTGTTCTGCCTCATCCATAAAGTGTGTAGTAAGAACCAGGGTTACACCTTGCTCCTTAAGGCGGAACAAGCGATCCCATAAAATGTGACGAGCTTGTGGATCTAAACCTGTTGTTGGTTCATCAAGTAGCAAAATATCTGGTTCGCTAACGAGTCCACGTGCAATTGTTAAGCGACGCTTCATGCCACCACTGAGCGCTTCAACCTTTACATCACGCTTTTCTTCAAGCTGTGCGAACTCGAGAAGTTCTTCAATCTTGCCCTTAATAAATTTCTTTGAAAGTCCAAAGTATCGACCATAAATAAAAAGGTTTTCGCTAACAGTTAACTCGCCATCTAGGTTGTCTTGCTGGGGCACAACACCAAGGTGAGCACGAACAAGCGGACCAAACTTTTCAGGATCTTTGTCGAGAATCTCTACTGTGCCCGACGTGCGGGTAGATGTAGCGGCCAAGATGCGCATGGTGGTTGATTTACCTGCGCCGTTGGGGCCCAATAATCCGAAGGACTCACCCTTGGCAACATCGAAATCGATGCCGTTTACAGCGGTGAAATCGCCGAAAACCTTGGTCAACCCACGTACGGATATGAGTGGTTTAGACATTCTTTTATCCTACCTGAGTATTGTTATGCCACGTGCGATTCATAAATGAACCTACCCACGACCTCACCTATGACGATGTTTTCATGGTGCCAAGCCGTTCCGAACTTTCATCTCGAATGGATGTTGATCTTTCATCGATAGATGGAACTGGAACAACAATTCCGCTAGTTGTTGCAAACATGACAGCTATTGCAGGACGACGTATGGCAGAAACAATGGCCCGTCGCGGTGGATTGACGGTGATCCCTCAAGATATTCCACACCCAGTTGTTGATTCAGTTATTAAATGGGTAAAGGAACGCCATCCCTTCTTTGATACTCCAATTACTTTGTCACCACAATCAACAGTCGCTGATGCGGTTAGCTTGTTGCACAAGCGTGCACATGGCGCAGTAGTAATTGTCGAAAATGGAAAGCCCATCGGAATTATTACTGAGGATGATTGCAAGAGCGTTGATCGGTTTACGCAACTTAGCCAGGTAATGAGCAAAGATTTAATTACGATGCCAGACACACTCGGCGCGCGAGAAGCCTTTGATTTCTTAAGTCAACATCGCCATAAGTTGGCACCGGTAGTTTCAGGAAATGGTGACTTAGTCGGAATCATGACTCGTATTGGTGCGCTGCGCGGAACTTTGTACACACCTGCGTTAGATGCCAAGGGTCGCTTGCGAATTGCAGCAGCTGTTGGAATTAACGGAGATGTTGCAGCAAAGGCGGCCGCACTTATTGATTCAGGTGCCGATGTATTGGTCGTAGATACCGCACACGGGCACCAGAAGAAAATGCTTGAAGCGTTAGCTGCAATTCGCGCTATCAATCCAACCGTGCCTATCGTTGCCGGAAACGTTGTAACAGCCGAGGGTGCTCACGATTTAGTTAACGCTGGTGCGAACATCATCAAGGTAGGTGTTGGCCCAGGAGCAATGTGCACTACACGCATGCAAACAGGTGTAGGACGCCCACAATTCTCAGCTGTTTTAGAGTGCGCTGCAGAGACAAAGAAGCTTGGTGCACATGTGTGGGCAGATGGCGGAGTACGTCATCCTCGCGATGTTGCGCTCGCATTAGCAGCTGGAGCCTCACAAGTAATGATCGGTTCTTGGTTTGCCGGTACCTATGAATCACCCGGAGATCTTCAAACAGATGCAAATGGTCGTTTGTACAAAGAATCCTTTGGAATGGCATCTGCACGTGCAGTCGCTGCTCGAACATCAGCTGAAGATGCATTTGATCGCGCTCGCAAGGCCCTGTTTGAAGAAGGTATCTCAACTTCACGCATGTTCTTAAACCCTGCCCGTCCAGGCGTCGAAGACTTATTAGATGAAATCATCGCTGGTGTTCGCTCCTCATTTACATATGCAGGTGCAAAGAACATTGAAGAGTTTGCGGAACGTGCAACTGTTGGCGTTCAATCATCAGCAGGATATGCAGAAGGTCGCCCACTCCACTCATCCTGGGGCAATTAATCTATGAAGCGTCTACTAACTGCATTATTAGTGGCGCTTTTAATTTCACCTGTTGCCTCTGCACATGCTGCTGATTCACAAGTAACTGTGATGACTCGAAATTTGTATTTGGGGTCTGATGTTGGCGTTGCAATGGATTTGATTCCAAACCTGTCAGCCGCAGCACAGTTCATGTGGGATCAAGTTAAGAAAACAGACTTCAATAAACGTGCACCAAAGTTAGCAGCAGAGGTTATTGCGAAGAAACCAGATGTGATTGGATTGCAAGAGGCAACCATTTGGTTCTGTAAGAAAAATCTATTTAGTAAGCGAACTGAAGTTTTTAACTTCACAAAACAGTTTTTAGATGCGACTAAGGCTCAAGGGACTGAGTATGTACTTGCCCAAAAAGAAGGAAAAACCGCGCTAAACACCGGTTATTCAATAGCTGCAGTGCCTTTTGTAACGATGGTGAGCGACCCAGAGACTTTCCAGCCTCTTTTTGGTCAAGATAAAGCGGCCTGTGGCTTTGAGATCGCAGATGCTTTAGCAATACGCGCAGATTTGGCGAGCAAAGTACTGAAGGTTGGCAATACCGAGTACGAACAGACCTACACAATCGTTCCAACAATCATGACTATCTATCGTGGATACACATGGGCAGATATTCAAATCGGTAATACTCCGGTGCGATTTGTTACCACACACCTTGAATCTTTATGGGATAAAAATAAAGTTCCTAACGCGGCGATACAGGTTCAACAATTAATAAATGATCTTAAAAAAACAAAAATGCCAGTTGTTGTCATGGGAGATTTCAATAGTGATCCACGCGATCCACGAATGCCGGAAAACCCAAACCCAGGTGAACAACCAGTTGCAAGCGATGCCTGTCCAGCTGGAACCAGTAAATGCAACGCATATTTGTTAATGAGTGAGGCGGGATTTGTTGATGCAGGGCCAGATCCCATGCTTCCTGAAAATTACACCTGGGGTATGAATGCATTACTTACAGGACCAGATCCAGTTCGGTTGAAGGTAGCCAAGCAATTAGGAAACAACGCTGGCTACACAGATCGACTTGATTATGTTTTTATGAAAAACGGTGTGACGGCTTCATCGGTTGCACTAGTTGGAGCAACACCTCCCAACAATCTCAATACTGATCATGCAGGAGTTGTTGCGACTCTTTCTATTACGCCTGGTTCAACAGAGCGAAGCGCCGATCTTCCAGAACACGCACCTTTTCCTATTTCATTCTGGCAATGGGTTGGAATTGCTGTAGTTGTAGCAATTGTTCTATTGGTAGTGCGTAAAAAACGTCGTTAGAAACGACCACCACTGGTGCTGTCTTGGCTTAACCGTTGAGATAAATAGATCGGGATAATTGAGAAAACCACCAATGTTGCCGCAACAACATTAACAATTGGCGCTTGGTTTGGCCTAAAAAGGTTGTTAAAAATCCAAATGGGAAGGGTTTGAATTCCTGGCCCTGCAGTAAAAGTAGTAACAACAATTTCATCAAAAGATAAGCCGAAAGCTAAAAGTCCACCAGCAAATAGCGCAGATGCCAAGTTTGGCAATGTAACCAACCTAAATGTAGTTACTCCATTTGCGCCTAAATCCATTGATGCTTCCTGCAAGCTAGTTCCCATTCGACGTAAACGCGCAATCGCATTGTTGTACACAACAACAATACAAAATGTTGCGTGACCGATTATCACCGTAAGAAGCCCGGTAGACATTCCAAGTTGTTTCGTGAATGCATTATTGAGGGCAATACCTGTAACGATTCCAGGTAATGAGATTGGTAGAACTACAAGAAGCGAAATTACCTCTCGCCCAAAAAACTGATAACGGCTTACTGCGAAAGCCAGAACAGTTCCTAATACCAATGCAATTGCCGTGGCGCTTAAACCAGCAAGAACGCTCCATTTGATCGCTTCGCGCACACCGGTGTTGGTAAGCGCTTTACTCCACCATTCAGTTGTGAAGTGGGTAGGAGGCCAACTAAAAGTTCTACTTGCATTAAATGAGTTAATAACAACAACGGAGAGCGGAATATAGATAAATGACAAGCCAACTCCCATAAGGGCAGCCAGTGCCAATCTGGCATTTCTAGATATTGTCATTACATGCTCGCCAATGCACCAGTGCGGCGAACTAACCAAAGGTAAATCGCCATAATTGTTACCGGAATAGTTGCGATAGTTGCTGCGAAAGGAAGATTAATACTGAAGTTTTGATAAACAACATTGCCCAGCATTTGAAGCTTTCCACCAATAATTTGAGCTGTTATGTAATCTCCAAGACTGAGTGAGAATGTGAACATTGAACCTGCTACAAGACTTGGGAAAATTAAAGGCAAAATCACCTTTCTAAAGGTGTACCAGTTATGTGCTCCAAGGTCGCCAGAGGCGTCAAGAAGGTTATTTGGAAGCCTTTCTAGGCCTGCATAGATAGGTAGGATCATGTAAGGCAACCATAAGTATGACAATCCAATAATGATTGCAGGGCCACCAAAACCTGGAGAAGAAATTCCAATAGGGCCTAGTAACCAATCGATTACTCCATTACCCGGTTCTAACATCGAACGCCAGGCATAAATTTTCACTAAGTAAGAAGCCCACAATGGAGTAAGAACAAGTGCTACTAAAACTTTTTGCGTGCGGGGCTTTGCAATCTTAGCCATATAAAAGGCCATTGGTATTGCAAGAATAGAGCAAATCAAAGTTACAGCAATTGCTATTCCTAAAGTTCGTAGAACCACATTTTTATAGGCCGCATCTGTGAACATATCTTGAAAATTACCAAGATTAAATTCCTGAATTACATTTCCGGTAAAGCTATCAATTGTGAAAAAAGCGGTCACGAGCAAAGTTGCAAGTGCTCCCAAGTAAGCAACTACAAGCCACAAAACTGGAGCGGTAAGGAGAGCAAGGAGACGCAGACGCGGTTTCTTATGCATCGTTGTTGCTAATGAATCAAGCATCTTCTCTCCCTTCTCTGAAATAAGAAAAGCCGGGCGCAGGAAACTCCTACGCCCGGCTCATTACTTATGAGTTACGTAAGCTGGACCAGGCTTTCACCCATTCAGCGTAAGGAATGCACTTAACATCGGTGCGGCCATCAAGGCACGCCTCAGTTGGTGTATTCCAGTAGTAAACATCTTCCCAATAAGCATCATCAGCAGCATGGAACGTTGCACAGTGATTCTTATCAGCGGTTAAGTCACAAGACTTTGCATTTGATGGTGCTTCTCCGAACCATTCAGCTACTCCAGCGTTAGCTGCAGGAGATGCGATGTGGTTCATCCACATATATGCGCAGTTTGGATTCTTAGCTTTACTGCTAATCATCCAAGTATCAGACCAGCCTGTAGATCCTTCTACTGGCTTAATTCCTTCAACCTTTGTGCCTTCACCCTTAGCGAGGTTGATATTTACCTGCCAAGTAGTGCCTAAAACAGTTCCACCTGACTTAAGTGATGCAACATGCTTTAGGTAATCGCCCCAGTACTCACCGATCAAAGGCTTTTGTGCCTTCAATAGTTCTACTGCAGCATCAAACTGTGTTTGATCAAGAGCATATGGATACTTAATTCCTAGCTCTGGCTTAGTCTTCATTAAGTAAAGAGCGGCATCTGCAAGATAAATTGGTGAATCATATGCAGTGATCTTTCCTTTGTATGGAGAGTTAGCGTCAAATACTGAACCCCATGAAGTTGGAGCTGGCTTCACAATGTCAGTGCGATAAGCGAGCAAGTTTGCACCGCGACCATGAGGTACACCGTAAGCAACACCATCTACTGAGTTCCACTGTTGCATCTTCAAGTTATCGAAGATATCTGCATAGTTAGGAATCAAATCTGTGTTAACGGGCGCAACATCGCCACCGTAAATCAGGCGAAGAGATGCATCTCCCGAAGCTGAGACTACGTCATATTCACCAGTCTTCATTAAGGCAACCATGTCATCGGAGGTTGCACCATTCTTAACATTTACTTTGCAACCAGTTTCCTTTTCGAAACCTGTCACCCAGTCAACTTTTGGATCTGTTGAACCATTTTCTACATAGCCAGCCCAAGCGACAATATTTACTTGGCCTTCACCTGCACCAAGCTCTTTCATCATGTCTACTTTAGGAACACCGCTAGATGCAGAATCACTACTTGAGCTACAACCAGCGAGAATAAGTACTGCTACCGAAGCAACAGCAATTTGTGAAAACAGACGCTTCTTATGCATCTGTACCTCCATCTACACGTTGCCATATTCAGCCATTGAATATGGTTCCCCAGAACTAACGAACCAGGAATTCCTTGTTTTTATCCCATGAAACAACTACAGAATCGCCCACTTTGAGCGTACCTTCAGGCTTAGTTGAAATAACCACAGCACCTAGCTCGGTATCAACCAAGTAACGAGTAGTCGCTCCAACAAATATCGCATCCCTTAAGACACCTCTATAAGCCCGGTCTCCAGCACTTTTTGCTCCGCTTACAGTTACAAACTCAGGTCGAATATTTAGCTGTTGTCCTTCGATACGAATTTTGTTTGTCTGGCCAACGAACTCTGAAACGAATGCGCTCTTTGGGTTCTCATAAATTTCACGAGGTGTACCTAGTTGCTCAATGTTTCCATGATTGAAGACGGCGATTCGGTCACTCATTGTCAACGCTTCCTCTTGATCATGAGTTACAAATATGAAGGTGATACCAACCTCGCGTTGAAGTTCTTTGAGTTCAATCTGCATTTGTTCACGCAATTTAAGATCTAGTGCACCAAGTGGTTCATCTAAGAGTAGAACCGACGGACGATTAACCAGTGCACGTGCGAGTGCAACACGTTGGCGCTGCCCACCTGAAAGTTGTGCAGGTTTTCTATTTTCATATCCTTCAAGGCGAACCTGCTTCAGAGCTTCCATAGCTCGAGCACGTCGCTCAGCTTTGTCTACTCCTTTAACGCGCAATCCATATTCAATATTTGAAATGACATTCATGTGTGGGAAAAGTGCATAATCTTGAAAAACCGTATTCACATCGCGGTCATATGGCGGCAACTGTGAAACATCTTTGCCGCCAAGCAAAATTGTGCCAGAGTCAGGTTTTTCAAAACCTGCAATCATTCTCAAGACTGTAGTTTTACCCGAACCAGATGGTCCAAGTAGAGTTATAAATTCACCTTCAAAAATATCAAGGTCAACACCAGTAACCGCTTTAACCTCACCAAATGTTCGGGTTAGGCCGCGGATCGAAACAATCGCTGTAGTCGACACCCGAGATACTGTACTCAAAACGCCATTAGAAGTAAGCAGTTTCTGCGAAAAATCACGCGGTAGGCTACCGCCATGTCCAAACCAACGATCATCCTTGCAACGAGCAATGGAGTCGGAATGGGGCACCTTGCGCGAGCAAGTGCGGTGGCTTTAGCTCTTAAAGATGTAGCAAATCCAATTATTGTTTCGATGGCCGGTGGTATCGCAGAAATTCCATCGTTTATGGGTATTCGTTGCGAATACATACCAGGTCGCGATCGTATGTGGATGTCACGCGAAAAATGGGATGTGTATTTGCGCGATCGTTTATTGGCTTTGGTGGAGGAAACAGGCGCAAAGGTTTTGTCATTTGATGGCGTAGTTCCTTACCCAGGTGTGATCGCCGCAAAGAATGCAAATCCAAACTTGAAGTTAGTGTGGGTTCGTCGCGGTTTGTGGCAAAAGAAACCACAACGATTTATCTTGGGCTTACAAGCAAAGATGATGGACAAAATTATTGAGCCTGGTGATATTGCACGTGCTTACGATTTTGGTCCTACGGCAAATCGCAAAGATTCAGTTTTAACTTCGCCGGTTTCATTGTTCCGTAAAGAGGATGCAATGAGCCGCGATGATGCTCGCCGGGCACTTGGTTTGGATTTAAACCGACCTACTGTTCTCGTTCAGTTAGGAACGGGCGATGGCGATGTTAATGAAAAGATGACAGCCGCTTTATCAGGTTTACTTGGTTGGAAGGATTTGCAAGTAATTTTAACTAAGGCACCAGTAGATAAAGATGGAAAATCATTAGCGCCAGAAGGTCTTGATTTAAAGGTTGCACGCTACTTCCCATTAGCAAAGGTCTTACACGCATTTGATGCAGGAATTTGTGCAACGGGATACAACGGTGTTCACGAGTTATTGCCAGCTCAGTTACCAACCGTGTTTGTCTCAAATATTCGTGGAACCGATGATCAAGAGGCGCGTGCGAAGTGGTGCCATGATTTTGGGTTTGCATTGCGCGCAGACCAAGCGGATTTAGCTGACATAACAGCCAAGGTAAAGATGTTGCAGGATCCAGATGTACGTAAGCGACTTTCTGATAAGTGTGCAGAGTTACCAGATACAACAGGTGGGCAAGAGATTGCATCAATGCTGTATGAATTAGCTGTTGCCGAAAAGCCCGCTCGTGCGAAAACCCTTACATTCTTGCGTCTAATGGCTCAGGACCATGTAAACCGGGGATTGCGCCATGTTGCCAACCTTGGCTTGCGTCGTGTTGCACTTGTTTACCGCTTCTTGAATCCACACATCAAGGTTCAAGAGATTGATCAAGAACCGCCTGTATTTGGTGAGCAGGCAACATCTGCTGAACTGCATCCACTCATTAAATCCTCAACTCGTTTTGAGCATTTAATAACTGGGGCATCAGATAATTACCGAAAGCGCCGTGAAGAGATTGCCTTTGCCGCATATGGAAAAGAAACGGTAATTACAAAAACAAAATGAGATTTCGTACCTGGATTAAGCGCACTAAAGCTGGGCGAATCGTCTGGCGAATCTTTATTGGTCTTATCGGTGGAGGAATTACCGTCGCTGGCGGAGTGGCGTTAATTGGCCCAGGTCCAGGAATCCTCGTTGTTTTAGCTGGACTAGGTATTTTAGCTACAGAGTTTGCCTGGGCTGGCGAGGTAATGATGCACACCAAGCGAATAGCGGCTAAAGCGGCAGAAAAAACTGGAATGAAGCCTTGGGTTAAATACTTTTTAGTTTCAGGTGGAGCAATTGTTTCGATCGTAATGATCTTTATTATTTACCGCCGCTAATTGTTTTTTCAAAGTTTTTCTTGATTATCAGCACAACTACTAATACAACCGCTAAAAATACAATTGCCCAATACTTTAGGTATTTTTCTAATGTGGTGAGTGAGTTCGCAAATTCATAACCCAGAGTGACAACAATTGTTGAAAAAACTATGCCGCCCGCCGCGTTCCACTTGAGAAAAGTAAGGTATGGAACTCGGTGCATTCCTGCCAATGCTGGAATAAGTGCGCGTAGAAGTGCTTGAGCTCGTCCAAAGAAAATCGCACCACCCGAATACTTAGTAAAGATGTGTTCGGCAATTAGCCAGCGATTTTCCCCTACCAAGCGACCAAGTCGATTGAGTTTTATGCGTTCACCAAAATGTTTGCCAACTTCATATCCAACGGAATCACCAGAAATAGCGCCAATTATCGCGAACAATAGAAATAGCCAATATGGCCAAACATGTGAGTGAGCCAGTACTCCGCCGATCAACAAGGAAGTTTCTCCTGGCAAAATAAAACCCACAAATGCGGCAGCTTCAAGAAAAGTAAACATAATCAAAAGAATAAAAAGTGGAATCTGCAGATTATTGGAGATCAACCAATCAGCAACTGAGTGAATCCAACTCGACATGCGCTAACTGTATCGATCACATAGACTTCGAGTATGACTAGAGCCCAAACATCTGTAGAAGTTCATGACTTAATCGCCGAACGCCGTAGCCCACGATCATTAGATGAATCAGCAACGGCAAGTAATGATGATTTGAAGGCGATGCTAGAAGCAGCGCGCTGGGCTCCATCTGCTTTTAATCATCAACCGTGGCGGTTTATCGCTGGAGTTCGCGGCGATGAAAACTTTCAAGAACTACTTGGATGTTTAGGGGAGTTCAACCAGGCTTGGGCAAAGCGTGCATCTTTACTTATTGCAGTTGCCGGCGTTCCAACTACTCCTGACGGTAAGGAAAATCCAACATACCTTTATGACTGCGGACTATCTGTTGCTCAATTGACTATTGAGGCTCATCACCGCGGCTTTGTTGCTCACCAAATGGCTGGTTTTGATCATGAAAAGGCAGCAGGTTACTTTGATGGAGCACACCCAATTGCTGTAATCGCTATTGGAAAGCAAGCTCCTGCAGAACAACTCGAAGGAATGATGCTGGAGCGTGAAAAAGCCCCACGTACTCGTAAAGAACTTTCAGAGATCGTGGTTAAGGGCTTGCCTAACTAAAAACTAGAACGGATCTCCCAAAGATCTGGGAATGTTGGATTAAACAAGGTGCTGCTTAGATATCCAACACCGCTTGATCCACCTGTTCCCATTTTGTGTCCGATAGTTCGCTCAACCATCTTTACATGGCGATAACGCCATTCTTGAAGTCCTTCATCAATATCTACGAGGCGTTCGCACACCATCGCAGACTCAGGATCTTTACGATGCACTTCGAGTAGTACTTCTTGAACCTTTTCATTTGCACTGTACGGTGCGCTTTTATCGCGATTCAAAACTTCTGTTGGCATCTTATGTCCACGCTTATCGATATATGCAATCGCAGAATCCCACACACTGTTGCGTGAAGTGATCGATTTGATTTGCTCTTGGATATCTGGCGGAAGGTGCCCAGCCATTTTGCTATCGCGACGACCAAGGAGCGCTTCAACCATTCTGAACTGCGCAGATTGGAAACCACTTGATGATGAAAGATAAGAACGAAATGCATTGAACTGCAGTGGAGTCATTGTCTCTAAAATATCGATTTGAGTAACACAGACCTTCAAGATGGTTCTGATGCGTCCTAAAATTGCTAATGAATAATGTGAATCACCGGCTTCCATAGCACGTTGTGCTTCTTGGAATTCATGAATTAACTGCTTGAACCACAACTCGTATGTCTGGTGAATGATGATGAACAACATTTCATCATGTTCAGGGCCGGTTGATAATGGGCGTTGCAATTTCAAAAGTTCATCGACAGCTAAATACGATGTATAAGTCAGCGCCGAATCAAAGTTTTCGCTCATGTGACGCGAGACCCACCTTCTTGTACCTCTTTATAGCGGCCAGATGCCACTAAATCACGCATGCGAGCAAAGCCATCCCAGACCTCTACATATGAAGTTGGTAGGGGAGAGATCGCTAAACGAATGGAATTCGGAGTTCGGTAATCAGGTATTACATTGGAAATTGTGCGTAGTGCAACACAAATCTGTGCAGCATCTGGATGGACCAATGAAATATGTCCGCCGCGCTCCTTTGGATCACGAGAAGTGTTGAGTTCGATTCCAAGTGGAGCAAGCCACTCATCGTAAAGTTCAATCATCATTTGAGTGCCAACTGCAGCCTTGTGCGCAATCGCATCAATTCCCGCCTCCTTGATCATGGAAAATGCGCTTTGTACACAGCGAATTCCCATTAGTGAAGGGCTTGCAATTTGGAATCCGCGAATTGTTTGTGAACGCTCAAACACCGGTCCCATTTCAAATTGTGCATCTTGGGCAAACCAACCTTGAATTGGAACCTGAAGTTCTTTTTGAATGCGTTTTGAAACATATAACCAAGCAGGAGATCCAGGACCAGAGTTTCCATACTTATATGTGCAACCAACACATAGATCTACGCCGTTTGCATCAAGATTCAACTCAATTGCACCCACAGCGTGGCTTGCATCCCACACCACTAGCCCGCCAATGGCGCGAACCTGATCGGTAATGGATTTCAAATCTGTGCGTGCACCAGATCGATATTGAATAACTTCAAGAGTTACAAGTGCAACATCATCATTTAGATATGGCGCAAGAACTTCAGTTGTCACGCGCTCATGCTGAGCAATTGCAGGATCTTCGTTGTCAATGATTACTAGCTTTAATCCAAACTGCTTTGCGATTCCATCAAGAATATAACGATCAGTCGGAAAGTTGGCTGCATCGGTAATGATTGTTTTGCGACCAGGACGTGCATGAATTGCAGCAAGACAAAGTTGATAAAAATTTACTGATGTTGTGTCGCAAACTAATACCTGACCAGGTGCTGCACCTAATGCGGCTTCGCCCAATAAATCACCGGTTGGCTGCGCTTCATCAACCCAGTGGCTCCAGCCGGTTACAACTTCTGGGCCCCATTCTTTATTCATAAAATCATTGATCGAAGTAATGGTTGCCTTAGGAAGGCGTCCTAGAGAATTTCCATCGAGGTAACACATTTCAGGGTCTGTGATGACAAATTGTGATTTGAAATGGGCCAGTGGATCATTTTTATCGAGCTCTAGCGCGTATTCGCGGTCAGTTACCTTCATGAGGGAAAGGTACGCTCTCCTACCGTGGCGCGCAATGTTGTAAACATCGAAGATGTCTCTAAAGCCTTTGATATCAAAGAGCTTTTAGCAGGCGTCTCTCTTGGTGTTTCCGAAGGCGATCGCATTGGAATTGTTGGCCGAAATGGCTCCGGAAAAAGTACCTTGATGAAGGTTATGGCTGGAATAGAGCCACCAGATAAGGGTCGTGTTACAAAATCAAATTCGGCAAAGATTGGTTTGCTGTCACAAGTAGATCTTGCAAATCCCGAAAGCACAGTAGGTGAAGTTGTTTTAGGTGATGCAGAAAAACATGAATGGGCAAGTGATCCAAATATTCGCGAAGTATTTACGGGTCTATTTGGCAGCTTTGATGATCACATCTTTGATCGCAAGTTTGGTCAACTTTCAGGCGGCGAACGTCGTCGCGTTGGTTTAGCAAAACTTCTGATTAATGAATTAGATTTGATTCTGCTTGATGAGCCAACAAACCACCTAGATGTTGAAGGCGTTGCATGGTTGGCTGATTATTTAAACAAGCGAAAAGGTTTAGCTGTCGTAGTTGTTACGCACGATCGTTGGTTCTTAGATGCAGTCACTGATCGCACATGGGAAGTTGTTGAAGGCAAAGTTGAAGAGTACGAAGGTGGATATAGCGCCTTTGTTTTATCTAAAGCTGAAAGATCTCGACAAGCCGCTGTGATGGATCAACGACGCAATATGTTGATTAAGAAAGAACTGGCATGGTTACGTCGAGGAGCGCCCGCCCGAACTTCTAAGCCAAAGTTTCGTATTGATGCCGCAAATGTATTGATTGCCGATGAGCCTGCACCACGCGATCAAGGTGAACTTTTAAAGTTTGCACTCAATCGTCTTGGTAAGACTGTGTATGAAGCTCACCATGTTCAAGTAAAGCTGGGCGACAATGAATTAATCGATGATCTGTATTGGAATATTGGACCAGGTGATCGCATTGGAATTGTCGGCGTAAATGGTGCGGGCAAAACAACATTAATGCGCATGCTCACTGGTCAGATTCAGCCAACTTCAGGAAAGTTAGTCACTGGCGTAACTGTTAAACCAGCATTCCTAACTCAACATCTAGATGAGTTAGATCCAACTTGGCGGGTGCTTGAGGCGGTTGAAAAGGTCGCAAACCGTGTGGAACTAGGCGGGGGACGTGAGCTTTCAGCCTCTCAATTATGCGAACGGCTTGGTTTTGATCGTGAATCGCAATGGACCCCCGTTGGAGATTTATCAGGTGGAGAACGTCGCCGTTTGCAGCTAACTCGTTTGCTGATGGAAAGTCCAAGACCCGTCCCACCATAACTGCGCGTTGTCGAAGCATCCGTCTGCGTGAAAGGACGGAAAAGCAAATGCAAATCCTCTTGCCGAACGCCATTACCGGTATCACACACTTCGCAACGCCAGCGGTCACCCATGACCACAATACGCAACTCAACCGAACCTGCAGCCGTGAATTTGATGGCATTGTTAAGCAAGTTATTGATCACCTGTCGCAGCCGCTCAGCATCGGTCCA
>ERZ650311.901-NODE-901-length-16291-cov-4.699495_pt1 | contig 16291 bp, 19 predicted proteins | sample MGYA00376247_ERZ650311 | MGnify/ENA primary metagenome ERZ650311 (study PRJEB26733, sample SAMN07839324) | wastewater metagenome | biome: small river; feature: stream; material: water | place: USA: North Carolina | collected 2016-07-28 ... | reverse complement strand
TTGTCGCAGTTGGAAACTTCTCGTAATGCTACCTTTCCCTCCATATCGGTTTGGCAATCCTGCGGCGATGGCTCCGGGATTTATTGGGCCATTGGATGCCTACTCGGCAAATCTTCCGCTTGCGCTTAGCGTCACGAACCGCTTGCTGTCGTCTTACACAGGCTATGCCTTCAACGTGTTGCGCAGCACTGATTCGACATCGCAAGACATCGGGTTCAATGCGGACGGCACAGTAAACACAACGGCTTTACTGGCATTTTGCGGAGCTGGCAATGGAACCATCACCAAGATCTATAATCAAGGGTCTGGCGGTTCAGCATTGGATGCGGCACAAAGCTTGGCGGCCAATCAGCCCCGCATCGTCAATGCCGGAGTGTTGGATGATGGAACTTACTTCAACGCCAACCATTGGCTTGATGTGGCCTCACAATCGGCAGCAACTTATACAGATGGCACCAACGTTCAAGTTGCGCTGGTGGCCAAGATGAATGATGCCAACAACCGCATTTTTGATTTTGCCGATCAAATCTCGTGCTGGCTGCCATTTGGTGGAAGCATTTACTGGGATGCACCGCTCGCCACTGGGCGCATTTCCGTTGCTAGACCCGCTGGCCTGCCGTCCAGCTACAAAGTCACATCGCTAGAACGTGCAGGCGGCACATCCACAATTCGCTATGATGGCTCTGTGCTGACATCTGGGGGAGTATCCGGCACTATGGCAGCAACGTCTGTTCTACGCATTGGTGCTACCAATAGTGGAACGGGTCTATCTATTGGGAACCTCCGCACCTTGGTCCTCTGGAAAGACTGCACCAACGCCGCCACCCGCGCTGCCGCCCTACCATGATACTCTACGTCCCAACGTCTGGCTCTACCGTAGCCGCTGCCCTGAGTGCGGCTCTCTGGGGGTTGTCCCGGCCTCCACAGGTTCGCCGCCCCAATGAAGTCACCACCGGACTCTTCGGATTCATCACCTGCCGTGATGGGTCCGTGTGGCTGCAAGTGGACACAGAGTTCGACATTCCCATTCATCAGGACGCCATCCTTGATGGTATCGCTGACATCATGCAACCTTGGATAGACGCGCAACTCATACCCGCTGACACCAACACGTTGCTTGAAAACATCATCAATAGTCATCGTGGGCAACGCCTCATTGCATGGGACGCATTTCCAGAGTTCTTCAAGGAGAAAAGCCAGACCCGAGAGCAATTGATTGATCTCGGATTGCTTCCGAAAATTGGTGCTTGAATCATCAGCTCTTACGTCGTCCAATGAAAACTCTCATCCTTCATTCACCATGCGTTTTACCTGACAACAACCACGAGGACACTCCCATGCCCCATCGTCTCTGCTACATCGCCGAAATCATTCTCTCATCAGGAACCGCTGTCATCGCCCTTGCGATACGGCTTCTCCTTTCAAGTGTGGACACCCCGCAGAAAGGAGAAATGTCATGGTTGCTGCTTCCACTCATAGGTTCGATCCTCGCAAGTGTGGGGGCATTCCTGTTCAATCCAAGCATGGAGGACCGGAAGACGGTCGGTGGACGCATGATGGCGGGGGTATTCATCGGCACTGTTGCGCCGAACATCATTTTCTATTGCTCTGAGACGATCCAAAAAGCGAGCGTCATCCCGAGTGTCCCACTGTTGCTAGGGTTCGGCATTTGCACCCTTGTTTACATCCTTTCCAAACCCTTTTTCGTTCAGGGCTTCCGCCGATCCGACAACATCAGCCGGGAAATATGGGAGGAGGCCGAGAAAAGGACAGGTCTTCACTCCAAAGGGGACGAGACGGAACGGCTGAATTAACGTTATTGACAAACTCGCAGGGTGGAGTTTCAATTGCCGCTTATGAAAATTGCTTTCCTCCTCATTGTGATCACAGGGGCTCTTTGCTCTTGCGCCGTCCCCACCTCCCAAGCGGTCGCGGCTCACGCGGCGGGCGAAGTTTTCAGCCCGGTCGCGTTCGCTGGTGCGCGTGCGGCAGGCCCGGTTCGCTCGCCCGAGTCTGACAAGGCTGATGCATTTTGGGGGAGGGGCGCACGATGAGCACCCGAACCTTTATCGCCATCGTCGCCATCTGCTCGTTTGTGGGAATGGTTTACTCTTTCAGCTTTTGTTGGACGAAAGAGGGGTTTGTCGGAGGTCTCATTTTCGGCCTCCTCAACGGATTCTGTTTCCTCAGAGGGTGCATTCGCTTGATCAAGGGCACTATCGTAACGCTGTTTCTGGCAACACTGTGCTCATGCACCGGCTACATGCACGAGGCTCATTCTGCGTCAGGGAACTACGTTCGGGACGTTCTTGTGAAAGTCGGCGGCACTGCTTCACAGCGTGGTTCGGACGGTTCGAGCATTGTCACCGACGATCAAACAAGCTTTCGCGACCTCGCGACTGCTGCAACGGGGATACGAGCTTCTATCTCAGGTGAAAAAATCCAAGTCAGCAACAACGGAGTGAAGACCGCGCAAGCCGTTGAAGAAACGAAACGGGCGAAAGATGCTGCCGACGCCGCGAACCGTGCGCTTGAACTCAAAAACTCAGGTCAGGCGGTTCCAGCAGGTGAATCTGTTCTGAACGGCGGTCAAATTCTCAGCGCCCCAAAATGAACCCAATCCTCGCTATCGAATGGGGGATGTTCGGGGTTTTCCTGACATCCTTTGTTCTTTTGGCGTTCTTCACCATGATCAAACCAATCGCACCCATCTACGAAATGAAATCGCTCTTCGCTTCCAAAGCCGTCATCGGCGCATTGATCGCCCTCGCCGCCAAAGTTTGGGGTCTCAAAACCGGCGACCTGTCTTCCCTTTATGACATCGGTCTCATTCTTTGGCCTATCATCGTTGGCATCGGAGCCGACTGCATGACGATGTGGCACCGCATCGCACAGACCACGTTCACTGCTCCTCCGTGGAAGACATGGCAGTTTTGGGGTGCGATCATCAGCGGCTTGACTACGATCTTCGGGGCGTTCGGTGTGGACATTCACGAGCTGGACGGCATTGCTCACAAGGTCATTGACAACAGTCCGGCATTTGTGGCTATCGCAGCTTCGTTGGTTTCTCTGTTCGGCACCATCACGGCCAAGAAGGAAATCAAGATGCCAATCGTCGGCGGACAACCTGTGATCATGCTCGCTCTTTTGCTGTCTGTCAGCGGGGTTTTTGCTGAAGCTCCCCGACAGATGGGATGGAGGTCCAATCCCACACACTCGAAGGGCTTGAAGCAGATGAGCATGAAGGCGGTCCCCTTGCCCGCTGCGGCGAGTCTGGAAGCTCTGATGCCCGCTGTCTATGACCAGAAGGACATTGGAAGCTGCACGGCAAATGCTGGTTGCGGTGCATTTGACTACCGATGGAAGCTCGACGCCGGATCATTCTGCTACCCGTCACGGCTCGACCTGTATCAGAACGAGCTGAAGCACGACGGGACATTTCCGCAAGATGCTGGGAGCTACACCGCAAGCATCCTTTGGGTTTTGAAGAATCAAGGTGTCGCGCTGGAGAAGTGTTGGTCTTACGTGCCGAGTAATTTGGCGAAAGCTCCGACGACCTGCGCCATCAGCGGCAGGAAGTCACACAAGGCAATTGTAGCCTATGACATCCCCAACGACGACGGCGGCTACGGGGTCAAATATGCAATCAGTCAGAAGAAGTTGCCGGTGCTCACAGGGGGCTACGTGTTCAACAACATCATGGTGCCCATCTACGACGTTGGGACGCGAAAATGGTTCGTGGGAATGCCGAAGGGGAATCCTGTCGGCGGGCATGAGGTGTTGATTGTCGGCTACGATGACAGTCTTGTGATCGCCGGAATCAAGGGATGGGTCAGAGTGCGCAATTCTTGGGGCACTGATTGGGGCGACAAAGGCTACGCATGGTTCCCTCAGAAATACTTGCTGAACCCGAAATACTTCGAGGACAACGGGGCAATCGAACTTACCACCGGAACAAAATGAAATCTCGTATCGGAAAACTTCTCTTCATCCTTGGCACGATTGCTTTCATTGCATTGATGGTCCTCACATGCTCAGGATGTGCAAACTTTTGGGAGGGCATCCGTCAGACTCGGCCCGGTTACGACCCTAGAACCCCATGACCGCACGTTTTCTCACATGGTTTGATTGGCTGATGGGTTGGGAAGGCACAACCTATGAGAACGACCCCGACGACAGCGGCGGGGAAACCAAGTTCGGCATCGACAAGCACAGTCATCCTGACGAAGACATTCGCAATTTGACCCGAGAACGGGCAAAGCAAATCTACTGGTCCGAATACTGGACTACAATGCGAGCTGACGAAATGCCTGCTGGAGTCGGTGAAGTGGTTGCCGACATCGGCGTGAACAATGGCAAAGGTCGGGCTTCCCGCTGGCTTCAGGAGACACTTGGGGTCAAGGTCGATGGGGTGATTGGACCAAAGACGATGCAGGCGTTGAAGTCGGCAAATCCAAACGTTCTTTCCCGCCGACTGATTGACCGTCGTGAAATCTTTTACCGCAGCATTGCCCGAGGTTCACAGGTAAAATGGCTTCGAGGATGGTTGAACCGGAACGAAAGTTTGGAGAAGACGTTTGTGAGTTAGCGCCAAACCTCCGCAACCATCGAACCGAACACGGCAACGCGCCATTTGTCACCGTCTTTCCAAACGGAACAGGGTTCAGTCATGATTTTACCTTCGGCGGTTTTCCAAGGAATCCCCGCAGTGATCGCAATGCAAGCGGCTTCTTCCTCGGTGAGTTCTTCACGGGTCTTGTCCAGAGTTCCAAGGGCAACTGAGAAGATGTGATTACGGAAAGCTTGAACGGCTTTCTCGTGCTCGAACTGGAAGGGTGATTTAGGAACCATAACCAAGGAACAGGGCGATGTTGACGAGGGCTCGGATGTAGAGATGAGTATCAAGAATATTCACCACGCACCTGCCATTCTAGCGTCCCCTATGTAGGACTGTTGTTCACGCACAAATGCGCGATGATTTCCACGATAGCTTAAAGCGGGTTTGAAAATTTCTTTCCAGATTTCAACAGAACTAAAACCGTCCCAATCAGCTACAGGTTTAATAGTGATCATTTTTACATCTGAAGCCTTGATTGATTTCGGTTTTGTAAGTCGTTTGACTTTACTCACGTAGCGCCGTTTTTTCTTCCAATTTTCCCTTACGATTCTCAGCAAGTTTTTAACATGGTATCCCCGTTGAAGCCAAAAATCAGCACACCACCACGCAGCTTGTTGATGGACGATTTGATACTTCTTTGAGGCTTTCTTTTGATACTCTAAGCTCAACGTCTTAACCCTTTTCAGCATCGTAAGAGTTGCCGCTAAAGACGCTTCGACAAATCGAGCCATTATCCACATTGGTTGTGTTGCCCACCACGATTTTCTAGCTCGAATTGTCATTTGGCAACCGTAAATCAAATCGTGAGATTCCGACACAACGTTGATCGTTTGAATCCCGTCAATTTTGATGATCGGCCACTTGTTTATTGTGAACTCGTTCGGGTTCACCTGATCGTAAATTCCGCTGTAACCAAAGGCGTTCGTTGAGGCTTCGTGGAAGAACGTGAAAAACACATCATGAGACAGACCAACGTATTTAATTTGTCTGCCCAAAGTTCCCGCCGCTTTGGCCTGACGATGGACCTCATCAATAATGTTTTTGTAAGCTCTATTTCCCATACCCAATCTCCTTCAGCATCGCAAAAGTTTCAGCCTCATACCTGGCAAAGTCCACGTCCTCGGGGAACGTCGTGGGCAACTCCATCAGCGGGCGGCAGTTCTCACTAAGAGGAACGCGATTGCCATTGACTGCGTAGATGATGTCCCCTGTGACCACATTGGAGGCATACCAACGAATCGCCTTCCCGAGATACGCGCCGTCCTTCACCGCTCCGCCCTTGACGCTGCGCACCGACAGGAAACGACGGATGTCCCGGCACTCACGCACGGTTTGGGAAATGGGCTTCCCTGTGGTCAGGAAGGCAATCAGGGCGTCGCGGCAGATGGTCGCAACAGGGTTTTTGGAGAGTGAAGCCTCGGAGTAGGCCCCTTTGGTCTTGGCTTTGCCGTCAGTCTTCACCGCCGCATAGTTATTCACATCCCTCGAAAAAACTGCGCTGTATTGAGTTTCCTCAGTCACAAAGTCCGTGTCGCGCTCCCACTGCGCCACAATCTCATTCATTCGGTCAATAGCGAGCTTCGGACAACGGATGATAACCCCGTCGGTGTTCGCACTGACCACAGGGATTCCAGCGAGTTCAAGGCGTTCGATGAGCATCAAAAGCGAAAGCTGTCCCGACAACGTGACTTGCAACATCAAGTCGGGCGCATAGAGCACGGAATACTTGGAACCGAACTTCCCGAATGAGCCGTTGATTGTGATCTTGAGAGTGTCGGCTTCGACCTTGTTCCCGTCCTTCTTTGCTTTCAGACGACGCTCAACAATGGAACGATACACGTCAAGAAAACGGTCCCCAAGGTGAGCGGGCGAGAGTCGCTGATTCAGGATGATCGAAGGGTAATAGCTCGCCACATCCCTATCCACAAGAATGTGATCTTCGTCAGCATACACCGCCTGACACTCTTCGCACGAATGCAGCCCACCGAGCCCGATTTGATAGGTGGAATTACCAACGGTGACTTTCAAGTCCTTCATTGTCGGCGGGAGCATCGGAGAACCTGACTCGCCGATGATGAAACAAGCCGAGCCGATGATTGAAAGAACCCGCTGCAATTCAGGTGTAGAAAACCGGATGTAATTGGGCACGAGATAGAAATACGATGTGCCCGGCGCAATCTCCGTGCGCGGAGCGTCAACGCCCGTCAGACGCCGGTATTCGGTGTTGATGACCGCCTCCGCAATCTGAGCGTCTGACTTCGAGCGAAGGTCAATCCCGTATTTGACGGACATCGAAGCGCGAAGGGTGATTTGCGGTTCCAACTCCATGTAAAGGAATGCCGTCGCCGTCAGGTCGGAGTTGATGCAATACCAGCGGACGCAGGTGATTTGGTCGGGGGTGAGCACAAGGTCGGGGTGAAAAGGCAACTCCTGCATCTTGGGCACATGAAGACGACCTCCGTAGATTTTGAGGGAGGCTTTCAGCGGGGCGACTTCAATCAGGTCGATGTGGTCAATCTCCAACGGGCGCACTTTCTGACCACGAAGAACCATCCACGGTTTGACCTGCTGTTGAATGATTTGGTTCGTCGCGAATTTGAGCTGGTCGGTGGACTGACCGGCGAGCGCGAGGGCAAGAATAGGCAAGTCGAAGCCCAGACCGTTGAAGGAGACGGTTTTGAAGTGTGCCAATACCCAAGCAAGCTGGGCTCGGGCATCGGAGTCAAGAGCGGTGGACGTTTCCAGATAGAACACTTTCCCCGACGTGAGCGACGCAAACGCGACGAGGAAATAGTTCATGTAAACTTCACAGTCCACGACGAGAATTTCACGGCGCGTTTGGGCTTCGATCAACTCGGGAATTGTGAACAGGTTCACGTTGAAGGCTTTCGCGTCTTCGAGATATGGTAAGAACTGAGGGGATTCCCATGTTTTTGCGGGCGGTGTCGCCTTGTGCTTGGGGGCTTTCAGGGTCGAGGACCAGAAGAGACCGGTGAAAGGGATGGCGGGGGGTTTCATGATTTCTACTCCCTCACCCCACAAATCACACCCCTCATCATTCCGCCAATGAACGGCACGGGGCGAGGGTATGCCCCAAAGTCTGCGGTATCAGCCGCCTTCAGCATTTCCAGCAAATGCCGCGTGTGATAGCAGCCGCTCCCAGGTGCCACGACCGACACCGCCGCGATACCATCCTTCGCCTCCTGACGCTCCGTAGCCACGTCCTGACCTCGAAAGTAAGTCAACACCGCGGCGAACTTGCCGAGCTTTGCACAAGCCTCTTTCAACGCAGGGTCAATTGTGGTCAAAGTCGCCTTTTCCCACGCCTCACTCATCACCTTGCCCAAGTCGGGCCAAGTGAGGTCACAAAGCTGGGAACGAATCCACCGACCGTCATTGTAGTGGGCCGTGATGCTGGTCGGTGAAATCTGGAATTTCGTCGGCTCATCCTTGGTGCGAATCATCTCATCAACCATATCCACAGGGACATTGATCTTGGGGAAGTTCACGGAGCCGAGCCAATGTTCAACCAGAGAGACGTTGTTCGTCGCCAACGCGGACGCGCCCGACAACAGCACACCCCGGCACCATTCCCGATCCGATTGATCATCGGTCGAAATGAACGGCTTCAAGGCGCGAAAAGCGTCCAGAATCCCGGTCAGCGCGACGAAATTTCCCTCGGGTCGGACGGTGGGAATCTTGTCCACAGGAAGACAGGGCACCGATGCTCGAAAGCCCCCCGACTTCACCGTGATCTTCGACGGGGAATCCTGCACGATGGTCAACGGACCTTCACACGCGGCGATAGCCTTCGTGAAAGGCACCGCAGCAGGGGCAGCATCAAAGGACAGGTTCAGGGGTGCCGACATCGCAAGGATGCCGTCAAACCCCGTCACGCGCCCATGAGCGATCCTGAAGCACGAGTGAACCGGTGCAAGTCCCGAACGGGAGATTGCACGGGCGGCGAAGTTGAGGGCGGGGAGCATGGAATTAAGCTAGTTTCAACATCACGTCAGCCACCTTTTCAAGTGTTCCATCTGCCGCCAAAGCCGCTAATCTTTCGCACATGCGGACAAATTCAGAAAGCCGCTGCATTTCCTTGTCATGATCCGCTTCGAGAAAGAACTGACGGAGTTCCCTGAGAGCTTTCAAACTCGCATCCTTTTCACGCTCCATGGTCATACGCCAGTCACGAAGGGCTTTGACATGCTTGGGCATTTCTTCCGCAAACGTGACCATATCACTTCTGAACAAGTCAGTTGCGAGGTCCAAAGAAGCTCGAACTGACTTCAACGCGTCCACCTTCTCGGCAAGTAGCTTAGGTATCTCTTCTGATTTCTTCACTAACTTGTTTTCCAAACGACAATTGCTTGCGGCTTCATCGTCGCTGATACTTTTAGCGGTTCGCTCTGGAAGTGCGCCACACGCAATATCCACATTCACAACTTTTGTTTGATTTGCCATAATAGTAATTGGTTTGTTAATTTCTGGTGATTTTACGAGTAGCATCGCAGCAGCTCTATCTACAGGTTTCCACTTGATAACGCCTCCTGCGACAAGTTCACGCTTTCCGCAGAAAGACGACAGTCCAGCAGCGATGTTTTTAATTGCAATTTTGGAAATCTTTTTCGGTAATCCTTCTGATTTTATTACCGACCCATCTTGTTTCGGTTCCTCCGAACAAACGTTCAATTTCGGAAGTTGGTCGAAGCTGTGATAATCCATATTTAGTGACAATTAGTATCCAGCAATGAAGTGATTTTGAATCACCTTGCATAAGCAATCGGGTCAACGCATGAGGTCTCATAGTTCTATAACGTTGCAATTTCCCCGCCGCAGGCAAAGTAACCCGCGCCATCATAGTGGTTATCGGCGTGCGTAGGGTTTCCCTTGGCGCGAACGATCTTGAGCAAGACCATCATGTGACAAACTTCCATAGGAGTGATCTTCACCCCAACGTAAGCTGACCACAGATCGGCGATGGCGCGAAAGCTGTCTTCCGGTGAACCGTGCGTTGCGGCACGGTCTTGAGTGACGATGCGCTTGGCTTCGTCGAGTATTTGAGCGCGACTCAACGACATTACGCCGTCCTCCAGCAAGAGTTTCCGTCTGTCCCACCCATGTTGATGAAGAAAGCCGCGCCGTTCTTCTTGCCGTAGGCTTCAGCAGCAGCGGTGACGCGCTTCTCGTCAACGGTGGCGAATGTGAACGAGTCGCCGACTTCCATTTCCTTGAACGGGAGGAAGTTACCGAAGGAACGCCCCGCAGTTGGAAGGGGGCGGTTTTTCTGGACTTTGTAGTTTTGCGGTTTGCTCATGGGAAATCAGAATTGAGGTGGAGGAGGTGGAAGGATGACCACAGGGGGCGGTGGAAGGACGAAAACGTTGGTGGCAATTGTGCCTTCAGAAGCAACAAGTCGTTCGGCAAGTTCACCTTTAAGCTTTTCGTATTCCTCCTTTGTCACTTCCTCACAAGTGTCACCGGGATGACTTCCGTCTTCCGTCGTAAGCACGCAGCTTGATTCAGGATGTGCGAAATAACGGGTCACAGGCTCGTTCTCTCCCTCCTGCTTCTTCGCTTCACCCTTGCGACGTTCCTTCAGCTCAAAAGGCTGCGACGGGTCTTTGCTGTTGATGCTGTTGTAACGGCACCACTGGGAATAGGCTGCGGCTGCGGTGGCTTCCTTGACACCTTGGTTGACAGCAGCACCGACAACCTGCGCACGAGTTGGCTTCTCCCCGGCGACAAGGAATGCATTTGCACAGTCCCAAACGGTCTTGGTTGCGCCGGACTTCGGAGGGGTGACGCCGTTGATTTCAGTGACAGGGGGGATAACGACGGGAACGGGATTGTCGATGTCCACAATGGTAAAGTGATCTTCAGAATCGACGCTCGCAAACATTACTCCGCTTGCAATCGCCCCCTGTTCCTTGATTCCCAACGGCGGTTCCAACGCATCCTTCAGCCTCCCGCGCAGTTCTTCGTTGTGCTTGCTGAGAAAGGTGTTCCGGTTGCGCAGGTCGGAAATATCGTTCTCGAACTTGGCTTTCAACTCAATGATTTCCTGCTTGTGGTCAGCGACGGCTTTCCCAAGCTCCGCGATCTTCTCTGTGTCATCGACCCGACGTTTCGCAACATCAGCTTCGATTTCTTCGAGCGTGTTCAGGAGACTGCGTTCATGCTGCGGTTCCCAATAGGTGACGCCGAACTCCTGCGGCATCCATTGGGCTTTTGGGATGGCTTCACCAATGACGGCTTGCCAGTGGGCTTTGATGGCGTTTTGGAACATGATCTTACTGGATTTTGTTGTTGTCTTTGCGCCATCTGGAGACGGCTACGGATGCGGTGGCTTTGGTAACCCCGGCTTTGACGCACAGGGTGACCTGTTCGAGGCGGGGCTTGTCAGGATACTTGTCGCAGATGGTGCGACAACGCGCCATCGGTCGGGGGACTTCTGAGGACACCCAACGGCTACGGGCTTCCGCAGGAAGCAGCGTCGCGGGCATTGCTGGTTTGTGTTTTCGGGGCATAAGATTACAAGTTATCGGTGATCCTTAACGTTAAGTCCGTCCTTCGTCAATCAAAATCGTAACCGACAATTTGAGGATACCTGTCCTGATGAAGAACGCGAATCTTCACCGGGGCGCGCAGCTCACCGACCCGCGTCAAAGCTTCATCCGTAGTCTTCGGCGGTTCGGTCCCTGCCATCAGACGCCAAGCCTCGTGCGCCTTGTGCTTGGGGAATCCCTTTTCGTGATCGAAGCACAACCACTCATGGAAGATGCGCAGCCCGCTGTGATAGGTGGCTTTCAAGGAACGGGGTTTCGAGGTGTCTCTAGGCTCATGAATCGCGAACTCGACCCGATGCACGTCGTATTCTTCAACGACTGCCGGTTTCGGTTCCTTCTTGGGCTTTTCGCGGCGGATCAAATCAAGGTCAGATGCCGTTTCTGCAATCTTGACGACTTCGGGGAATTCGTAGGCGCAGGAGGAGCAGAAACGCGCCCGCGTAGCGTTGTAAATATTGCATATCGGACAGATTTTGAACGGTGTGAGCCCTGTTCCTTTACCTTTCTTTTTGCGCGGTAAGACCGGATCGTTCACGCAACCGAGACGCAAGGTGTTCTTGGCAAAATCAAGCACTAGCGTGTTGGATTTCGACGGGTGAGGTCGAAGTCCGCGCCCAAGGTATTGAACCCAAATGCGCGCCGACATTGTGGGGCGCATCATCAGAATACAGTCAACTTCAGGGCAATCAAAGCCGACGCCAAAAATTCCAACACCAACCATGCAAGTGACACGTCCCTCTTTGAACACTCGAATCAGAGTGTCCCGAGGAGTCTCGCCGCTGCGAGGTTCAAAACGCGGATCGAACGTTTTCAAATCACTGTGGACACACACCGCTGAAATTCCGAACTCTTCCAGCATTGCCGTTATGTTCTCAGCGTGTTTTACCCCGACCCCAAAAGCAAGCCAACGGTTCCGACCTTTGGCAAGTTGCACAGCTTCAGCAATAGCTGCCCGCGTAATGGTTTCCTTATCCACCGCTTCCTGAAGTTCCTTTTCTACGAACTCACCGCCGACTACATGCACGCCCGAAACGTCCATTGCCAGTTCTGTTGAAGGTGGGATAAGCGGGCATAGAAACCCATGCTCAATCAAAACATTGAACTTCTCGAAGCTGCAATAATCTGTCGTGATGTGAGTAAACACCCCACCGTCAGTTAGATCACCTAAGCCCAAACGAAACGGAGTTCCTGTCAATCCGATGACGCGAAGATTCGGATTGACTTCAGCAAGTGCTTTGAGAACCCGGCGATATTGTGTCTCTTCCTTGTGGCTCACCATGTCGGCTTCATCAATTATCACAAGGTCAACGTGACCGAAAATTTCAGGACGACGGGCGATTGAACCGATCCCCGAAAAGGTCACAGGCATATGCGATTCGCGACGATTCAAACCCGCACTGTAAAGGCCAACAGGAGCAGTCGGCCAAAGTTCCAAAAGCTTTTTGTATGACTGGAAAATCAATTCTTTGACGTGAACGATGTTCAGAATTCGCGTCTGAGGGTAAGCGGTCATTGCTCGTCGAATGAACTCACCGATAACCACAGTTTTTCCAGCACCGGGAGGATACGCTAAAAGCGGGTTCCCCTCCTGATGCGTGCGGAAGAACTCGAAGATGCCTTCGATCCCTTCCTCTTGGTAAAAACGCGGGGTGATCATAGCATGTTGAAAGCGTGAATTTTGCGTTTCTCGGAAAGGTAAACTTCACGCGCCTCTTTTTGAGAATCAAAAGACCCGAGGTGAATTTTCTTCTTGTTAATTTGAATCTGAGCTACCCAACGACCTTGAACAAGACAGACACCCAATGTTCCAGTTTTATTGTTCTTGTGAGCGACGATTTTGTTTCCAAGATTCTTGAATTTTTCACCTTCTCTCAAATTGAGAATTCGATTGTTTGACGGGTTGTGGTCTCTGTGGTCAATCTCACCGTCAGGCCAAACACCGTGGGTATAAAACCACGCAAGACGATGCTCAAAATATTTGATACCTTCAATTCTCACTTTTCGATAACCTTTGGCATCATGTCGGCATCCTGCAATATCGCCGGGCTTTATGTCGGGTTGTCGTTTGACAATCCACCTGAAAATTCCCGTGTCAGGATCGTAATAAAGCAACTCCTTCAGCCTTTCTTGCGTGAGTGTTTTCTTGCCTCCTGCATCTTTGCCTGCTGCTCGGGTGTGATCTTTCGACGGGACTTTTTCCCGCCTTTTGCTCCGATCTTCGCGAGGTAGTTTTTGAGTTCCTTTTTCATCATTCATTCGTCAAGTTATCGTAAGCCGCTTTTGTTGTCAAACGGTCGCAAGTTCAGGAATTACAGAATACCAGTAGCAACCTTCTTTCGGAGCAGTCGTTATTTCTTCCCGACCCCTTGCGCAACTCCACGTTCCGTCGCGTTCAGGCTTACTGTGGACACATGTCCGGCAATTTCGCCGCACCTCTTTGTCCTTCAGGCAGACACCGCGCATCGGACAGAAGCGGCATTCCCAATGGGTCGCCGGGGAATTGGAGATGCGGGGCGGCAGTCCGTGACCGAAGATGATGGATTCGGCTTTGTCATCAAGGGAGCGACCGATAGCAGGATCAGCGTCGAATAGATAAAACCAAAGCTCGTCGTCATTCTTGTTCACAGCACAGTAAAGGGACTTCTTCAGACCCAAACCCCACATGTAGGTCTGTGCCTGCTTGTAGTGCTTCGGCTGGGCTTCCTGAAGCCCTTTTGTTCGCAACTCATTGAATCGCTTTTCATTGTGCGTCTTCATCTCCAACAAAACAGGCTCGTCGCCGAGTTCTGGAAGATTCTGCGCAACTCCGTCTGTCGATCCGCTGAAGTGCCCCCCGTGGCTGGAAATGCCAAACTGCTTTCCGTATTGGTCCAATGTCCACACTTTAGCACCAACGAGTTCGAGCAAGTGTTTGAACGCCAACTCTTCACGTTGACCACGTTCAAACAAGCGCAACATCCGCCCGTCAAACTCCTCCTTGTCACACCAGCGGAAGCCGAACCAGATTTTGCGCTGGCAGGACTCGCCGATGACGGACGCGCCGAGGTGCTTGCGAAGACTGTCTTCGCGTGTGGCTACGTCCGCAGCAAAGGCGGCGTCGATTCGGAGGGCTAGGAGTTCACCGTAGGTCATGCGAAGAACCAAGAAAAAGTGGTCTTGATGATGGACATGTTGACCTCATGGCAATAAAGCCATTTCATCCACGCCAACGGTGAGAACAGAAAATCCACACAAGCCCAGAAAAAGCTTCCGTGAATAGTCATTCCGACTGCATAGGTTGCGCAGTCAAGAATAAGCCAAGCGACAAGACTGCCGCAGCCAGATGATGAAGATGATTCTTCGCTCATAAATTGTGATCAGCATTGGAAAACCCTTCATAGGTGCTCCATTCTGACCCCTCCCGCCGAAGCGGGAAGGATAGAATACCGGTCCATTACTTCATCCACGGTGGAGCGGTCGGAGCCGCCGCAGGAGCAAGGATGGTGCCGCTTTGCCACGTCTGCTCACCGTTCACGCAAACATGCAGTTCAGCGAGAGGATGTCCGAAGGCAAGAACCCCAGCGGCGTTGACAGGAACGCCTTTGGTGAGGTCAACGCCCTTGTGCCCAACGTGGAACAGACGGGTGTCAACAGGTGCCGGAGCCGGGGCGGGCGCGGGAGCTGGAGCAGGCATAGGTGCCGGTGCCGCCGCTTGAGTGAGAAACGCCGGAGGCGCAGCCGCAGCGGGTGCCGCAGTCTTACCAGCGACAACAGGCGAGCCGTCGGCCATGAGCACGGCGTCAACGTCGTTGTAGCGGTTCGTCGTCTTCACGCCGTCCTTTTCCTTGACCACCTCGCGCACGGAAACCTTCACGCGGAAGGGGCGACCGTGGAGCTGGGCGGTATCGTTGATTTGAAGAACGCCGACGGCGTGGCAGACGCTACTAAGGGTTTCCTGCCCGATACGTTGGCAATCGGCGTTGCTGTTGACATGATTGATGTTGAAGCTGATGCTCTGACCGGCGTATTCACCATCAAGCACTCGAAGAGTGCTTTTGATCATCTGACCATTGGTCGTCTTGGTGATTTCACTCGCCGAAAGAACAACGTGGTATTCACCTTCAGGGATTGCCGTGCGGTCGCTTTTTGGAGCTACTTTCGTAGCATCGAATTGGATTTGGCTCATAGTGTTTGTCTTGTTTTCTTGTGGGTTGTAGGTCACTGGACAGGAGCGACATGAAATGCCGTCCGAATCTTCGTGAAAATGTGGGTAAGGTCCGCTTTCTCGATCAGGTCGAGGGCACCGCTGCGGTCCTTGGCCTCGTATTGCGAATCCTGATTGGTGTGGAGATAACGATATTGCTCCTTCTTCGTCGTCCCGTCAGCCTGCGGAGCGTCATATTCGCCGACGCACAGGGCAAAAAACTCGTCGAAGAAGTAGGGCAATCCTTGAGAAGTCTTGGAACCGGGCATCGAAGGACCGTAAAGCTTGGTGCCGTCCGGTTGTTCGCGAAGCTCGGTCTTTGCCGAGAAATAGACGTTCTTTCCGGCGAGGTCGCGAAACTGACGGATGACCACAGTGATTTTGTCCTGCATTTCACCATAGGCTTTGCGCGGGTCTTTGGTGCCGGACTTCTCCTCAGTGAGCAACTTCTCACCAATTTCAGTGATTGAGTCGAGACATACAGTGTCGAAGTCCTTGGCATTGTGCGACCCTTTGAGCCAGTCGTAAAACTCCTGAAGGTCTTTCAGCGAGTTGATGACCGCCATCGGGATGTTGGCCGAAGCAATGGAAAGCGTTCCCGCTTCCGCACTGGCGATGATGGGACGCGGGGCCGTGGCGATGAGACGGGTTTTTCCCGCGCCAGAACGACCGTGGACGCAAACCTTGATACCGTGATCAAGTGCGTGTTGTGATGTTGTTGACCAAGTGAGTGCCATACAGTTAATGTTAAGAGTTCGCGGGTGGTGTCAAATTGAAAGTTGGGTGTTTGGCGAGGAAGGTTTGAAGAACTGATTCCATTGCTTTGTCAGCTTTTTCACCAAACTCATAGTTGCGTAGAAAGTTACCTAGCAAATCCACCAACGGTATCACATCAGCCATCGGCACTACGGGAGGCGTAGG
>ERZ650311.900-NODE-900-length-16291-cov-11.348916_pt1 | contig 16291 bp, 13 predicted proteins | sample MGYA00376247_ERZ650311 | MGnify/ENA primary metagenome ERZ650311 (study PRJEB26733, sample SAMN07839324) | wastewater metagenome | biome: small river; feature: stream; material: water | place: USA: North Carolina | collected 2016-07-28 ... | reverse complement strand
GAACAGCCGTGAAGTAGCACTACTGCCTTACACATCTTCAGCGCGATAAGGAGAATCAGACACCATGAAGCTCATTCTTACTCGTGAAGTTGCAAAGCTCGGCTCAGCCGGTGACGTTGTAACAGTTAAAGATGGATATGCACGTAACTTCCTCCTCCCACGTGGTGCAGCAATTGCATGGACACTTGGTGGAGAGAAGCAGATTGAAGGCATCCGCCGTGCACGTGCTGCGCGCGAGATCCGCGATATCGACCACGCTAAGGAGATCAAGGCAGCTCTCGAAGCAGCAAAGATCTCTGTTGCAGTGAAGACAGGTACAGCAGGACGTTTATTCGGTTCAGTAACCGATAAGGACATCGCTGCAGCTATCAAGTCAGCAACTAAGGTAGATATCGACCGCCATGCAATCAAAACATCAGGTCATATCAAGAAGACTGGCAACTACTCTGTAAAGGTTTCACTCGGACATAGCATTGTCGCGACTGTAGCTATCTCAGTAACAGCTGCTTAATTCTTAATAAAGTAAAGCCCGCTACCTCTTGGTGGCGGGCTTTACTCTTATCCAAAACTTTTATAACCAGCCAGATTTCTTAAATTTGCGATAAAGAAAGATGGTGACAAGAACCAATCCGCCAACAACCATCGGATAGCCGAACTTCCAACGAAGCTCTGGCATCGTATCGAAGTTCATTCCGTAGATACCGGCGACCATTGTTGGCACTGATGCAAGTGCGACGTATGCAGTTATCTTGCGCATATCTTCATTCTGCTGCAGTTGTACTTGTGCAATCTCGGCTTGCAGTGCAGATGAGAGCAACGAATCAAGTCCTGAAGCAGCATCTGAGGCGCGAGCGAGGTGATCGAGGGTATCTCTAAAGAATGGTGTTAGTTCGGCAGGCACATGTGGTACACCAATACTTGCGATGTTCTGCAGTGGAGATAACAGTGGATCAATTGCATGACGGAACTCGATAATTTCGCGCTTTAAGAGATAGATCTCTTGCGAAACGCTTTCACGTGCAGAGCTAAAGACCTTTGCCTCAGCTTGATTCACATCGACTTCAAGTTCCATTGAGATTTCGATGTAGCAATCAATGACATGGTCCAAGATCGCGTGCAGCACTGCATAAGGACCTTTTGCCATCTGTTCTGGATGGCGTTCGAGATGGTGGCGAGTATTGGCAAGCGGTGCACCATTTCCATGGCGAACAACAACAATGAAATGTTCCCCGATGAAACAGAATATTTCGCCCGTTGAAATCTGGCTGCCCTTCTCTTCATAGAAGGCGGTCTTGAGAACCATTACCTGGACATCAGGAAACTCTTCATACTTTGGGCGTTGATGTGCAGCGACCGCATCTTCAACAGCGAGAGGGTGGAATTGGAAGTCGCCCATGATCTTCTCGAACTCTTCGGCGGAAGGTTCGGCGAGACCGAGCCAGACGAATCCGCCTTCACTCTTCGCACGAGCGATGAGCTCGCCGAGAGAGGCGTGGTCTTGGATGCGGAGGCCACCTTGGTAGAGGGCGTAATCAACGATCATGGAGGTTAGTTTCCTCTAGGGCAGGGGCATTCTGATGAAAGCCCACAATGTGAGATGTCGTCGAGCTAATTCCCTCCACAGATATCCACGCTTATATCGCGCCTTATCCACCGATATCCACAGTTATCCACAACTTATCCCCACCCTTTCACACAGGAAAAGGCGAGTTACACACACCCTTACACACACCCTTGGTCGCATTTGTCCCCTCTCAGTGGGAAGTTACTCCCCGTGAGCATCGCAGAGTTTCCAACTAATAGCCCCCGCCAAGAGCGTGGTGGCAATACTGTCGGTGTCGAATTCGAGCGGACACCACCACAAGATCTCCAAGCTGAACAATCTGTTCTCGGTGGAATGTTGCTATCGAAAGATGCAATTGCAGATGTTGTTGAAGTTCTACGTTCACGCGATTTCTATCGCCCTGCACACGAATTAATCTTTGAAGCGATTCTCGATCTCTATGGTCGCGGTGAACCAGCAGATGCAATTACCGTTTCAGCGGAGTTAACGAAGCGCGGTGAGATTGCGCGTGCAGGTGGCGCACCATATCTCCACACATTAATCTCATCTGTCCCAACTGCTGCCAATGCAAGTTACTACGCGAAGATTGTTCTCGATCACGCCATTATGCGTCGACTTGTTGAAGCTGGTACCAAAGTTGTACAACTTGGTTACGATCAAAATGGCGAAGTTGATGATGCAGTAGATGCAGCGCAGGCAGAGATCTACGCAGTAACTGAACGTCGTTCTTCAGAAGATTATGTACAGCTCAACACACTCTTGCCACAAGCACTCGATGAGATTGAAGCCATCTCTAAGGGCGCAGGCGTTGAAGGTGTAATGACTGGATTCCGCGAACTCGATAAGTTAACTCACGGACTTCACCCTGGAAATATGATTATCGTTGCAGCGCGTCCTGCAGTAGGTAAGTCAACACTTGGACTCGATATTGCACGCCATGCATCTATTCACGATAACAAGGCAGCGGTGATCTTCTCGCTCGAAATGTCGAAGTCTGAAATCACAATGCGTATGTTGTCATCTGAAGCGCGCGTGGGACTCAACAATATTCGCTCTGGACAACTCAGTGATGACGAGTGGGCAAAGCTTGCACGCCGCATGGGTGAGATCTCTGATGCACCACTCTTTATCGATGATTCACCAAATCTTTCGATGATGGAGATTCGTGCAAAGGCACGTCGCTTAAAGCAGCGCCACGACCTCAAGTTAATTGTGATCGATTACCTCCAGTTGATGACATCAGGCAAGCGCGTCGAAAACCGTCAGCAGGAAGTTTCTGACTTCTCTCGTCAGATTAAGTTGATGGCGAAAGAGCTTGATGTGCCTGTTATTGCTATCTCTCAGCTTAACCGTGGACCTGAGCAACGTACCGATAAGAAGCCGATGCTCTCCGATCTCCGTGAATCAGGTTCTATCGAGCAGGATGCGGACGTTGTAATTCTCTTGCACCGCGAAGATATGTATGACGCACAGAATCGTGCGGGTGAGGCAGACCTCATCGTTGCAAAGCACCGTAACGGTCCAACTCGTACGATTACAGTTTCAGCGCAGCTCCACTTCGCGCGCTTCTTCGATATGGCAGAAGGTCAGGCACCACGTCAGTGGGGCGAGCCAACTTCTGCACCTGCAACAGCTCCTGCAGGATATGTTCCAGATTCTCCATATGGTGATCAACAACCAGCTGAATCCGGCGATGGTGGTTGGAACGAATAACCGGTATGGAGACCCTTTTACTCAGCTGACGATTTAGATCTATCAGCGAGATAGATTCCAATCAGCACAATTGCAGCACCGATTAACTGAATCAAATCCCAACTCTGGTCTAACCAGATCCAAGCGAAGATTCCAGCAAGAACCGGTTCGAGCATTCCAATAACACTGCTCTTAGATGCGCTGAGCAAACGGAGACCGCTAATCACAAAGAGATAGGGAACGATCGTTCCCATTACAACCACCCAGAGAAGCAGTGACCACCCCGGGAAGAGATGTCCGGCGAGATATCCATGAATATCCATCTTCATCGCGAAGACCTCAGTCGGGAAGTTCCAGAGTGGAAGAACGATTGCCCAGAATGCACCGGCGACTGCAAGTCCGATAATCGTTGAACCCATTGGATGGCGGTTGCCACCAAATTTCTCACCGATGAGAAAGTAACCGGTCAATGCGAATGCGCTTCCGAGCGCACCAACGAGTCCGAGGAGATCGAACTTAAATCCATCCCAGATCTTGGTAACGAGTAGTAAACCCAGAAGCGAAAGGGCAATCGCAACCCACATCTCCCGGGCGACAAAACCCTTTCGGAGATATTTAATCCAGAGCGCAATCCATATAGGTGCGGTGAATTCGAGAACAAGGACGAGGCCGAGCGGTAAACCACGCTGAATTCCGAGGAAATAGCCACAATTTACGAGGGCGAAACCAATAACACCATAGGCGACCGCAATCGGAATCTCTTTGCGAGAAATAGTCAGCAGTGAGCGCTTAAATATAAGCGCGAAGATGAAAAGAATTGTAAATGCAGATATTGCTCGAATCTGCGCCAAGCGAAATGCTGACATGTGCTCGAGAACAACAGTCGAGAAGATTCCATTAACTGAAAATGTGAGAGCTCCGAGAAAAAGATAAAGCTCGCCGCGATGGTTCTTAAGCACCGGGCGAGCCTATCTTATTTCTTCTACGCGATTATTAATTCAAGCTTAGAACGCACCTTCTGGAAGATCCATGATGGTGTTATCTGTTGCTTCAACAATCTTGCGATCTGCTGTGATGTGTGGAAGTACGTTATGTACGAAGAAGTGTGCAGCAGCAATCTTTCCAGTGTAGAAATCCTTATCCTTACCAGTTGCTGTTGCAAGCTTTTCGGTTGCGATATCCGCTTGGCGCAAGAGCAGCCACGAGATAATGACATCACCAGTAGCCATCAACGCACGTGAAGTGCTGAGACCAACCTTGTAGATCTCCTTTGGATCCTCTTGTGATGCCATGGCATGTCCTACAAGAACGCCGATGATTCCATTGAGATCACCGAGCGCCTTAAGAAGCGCTTGCTTCTCTGCGGCATTTGCGCCACCTGCTTCAGCGAATGCTGCAATCTCTTTACCGAGACCGCCGAGAGCCTTACCACCATCCTTCACAACCTTACGGAAGAAGAAGTCGAGACCTTGAATTGCAGTTGTTCCTTCATACAAAGTATCGATCTTTGCATCGCGGACATACTGCTCGAGTGGCCAATCTTGTGTGAAGCCAGAACCACCGAATGTCTGAAGTGATTCAGTTCCAAGAAGTGTCCATGCGCGCTCTGAACCGAAGCCCTTCACAATTGGAAGCAAGAGATCGTTCAGCGCCTCTGCCTTCTTCAAGCGATCTTCATCGCCAGCAGCGCGTGCAAGTTCCACTTCATCTTGTTGCGCAGCAGTAAAGAGAACAAGGGCTCTCATGCCTTCTGCATAGGACTTTTGGACCATCAATGAGCGACGGACATCTGGGTGATTGATGATGGTGACACGTGGTGAAGCCTTGTCGTTCATCACCTTCATATCGCCGCCCTGAACACGTGACTTTGCATATGCAAGTGCCTGTAGGTAACCGGCTGAAAGTGTAGAAATTGCCTTTGTTCCCACCATCATGCGAGCGAATTCGATGACCTTAAACATCTGTGCAATACCTTCATGAACATCACCGAGGAGGTAACCAACAGCTGGCTCCTTCTCACCGAGGTTCATCTCACATGTTGCTGAAACATTGAGACCCATCTTGTGTTCAACGTTGGTGACATAGACACCGTTGCGCTTTCCAAGATCGCCAGTCTCAAGATCAAACATAAACTTTGGAATCAAGAACAATGAGAGACCCTTTGTGCCTGGTCCGCCACCTTCACGACGTGCAAGTGTGAAGTGCATGATGTTCTCGTAGATATCTGCATCACCAGATGTAATGAATCGCTTAGTACCGGTGATGTGCCATGTTCCATCAGGTTGCTGAACCGCCTTTGTGCGACCTGCGCCAACATCAGAGCCAGCATCTGGTTCAGTCAACTGCATTGTTGCACCCCAGTGACGGTTGACCATATGTCCAGCCATCTTCTTCTGATCTTCTGTTCCGAGTGTGTATGCAACCTGTGCAAATGCGTAACCGGATGCATAGATGTGAATTGCTGGGTTGGAACCGAGAACCATTTCTGCAATTGCCCAACGCAGTGAAGGAGGAATCTTTGTTCCACCTAATTCAACTGGAGCATCGAGGCTCCACCATCCTTGATCAACAAATGCCTTGTAAGACTTCTTGAAACTCTCTGGAAGTTTTACTTCACCAGTTGCTTTATCGAAAACAGTTCCGATGCGATCGCCATCAACGAAAGATGCAGCGAGATCATTTTCAGTAATGCGCTTGATCTCCTCCAACATTCCCATCGCAGTGTCGCGGTCGAGGTCGGAGTAGAGGGAGTTCCCTAGGAGCTTCTCGCGCCCCAAGAGGTCGAAGAGGCAGAATTCGATATCGCGCAGGTTTGCTGTGTAATGGCTCATGGCGTAATAGTTCTACCCGCCAGTAACTTATGCAAGCGGTGGCGGAGAGTTATTTTTCGCGCCCCCGGATATATGGTTTCGCCGTGCTACTAAGTGACCGCGATATCCGTGCCCAGATCAACGAGAAGCGTGTGGGGGTCGAGCCTTTTGAAGAGGCGATGATCCAGCCATCCTCAGTTGATGTCCGTCTCGACAAGTTCTTCCGCGTCTTCGAGAACCACAAGTATGAGGTCATCGATCCAGCGCTCGAACAGCCTGAGCTCACTCGTGAAATCATCGCAGAAGATGGCGAAGCCTTTATCTTGCACCCAGGTGAGTTTGTCCTCGCCTCAACATATGAGGTCATCACTCTTCCAGACGATATCGCTGGCCGCCTTGAAGGTAAGTCATCACTCGGTCGCCTCGGATTACTTACTCACTCGACTGCAGGATTTATCGATCCAGGTTTCTCTGGACATATCACTCTTGAACTTTCAAACGTCGCCAACCTTCCGGTCAAGCTCTATCCAGGAATGAAGATTGGTCAGCTCTGCTTGATCAAGCTCTCATCTGCTGCCGAGCATCCATATGGTTCAGCGCAGTATCTCAATCGTTACCAGGGTCAGCGCGGGCCAACCCCGAGCCGTTCCTTCATGAATTTCCACCGCAGTACGATTAAGTAATCGCCCGGGGAATACAGCCCGGAGAAAATGGGTTGAATAGAGCATGACCACCACAACGATCATCATTATTGCTGTTCTTGCACTTCTCGCACTCTTTACCGTTGCACAGTACAACCGTCTGGTGCGCCTCAATATCACCGTCGATGAAGCATGGGCGCAAATTGAAGTTCAGCTCAAGCGTCGCGCTGATTTAATTCCTAACTTGGTTGAAACCGTTAAGGGTTATGCAAAGCACGAGCAAGGCACATTTGATGCTGTCGTTGCTGCGCGCGCTAAGTCAACAAGTGCAAGCACTGTTGGTGAGGTTGCTGCTGCAGATGGCGCCCTGACAAATGCACTTCGCGGATTGCTCGCAGTCGCTGAGGCATATCCTGATCTCAAGGCGTCAACTAACTTCCTCTCACTTCAGGAAGAGCTCGCAACCACTGAGAACAAAGTTTCATTTGCTCGTCAGTTCTACAACGACAATGTTCGTTCGCTTAATCAAGCTGTGAAGACAATTCCAACTAGTTTCTTCGCCGGTCTTGCAAAGGTGAGCGCTCGCGCTTTCTACGAGGTCGAAAATCCAGCAGATCGCAACGTACCTAACGTTAAGTTCTAACGTATGGCCGCAGCATCTAACTTTCGCCAACTTCAATCGGCAAATAAGGGAAAGACATACTTTCTCTTAGCGTCGATGGGTCTGCTGACCTGGCTAGTTGCCTATGCAGCGCTGACTTATTTTGGTGCCGGAACCACAACTGCAATCGTGCCAATCGCTGTAGGTATTGCACTTGTTGGTGTCTGGGGTTCGTATTACGGATCAGATAAGTTAGTTGTGACGATGACTGGCGCAAAGGTGATTCAGCGCCAAGATGCACCAGAACTCTTCAATGTGATTGAAGAAGTTGTGATTGCATCTGGTCTGCCAATGCCTAAGGTTGCAATTGTTGAAGATAGTGCGCCCAATGCATTTGCCACCGGCCGCGACCCAGAACATGCTTTGATTGCATTTACTACTCGAATCCTGGAAGTAATGGACCGTGATGAATTACAGGGCGTAATTGCACATGAGATGAGCCACGTCGCTAACCGCGACACATTGGTCTCTGCCGTAGCTGCAACTACTGCTGGAGCAATTGCAATCTTGTCTGATTTCCTTACTCGCATGATGTGGTTCGGCGGCGGACGTGACCGCGACCGAGATAACAATCAAAATCCGATCGCGCTCGTGATTTCTCTAGCGGTATTGATTCTCGCGCCACTTGCCGCAATGTTGCTTAAGTCAGCTATTTCACGTAAGCGTGAGTCATTGGCTGATGCAACAGCGGTTCAATTCACTCGCAACCCTGCTGGTCTACGTAAGGCGCTAGAAGTACTCGCTGCGGATTCGACCGTGGTTCATCAAAAGTCCAATGCCGTTGCCCATATCTGGATTGAATCACCACTTGATGGAAAGTCAGTCTCAAAGCTCTTTAGTACTCATCCACCGATTGAAGAGCGCATCGCAACTCTTCGTGCGATGGAGTCACTCGGTCCCGCTCAGTAATTATTTCTCGAGCGGGAAGAACAAGGTGAAGGTTGCACCTTTTCCGAGTTCGGATTGAACTGTGACTTTTCCGCCATGGGCTGCCATAACGGCATCAACAATAGATAAACCAAGTCCACTACCTTCGCCGTCTACGCGAACACGTGATGGATCTGCGCGATAGAAACGTTCAAAGATCTTCTTCTGATCTTCGGCAGAGAGTCCCGGTCCGTTATCTGCGACAGAGATTCGAATTCCATCTGCATCGCGGAGAAGAGAGACATCAATCTTTGTCCCAGCAGGCGTATGCGCACGAACATTAGCAAGAAGGTTTGCGACTACTTGATGGATACGAGGTTCATCGCCCAAGGTAAAGAGCTCATCACTTGGTGTGTTGAATGTGACTGGATGTTGTGGACCAGCTGCACGCGCAGAGACAACCGCACTCTCAACCAATTCATTGAGATTAACGGGCTTGAATTCCATTTCACGTGCTTGATCAAGTCGAGCCAATAACAAGAGGTCTTCTACGAGTGAACCCATTCTCTTGGACTCGCCCTCAATGCGACCTAAGAGATCACGGGTTGGCTCTTCACCGGAAACCGCACCTTGGCGGTAAAGCTCAGAGAATCCGCGAATTGCAGTCAACGGCGTGCGAAGCTCATGAGATGCATCGGCAACGAAGCGACGAAGTTTGTTCTCACTCTCAGTGCGCGCATCAAAGGCACTCTCGATGCGGGTAAGCATGGAGTTCAAAGAAGTGACCAAGCGGCCGACCTCTGTATGTGGGTTTGCATCCGGCATACGAGCTGAGAGATCGCCCGCTGCAATCTGTTCTGCAGTCACTTCCACATCTTCAAGTGGACGCATACCTAATTTGATAACGATGCGAGAAGCAATAGCAATCAAGGTGATGAGAAGCAATCCAATGAGAAGGAAGAAGAAGCCGAGTTTGCCAACGGTACGATCGAGTTCATTGAGGGATTGCGCTGCAACCACCGTTCCTTGGCCGTTAGGTAGAACGAGTGCAACTGCGCGGAAATCATTTCCTTTTGCATCAATTGTGAATGCTTCACCTTTGAATGAAGCGGCCTTTGCAGGTGTAAATCCGGTCAAATAATCAGTAACTGGCGCTGAGTTGAGGTCGCCACCGAGTGCGCCAGTCACAGCTCCTGTTGCATCGAGCAGAGTGACAGATGTTGATGTCGGAATGCGTTGCAGGGGAGTACGACTAACCGGATTCTGGGTTGCATGTGGATGTGCCCCATCGTGTCCAAGATAGTCATCCTGATCGTGCGCAATTCCTGCTTCTGCAACTCGTGGAAGTGAGCTACCAGAAAGGCTCAAGAGTTCTGTATCTACCTGTTGAAGCAGATAGGAACGGAGTGCATGTTGCGCAACAACGCCAGAGATGACAAACCCAGTAGCGGTCAAGAGGACGACGCCGAGAATAAGTCGGCTCCGCAGACTCCAGGTGCGCAGTGGGCTCTTCATAAATAAAGTCTATTGCTTACTTAGCGGGCGCGATACGGAGACGATATCCAACACCGCGAACTGTGTGAATCAGTGCAGGTTCATAGATATCAATCTTCTTACGAAGGTAAGAGATATATGTTTCGACAATTCCAGCATCTCCGCCAAAGTCATAATCCCAGACATGGTCAAGAATCTGCGCCTTTGAGACAACGCGATCTGCATTAATCATGAGATAGCGCAGCAAAGTAAATTCTGTGGGAGAGAGTTCGATCAGGTTTCCAGCGCGACGGACTTCATGTGTTGCTTCATCAAGTTCAAGATCAGCAAATGAAATCTTCTCATCATCAACTTCTTGCTCGACAACACCAATGCGACGAAGTAACGCCTTCAATCGTGCAACAAGCTCTTCCAAACTAAATGGCTTAGTCATGTAATCATCGCCGCCGATGGTGAGACCTTGGACCTTATCTTTCATCTCATCTTTGGCAGAGAGGAAGAGGACGCCGATCTGATGACCTTCATTGCGAATCTGTCGACAGACTTCAAAGCCGTCGAGATCGGGCAACATGACATCGAGAATCATTGCGTGCGGTTTAAATTCCTCAGCCATTGTGAGCGCTTGAGATCCAGTTGCGGCAGTGCGCACATCGAAGCCCACAAACTTCAAGCTTGTTGCAATGAGGTCACTGATATTTGCCTCGTCATCTACGACGAGGATTCGCTTTGCCATCTTCTCTTCAGCCATGCCGTAATCGTCCTCGCTCTCCCTGTGTCTTTGCTGAGAATGGAGGGGGAAAGGAGAGAGAGCTTTTCAGGCGGAAAATAACCCCCACCCCACAGGGAACCTTAGGAGGCGGGCTGAAACTTCCGGATTTCGTCCACCTAGGGCTTTTGGCGGTATTTACAGATTCAATTTACCACTAGGATAATTCCCTAGCCCGAGCTAATCGGGCTTCTATGGCCCCTCAGAGCGATTTTGGCTCTGGAGGCCTCGAGCCACAGGAGGCGTGATGACAGAGAAGAAGCAGGGCTACGACGCCTCTTCTATCACCGTCCTCGAGGGCCTTGAGGCTGTCCGCAAGCGCCCAGGTATGTATATCGGCTCTACCGGCGAACGCGGCCTCCATCACCTTGTCTACGAGATCGTCGATAACGCAGTCGATGAGGCGCTCGCTGGCTACTGCACCGAGATTCAAGTGACGTTGATGGCCGATGGATCACTGCGCGTTGTCGATAACGGTCGTGGAATTCCAGTTGATATTCACCCAGTCGAAAAGAAGCCAGCTCTCGAAGTTGTTCTTACTGTTCTTCACGCAGGTGGAAAGTTCGGAGATGGTGGTTACTCGGTTTCTGGTGGACTTCATGGCGTTGGATCTTCTGTTGTTAATGCGCTCTCAACTGATCTTCATGCAAAGGTAAAGCGAGACGGATTTATCTGGAGCCAAGAGTACAAACTCGGTGTTCCAACTGCGCCAGTTAAAAAAGGTGAAGCAACAACAGAGACCGGAACAACAATTCAATTCTGGCCATCTGCAGATATCTTCGAAACAGTTGATTTCTCATTTGAAGTTCTCTCAACACGTTTCCGCGAAATGGCATTTCTTAATAAGGGACTTATCTTGTCACTTACAGATTTGCGTGAAGGCCATGTTGATGAAAAAGGCGAGCAGCTCTCGGTTCGATATCAATATGCAGGCGGAATCACTGACTTTGTAAAGCACCTTAATTCCACTCGCGGCGAGCTCCACAAGTCAGTTATCGCAATCGAAGCTGAAGATACAAAGGCGCGTTTATCACTTGAAGTTTCAATGCAGTGGAACCAAGGTTTCTCTGAATCTGTTTACACCTTCGCCAACACAATTCACACACATGAAGGTGGAACACACGAAGAAGGATTCCGTACCGCACTAACATCTGTTGTCAATAAGTTTGCTGAAGAACAAGGCTTAATTAAGAAGAAAGAAGATCGCCTTACCGGTGACGATGTTCGTGAAGGTCTGACTGCAATTGTTTCAATCAAACTTGGCGAGCCACAGTTTGAAGGACAGACAAAGACAAAACTTGGTAACACTGAAGCAAAATCATTTACACAGAAGATTGTTAACGAACAATTGACTGCGTGGTTTGAACAAAACCCACAAGAAGGCAAAGACATCATTCGCAAGTCGATTGATGCGGCATCTGCTCGTGTAGCAGCGCGAAAAGCACGTGATTTAGCGCGTAATCGCAAGGGTTTGCTAGAAGGCCGTGGAATGCCAGGAAAGCTCGCTGATTGCCAGTGGACTGATCCTGCAAAGTGCGAGCTCTATATCGTTGAGGGAGATTCAGCGGGTGGATCAACAAAGGGTGGTCGCGATTCTCGCAACCAGGCTGTTCTTCCTATCCGAGGAAAGATTCTCAATGTTGAAAAGGCGCGTATCGATCGCGTGCTCCAGAACAACGAAGTACAGGCGCTGATCACTGCGCTCGGTACCGGCGTTCACGATGACTTTGATATCGAAAAGCTGCGCTATCACAAGATTATTTTGATGGCTGATGCTGACGTTGACGGTCAGCACATCCGTACACTGCTACTGACATTGCTCTTCCGCTTTATGCGCCCGTTGATTGAAAATGGATTCGTCTACTTCGCACAGCCACCGCTCTATAAGTTGAAGTGGTCTGGCAAGGATGAGGTCGAGTATGCATTTAGCGATCGCGAACGCGATGCAATGATTAAAGATGGCATCGATGCCGGCAAACGTCTTCCTAAGGATGACGGTATCCAGCGATTTAAGGGTCTCGGTGAGATGCCAGCTAAAGAGCTGTGGGATACAACGATGGACCCAGATCACCGCGTACTTATCCGCGTCACACTCGATGATGCGGCAGCAGCCGATGACTTGTTCTCAGTTTTGATGGGCGAAGATGTAGAGAAGCGTCGCGCATTTATTCAGCGCAACGCTAAGGATGTTAGGTTCTTGGATATCTAATGAGCGACGAGAAAATAACTGCAGCAGATTCAAGCGGCGCTACATACGACCGCATTGAAACAGTAGACCTCCAAGTTGAGATGGCGCGCAGCTATCTCGATTATGCGATGTCAGTCATTGTCGGTCGCGCACTTCCAGATATTCGCGATGGTCTTAAGCCAGTTCATCGCCGCGTTCTGTATGCAATGTTTGATGCGGGTTACCGTCCAGATAAGGGTTACTACAAGTCATCTCGTATCGTTGGTGACGTCATGGGTAATTACCACCCACACGGTGACACTGCGATCTATGACTCTGTGGTCCGATTGGCTCAGCCTTGGTCACTGCGTTATCCATTGATCGACGGAAACGGAAACTTCGGTTCTCCCGGCAACGATCCAGCTGCAGCGATGCGCTATACCGAAGCCCGTCTAGCGCCTTTGGCGATGGAGATGATGCGCGATATCGATGAAGATACCGTTGATTTCTCGCCTAACTATGACGGCCGTTCACAAGAGCCAGATGTACTGCCTTCACGTTTTCCTAACCTTCTCGTTAATGGCTCTGCCGGTATCGCGGTGGGTATGGCGACAAATATTCCGCCACATAATCTTCGCGAAATCGGCGAAGCAGTTATTTACACACTCGAACACCCAGATCAACCAACAGAAGAACTTCTTGCACATCTTTTGACCGTCGTTAAAGGTCCAGATTTCCCAACAAAGGGTCTGATTGTTGGCCGCGGTGGAATCGAAGATGCATATCGCACAGGTCGTGGATCCATCACGATGCGCGCAGTTGTAAATGTCGAAGAAATCAATAAGCGCACGTGTCTAGTTGTCACCGAACTTCCATACCAAGTTAACCCAGATAACTTAGCTTTGAAGATTGCCGAGCTTGTTAAGGATGGCAAGATCAAGGGCATCGCAGATGTACGCGATGAAGGTAACGAGCGTCTTGGCCAGCGCCTGGTCATCGTTCTTCAGACCTCTGCTATTCCTAAAGTTGTTCTCAATAACTTGTATAAGCAGACTCAGTTGCAGGACACATTCGGTGCCAACATGTTGGCTCTCGTTGATGGCGTTCCACGCACACTGCGACTTGATGAATTCATCAAGTACTACATCGAGCACCAGATTGAAGTCATTGTCCGCCGCACCAAATTCCGCCTCGTTGAAAAAGAGAAGCGCGCACATATCCTCAAGGGATATCTCAAGGCACTAGACGCTCTCGATGCTGTTATCGCTCTTATCCGCGCTTCAAAGACACCTGAAGAAGCACGCACCGGCTTGATGAAACTTCTCGATGTCGATGAAGTTCAGGCCAATGCAATTTTGGATATGCAGCTTCGCCGTATTGCTGCTTTGGAACGCCAGAAGATCAATGATGAGTACGAAGGTCTGATGGCTGACATCATTGAACTCAATGCGATCTTGGCATCAGAGGCAAAACAGCGTGAAATTGTGAAGACAGAGCTTTCAGATTTGGTCACCAAGTACGGCGACGAGCGTCGCACACAGCTTGTTGCATCTGAAGGTGACTTCTCTGCAGAAGATTTGATTCCAGATTCTGATGTTGTTGTCACCATTACTCGTGGCGGATATTCAAAGCGCACAGCAGCTGATTTGTACAAGTCACAGCGTCGCGGTGGCCGCGGAGTAAAGGGTGCATCACTCAAGCAAGATGACGTCGTCGATCACTTCTTCGTCGCCTCTACTCATGACTGGTTATTGTTCTTTACCAACCAAGGCCGCGTCTATCGCGCAAAGGTGCACGAACTTCCTGATGCAGGTCGCGATGCTCGCGGTCAGCATGTGGCAAACCTTCTCGCCTTCAAGCCGGAAGAGACAATTGCACAGGTCTTGTCGTTTAAGGATTACAACGCGGCACCATTCTTGATTCTTGCAACTAAGGGTGGACTCATTAAGAAGACTCCTTTAATCGAGTACGACTCACCTCGCACCGGTGGCTTGATTGCAATCAATCTGAAGGGCGATGATGAAGTTGTCTCTGCAACACTGGCAGCAGATGGTGATGAAATTCTTCTCGTATCTCGTAAGGCGATGTCAGTTCGCTTTGTCTGCAACGATGAATCATTGCGTTCAATGGGACGTTCAACATCTGGCGTTATCGGAATGAAGTTCCGTGCAGGTGACGAACTTCTGACTATGTCACGTGTTGATGGCGAAAACTCATTTGTCTTTACAGCAACCGATGGCGGCTATGGAAAGAAGACTCCGATCGAGGAGTACCGACTTCAAGGCCGCGGCGGTATCGGAATCAAGGCAGCAAAGATCGATGAAGATTCTCGCGGATCTCTCGTCTCTGCCTTAGTTCTCGTCGATACCGATGAAATCCTTGCAATCACCAGCGCAGGCACAGTGATGCGCACACAAGCTTCAGAAATCCGCCAGACTGGCCGTGACTCAATGGGTGTTCGCCTCGTCAATCTCGACGAAGGTGCCACCCTTTTGACAGTCACCCGCAGCCGGGAAGATGAGATTTCTGAAGAAAAGTAGTACTGTCTGCGCCTGTAGCTAGAGGCCAAATCCGTAAAAGGAATTTGGGGCGTTTTGGCTACTTGGTGAAAATCAAGTAATCTACGCATTCTGCAAATGAACGAAAGTTTATCTGCGGGCCTATAGCTCAGCCCGGTTAGAGCGCTTCCCTGATAAGGAAGAGGTCGATGGTTCAAGTCCATCTAGGCCCACCCCGCACTAACAACGGGGACCTAGCTCAATTGGTAGAGCACCGCCTTTGCAAGGCGGGGGTTAGGGGTTCGATTCCCCTGGTCTCCACTGAAGAACCCGTCACATGTGGCGGGTTTTTTACTTTCCTAATATAGAAAATGTTATTCACACTCTAGATTTCCACTATGGTGAAACCAGGCGTGCGTCCGTTGAATACTGCGGAAAATCGAAAAACAAAATACGAACTGATCTCAAGTGCGCATATTCGAATTGCTTACGCAATTTCAAAAGGCTTTCATATTGAAGCTATTGCGATTACGGAATCCGTTCTGGCGGACAGGCTTGAGAGCGCGATTCATGCAACCAATCCAGAATTGCGAATCAAAAGCACTTTAGGTTCGTTGATTAAAACTTCACTTAAGTTGGGGTTCATTAGTGAGGATTTTGCCCATGAACTTTATTTATGGCACGATGCTAGATCGAAATTAATTCATGAAATGGTGAAGCTCAGTAATGATGCTGAAAGCACTTGGAATGAGCGCATGAAATTCGCAAGGCAAACCGCAAAAGAGGGCGTGCTACTAACAAAAAAGATGGACAAATTTGTAAGAGAAGTCAAAAAGAAAAACAGTTAACGCCGACTCAAGTAAGAGTGTCTTCGAAACCACCACCAGCATAAGTTAATGTAAAGGTTGGCTTCATAGATTCCAGACTGGTTTTGAGGTCGCCGTTGATAGAACTATTTTTACTTAGGAAATAAACCACGCTTTCTAGGTTGCTTTGATAGAGCTCTAAGTACATTTCTTGTGAAAGCGCTTGGTTGTTGGCGAAAGCACACAGTAAAGACTCAGTTGCTGATTCTGGATTCCAGTCGATTCCTAAAATGGAATACATGTATGTCGCATCCTCGGGGAGGCC
>ERZ650311.898-NODE-898-length-16315-cov-5.236716_pt1 | contig 16315 bp, 19 predicted proteins | sample MGYA00376247_ERZ650311 | MGnify/ENA primary metagenome ERZ650311 (study PRJEB26733, sample SAMN07839324) | wastewater metagenome | biome: small river; feature: stream; material: water | place: USA: North Carolina | collected 2016-07-28 ... | reverse complement strand
TACGAGATCGCTGATCGTGACTGGAGTTCAGACGTGTGCTCTTCCGATCTATCAGTAGCCAAAGGCCACGTCGAGCTGGCGGGGGTGACCGCGCGAGGCGCCGTAGGTCAGCCGTCAGTCCGTTGACGGGGGCTCCCCTCCCGCCTCGACCGCGGTAGCGTCGGCGGCATGTCGATGCACTACGACCCGGGGCCTGAGCCTCCTCCGCCAGCTGCTCCACCTCAGCCACCCGCAATGCAGCGGGCACCCCCGCCAGTCGGCTACCCGTGGCCGCCGACGCCGACGCGCCCCGGTAGCGTGGTAGCCGCCTCCCTGCTCACGATCGCGGCCGGGTTCTTCTGGTTGCTCGTGTCGCTCCTCCAATTCTTCGCGTTCATCGTCGACAACGCGAAGACTGAGATTGCCCTGACCGCGATCTGGAACATGACGCTAACGGGCCTCTTCGTGTGGATTGCCTGGGGGCTGTGGCACGGCAACCCGAAGGCGCTGAGTTGGGCCCGCTGGACTCACTTCCTTGATGTCGGGTTGTGCGCCTATCAGGGGTTCACCGACGCGCCGTTGGTGGTGCTGGTGATCCCGGTCCACCTGCTCGCCGGCGTGGCCTCCCTGATGATCAAGCCGGCGCAGTCACAGGCCGGGGCGTAGAACGGGCCATGCGTCGACTCCTCCTCGCCCTACTCCTCGCCCTCGGCTGCGCCTCCGACCCACCGCCGGCCGACGCGGGCATCGACGTGCCCGCGCTCGACAGCGGCGATGTCGTTGTGAGCACCGACCCCGCACCGATCCTCGACCGCGGCACTGACCTCGGCGCTGCCGACGCGCCCGACGTGGTGGACGTCCCGGGCATGGACGCGGGCGTTGACGTCGGCAGTCCCGAGGATCGTCCCGACGTGCCCGCGCTGCCGGAGCTGCCGCCGGTCGACCTGGGGCCCGAAGACGCCGGGACGCCCGACGCTGGCGCGGCCGACGTGCCCGCAGACCTCGGCTACGACCCGCGGTGCGATGCGTCGCTCCCGGACTTCTGTGCGCGGGCGCAAGACCAGGCCGGCGTCGAGCGGGTGAACTTCTGCACCAACCTCAGCAGCAACAACTTCAACTGCGGCGGCTGCGGCAACGGCGGGTGCTCGACCGCCGCGCAGCATTGCGAGCTCGGTCGCTGCCGCCTCAACTGCAACCCCGGCCGCGGGGACTGCGACGGACTGTCGCCCAACGGCTGCGAGACGAACACCAACACCAGCAACGAGCACTGCGGGCGATGCGGCAACCGCTGCCCCGCGGGTCGCACCTGCACGGGCGGCGGCTGCCTCTGAGCTACAGCTCTACGATCAGCAGGAGTCCCAGCACCACGACGGTCTTCTGCGGCGGCGCCACGTCGGCGCCGGGCGTCGTCACGACGGCCGAGAGCACGCCCGTGGGCGTGTAGACCACCTGCCCGTTGGAGACGCCCACGGAGCTCGTGAGCGCCGCCGCGGCGAGGGCCGAGCGGTAGAGTGTCGCGCGGGCCTCGCTCGACTCCGGGGGCCAGCGGGAGGGCGGGTCGGTGTCGCCGGGGCCGAGCGCGTCGAAGTACGCGAACACCGCAGCGCGGATCTCTTCATAGTTCGGCGGCGCGGGGTAGATCGTGCCCGAGGGCGTGTCGGGGAACGGGTCGCTGAACGTCCATGTCGTGCGGTTGGTGCCGCCGTTGTAGACGCCCGTGGGGAGCGTGTACCGACGGTACCCGCCGCGGGTGTTGGTGGTGCCGGTCGCGTCCACGCGCACGAGCGCGTCGAGGCCATTGAGCGCGGTCTGATCGCCCGCGACCACGAGCGTGGTCGACGAGGCTGACGTGAGCGCGTGCGAGCCCGACCACGGGAACGGGTTGGCCTCGTTGTTGGTGATCTCCAGCGTGACGTTCTCCGCCGTCGTCGCGATGGCCTCGACCGAAGCGTTCTCCGGGAGCATCGTCGCCGGGCGAAGCATCGTGCCGCTGTCGGTGAGGATGCCGGCGTTGGTGTGCGTGCCTTCAAGGAACCCGCGGATTAGCGGCAGAAACGCCCCCGAGGTGCGGGCCGAAGCGTTGTCCGTCGGCACGATCCGCGTGTTTACCACCTCGTCTTCCTGCGCGGGCCCCACCGCGACCACCGTCCAGCACCCGGGCGTGTCGGGCGTGCCGAAGCCGGGGTAGCTGCTCGGCGGCTCTAGGAGCGGGTAGACGTAGACCTTCGCGATCTCGGTGCCGATGTACGCGAGCACCCATTCGCGCACCTCGCTCCGGTTGCCGCTGCCGGGGCGCTCCTGCCGGAGCTCGATGATGTGCTGCGCCCACGACGCGAGCGACTCCTGATCGGTGCCCGGCACGAGCGTCGGCGAGGCCGCGACGGTGCCGGTGGGGTCCAGACCCGTGACGCTCGTGGTGAACGTGAGGACGTCGCCCGTCGTGCGCGTGCCGGCGCTGCCGGGGTCGAGGGCGACGGCCGTCACGACGCCCGTACCGCCGCTGATGGTGACCGCCGTCTCGGTGATGCCGTACAGCGTGCCGTCGATCGCGGACATCTGCGAGCCCACAGGGATGCTCTTCGACCCGTCGGCCGCGTTGGTGACGGTGACGCTGTGGCGCGCGACCGTGCCGGGACGCCGGGGCACCCCATCGACGTCCGCGTGCCGTGCGAGCGCCTCCTCGCTCGCCTGATCGGGCAGGATGTCGCGGGCGGTCTGCTCGGCCTGCGCCTCCAAGCCCTCGAGCATCACCGCGAGCGCCGTCGCCCACAGGTAGGCATCGCTGCCGGGCGCGACGAGCAGGCGCTGGGGCGGCACGAGGCCGGCGTACTGCGCGCTCCACAGGGCGAGGAGTTGATCGCGGATGGTGTCGCGGGGGCGTCCGACGTACATGCGGGTCCTCTCAGGCGGGGCGGGTGACGGCGCCGGTCGTCTGCCGCTGCGTCGTGGACAGCAGCGCGTCGACGAAGCTGACCTCGTAGGTGAGCGTCCCGCGCGCCGCGGAGACCTTGGCGCTCACGGCGAGGTCGCGGATGGCGCCGGCGGTGACGAGGAACGCGAGCGCGGCGCGGATGGCGGTCTCGGCGTCGGCCGGCGCGCTCACGCGCAGCTTGTCGACGGCGCGCCAGTTCACGCCGAGCTCGGGCATCGCGGGGCAGCTCCCGCGCTGCGTGCGCAGGACGATGAGCACCTGCTCCAGCGCGGGCGACGCGGCGCGCACCCAGCGCCCGCGGGCGTCGAGCGAGGGCGCCCCGGCGGGGCCGAGGGCGCGGGTGACGGCGTAGGTCATCGGTCAGCCCGTGGTCTTCACGCGGCGCGCGGCGGTCACGTTGACCTTGCCGGCAACGTCGGTGCCCGCGCCGATGGACGTCGGCGAGCCGCCGGGGGGCGTGTACGAGAGCGAGCAGGGCGTCACGCCCGTGCCGCTCGCCGGGACGTGCGTCCACGAACCGAGGTTCACCGGGTCGTTGTGCGCGGCGACCTTCACGGCGCTCCCGTTGAGCCGCACCTCGCCGGTGCCGCTCGCGGTGACGACCACGTGGCCGTTGCCGGCGCTGGTGACCTCGATGGCGCCGTCCGCGCGCAGGCGGATGACCGTGGCCTGGTTGTTCGGGCCGACGCCGTGGAGCCGCGTCTCGCCGCTCTCGACGGCCTGCGCGGCGCCGCCCTTGTCGATCAGGAAGAGCGCGAGCAGCTCGTCGCCCCGGCGCACGCCGATGGCCTCCAGCGTGGGCGTGACGGCGGGGTTCGCGAGGAGCCCCGAGGGCTGCATCACCTCCACGTCGTCGATGCGCTCGGCGTCCGGGTCGCCCGCGGACCCGGCGCCGAGGCAGGTGGCGGTCAGCGTGCGCCGCTCCGTGGAGACGGTGAGGCGCTCGACGGTCCAGGCGTCCGCGGGGTCGGTGTCGTGGCTCATGGGTCCTGGGGGATGACGACGATGGAGCCCTTGGGGGCGAGCGTGAGCTTCGTGGTGGTGCCGCCCTGCCGGCTGCCCTCGAAGGTCACGCCGATGATGAGCATGGACTCGTCGAGGGGGTTGCCGTCCGGGTCGGTGCAGAGCTCGTCGCGCACGCGCGCCATGGTGTTCAGCGCGTACAGGCGGTCGAAGCCGTCGACGGTCTGCCCGTGGCCCTGGACGGTGAGCTCGTAGCGGCGGAACTCCGCCATCGCCTCGGCGATCACGCGCTCGGCTTCCTTCTCGGAGGCGGCGCCTGTGCGCGAGCGGCTGCTCTTGATGTGGCGCACCTGCGGCGGCGGGGTCGTGAGCGGCGCGACGGGCGCCGGCACGAAGCCGCGGGTGATGGCGCGGTCGAGGAGCCCGGCGTTGACCTTCCGGTGGCGGACGCGGTTCGAGATCAGGTCGCCGCGGACGGTGCCGGTGTAGACGTTCACCTCGGTCGGGACTTCCTTGGCGGTGAACTTCTCGGAGCCCGTGAGGATGTTGCTCGGCCGCGACGGGTCCTCGCTGCGCGCGAAGGCGAACACGTCGGGCGCGTCGAAGTCCGGCACGTCCACCACCGCCGCGATGCCGCCCTCGTCGGAGGGGGCGATCCAGAGCAGGAACCCGAGGCGTCGGCACATCTCCTCGGCGAGCTGCCAGACCTTCTCCCCCGCGCGCGGGTGGCTCCGGTCGATGGGCTGCGCGCGGTGGCGGGCGCGCGCCCGGTTGACCCCGCGCGTCGGGTTGTGGGGCCTGCCCACGGCGCCGAAGTGTCGCCCCGGCACCGTGGTGGGCGTGCGCGGGTGGCGACCGCCGCCCGAGCGCCCGAGGCTCGCGTGGTTGGTGCCCGACTGCACGATGCGGGCGGCCGCGGCGTCGGTGACGAACACCGGCACGCCGAGCGAGAGGAAGAGCGACGTGAGCGCTGTCGAGAGCGGCAGGCCCTTCAAGCGCACCGTGGGGTCGGCGTCCCACGACATCGCCACGCCCCCGAGGTCGCGGCCCGAGAGCACCATCGCGGCCCCGCCGTCCTTCGCGGCGTGGGTGTCGATCGTCTCGATGCGTCCGGTCATCTGCGCGGCGCCGTCGATCGACACGGTGACCGGCTGAAACAGCTTCACCTCGCGGCGCAGGACGGGCCACGTCGTCTGCCGCACGGTCGAGCGCCAGAGCGACACGGTCCACGGGTTGCCCGCGCGCATCATGTCGAGCGTGACCGTGTAGCGGTCGAAGACGTCGAGCTCCGTCCCGTTGCCGAGGGTGACGGTCGCCGTGTGCTCGGTCGCCACGGATCAGGGCCTCGGCAGGATCGTCAGCACGCGCCCCGCGGGCACGAAGTTGGGGTTCGGGATGGCGTTCGCCGTGCGGATCAGCGTCGTGAGCCCCGCGTCGCCGTAGACCGCCTGCGCGATCTCCCACAGCGCCATGGTCGCGGGCACGACGTAGGTCTTGGCCTGCGCGAGCGTGGGCTGGTAGCGGCTCTGGAGGTCGTCGGTCGCGGCGAGGAGCGCGTACAACTCCACCGTCGCCGCGTGGGCCGCGGCCACCGAGAACACCGGCGCGAGCAGGTTGCTGTTGAGCGGGTCGCGCATCAGCCGGAAGCACTCGCTCACCGCCGTGAACGGCAGCGCCGTCGCCTCCAGGCGCGCGAGCTGCTCGCCGAACACCTCCCCGAGCGCGACCCACCGCGTGCCCGCGCCGAGCGGGTCGTACCCGCGCATCGCGGCGTCGGCGGCCGACGCGAGGCGCGCCACGCGCTGCGGGGTGTTGGCCGGGACGCCGTTCGCGGTGAGGAGCGCGGCCTCCCCATTGTGCTCGGTGAACGTGACCTTGAGGTCGGCACCGTCCCGCACCTCGGGTGACAGCTCGCTCGACCACGTCCGCACCGCGGCGTTGAAGGAGCGGTAGCCCGGCAGCGTGAGCAGGCCGATCGGCACGTCCTCGAAGAGCTGGACGAAGGCGGCGCGCCCCTCACCGAAGAGCTCGCCGTACCGCTGCACGAGCGCCGGGGTGTTGACGCAGGGGATCGTGAAGCTGCCGGTGTAGGGCTTCTGCCCGCACGGCTCCAAGTCGGCGCCGCGGCGCCGATAGGCCGTGTGCTCGGCGAAGTCGTGACCGCCCTCGACGGTCACGGCCGACACCGGGAACGTGAACTCGCCGTAGCTGGCCTCCGCGAGGCGCGAGAGAAGATCGGTCACGAGCCCGCAGGCCTCCCGCCGGCCGGCGGCGCCGCCGACGCCTGATGAGCCGTAGCGTGGGGGTCCGGCTGCACCACGGCTTGGATGGTCGCGCGCTGTAGCGCGGCGGCAGTGTGGGTCCCGACGGCCTGCGCAGATTCCGGCGTCAGCGACACCTGAACCGCGCCGCCCTGCGACCCGCCGGGTGCCGCGTGCTGAGCGCGTCGCGCGTCTCGGACGCGGGCCATGGCCTGCGCCTCCAACACGCCACCCTCTTCCACGCCACGCTCGTTGCTGTTGGTGGTGAGGATGTCGAGCGCGGCCATGACGGGGCCGCCCCAGCGGGTAAGAACCCGGGCGGCGCGGCCGCCCATCCGCGACACGAGGCTCTGCCCCGCGCGGGGCGAGCCGCCCATCATGCGCCGAACCGCCGCGCGACCCGCTCCCACGGCGACGCCGCTCGTTGCGGCTTCGACCGCGCTCTTGGCGGTGTCCACTCCGTGCTTGACCGCGGTGGCCTCGAACGGGTGTGCCGTGGCCCAATCCGCAAAGCGACTGGACAGCTGCACGAGCTCCCGGGTGTTGTCGGTGAGCGCGTTGGCGCCAGCTTCCTGCGCGCGTGTGAGTCGCGCGAGGTCGTCGCCCTCGACCGCGGCCTGGTGCTCGGCGATGCGCGCGTCCGTGAGTCCGGCGCCGCCCATCATCTGCTGGATGCGCTGGCCGCGCTCGCTGCCGAGCACCGCGAAGAGCGCCCGCATGTTCGCGAGGAGCGCCTGCGGGTTGCCCTGGCCGCCGCCCGCGAAGAGATTGGCAGCCGCCTGGGCGTTGCCCCCGGTCGCCGTGGCCACGCGCGTCGCGAACTCGGCCGGGGCCACGCCCGCGCGCAGCCGCATGGCGTTCCCGGTGCGGGTCGGGTCGCGCTCGAAGAGGGCGTTGTTCCCCTCGTAGAGCGCGCGAAGCGCCGCGGCGCGGGCGCGGCCCTCGGGGGTCGCCGTGTTGATCTGCGACTCCGCGGCCTGGATGTTCCCGAGGAGCATCTCCTGCCGCCGCGGGGTGTTCATGAAGTTCTGAAGACCCGCGAGCGTGTTGGACGTCTGCCGCGACGCGCCGCCCGACGCAGCGAGCACCTCCTGCGTCGACACGCTCTCGCGCCACGCGGCGAGGCGTGTCGCCTGCCGCTGCGCCTCGGTCGCGCCGGGACCGAGGGCGTTGACGCGCGCCTCCATCAACTGCGTGGCGCCGGGCAGCCCCTGCGAAAGCAGTTGGTCCACCTCGACCTGCCCCGACTGCGCCGCCGCGAGCGCGAAGCGCATCGCGCCCTTGAGCGAGTCACCGCGCAGGCCGGCGGCCGCGAGGCGCCCGCGCGCGGCGAGGTACTGCCCCGGATCCGCTCCCTCGGCGTTGGCCTCGCGGATGATCGCCAGCGACTCCTCCAGCGCCTGCGCGGGCGTTCGGCCCTCGCCGGCCTCCAGGGAAGAGCCGCGCGCCTGCCCGATGGACAGGGCGTTGGCGACGTCGGTGTACTCCATGCCGGTCTGCTCGGCGAAGGCCCGCACCCGCGCCTGCGCCCGCGCCGCGTCGTCCGTCGAGCCGCCCGCGTTGCGGACGGCGTTGCCGAGGGTGCGATTCGCGAGAGCGCGGCTCTGCCGGGCGCCCTGGATTTGCCCGTGCATGTCGGCTGCGTACCCCATGGCGCCGCCGGCCACCGCGTTGACCACGCCCCCGATGCGGCCCCCCCATTCGCGCTCACGCTGACGACGCTCGCGGGTGGCCTGCGCTTCGCGGCGCTGGCGCTCGCGCATCATCTGCGCGTGGATCCGGTCGTGCTCGCGGGCGAACGACGCGTCGGCCTGGACGCGGCGGCGGCCCTCGCGTTCCGCGGCTCGCGTGGCCGCCTGCTCGGCGCGCTCACGGGCCCGCGCGAGCTGCTGATGGATGCGGTCGTGCTCCTTCGCGAAGGCGCCCGCGCTGCGGAGGCGCCTGCGCTCCTCGGCTTCGGCCGCCCGGGTCGCGGACCTCTCCTCGCGCTCGCGCTTGCGCGCGGCGATCTCCGCCGCCCGCTCCTGCGCGCGGGCCTCGTCGCGGGCGATGCGCGCGCGGTCGTTCGCGCCCCGGCGCTCGGCGGCGGTGGCCGCGCCCTGCGCGCGCGACACGATGCCAGGGATCTCGCCCATGGCGCGGCGGATCGCCGAGGTGTCGGCGTCGAGGATGAGGGTGGCGCGCGGCATGGAGGGCCCGCGCGCCGGTCAGCGCGCGGGAAGCGGTAGCGGCGGGTCGAGGTCGGGGAGCCCGATCAGTCGTCGGAGGGCGGGGTCTCGACTGTGCCGGTCGAGGGCGGCGAGGGCGAGGAGCTGGAGCTCGTCAGCGTCTCGCGCTGCACAGCCAAGGACGCCAGGGCACTTCTCAGCGTAGACGAATCGAAGGAGATGAGCCGGGAGGTCGGGATCGTCCCTTTTCCCAACGCCACGAGCACGGCCTCCACCTCCTCCGCGCTCTTCGCGCGGCTGATGGGGTTTCGCTCGATGAGCCAGTCGAGCCAGTGCTCGAAGAGCTGTTGCAGCGTCGGCGCGTCGAGGAGCCGGCGGAGCTCGTCGGCGTCCTTCACGAGCGCGCGGTGGGGCGGCTTCGGTTCGCAGAGCGCCGCCGCGAGCATGTGGACCTTCGACTGGAGTTGCCGCGCGGCCGCGCCGTCGGGCGTGCCGTAGAGGTACTCCTCGTCCATCTTGCACTCGTCGCGAAGGAACCGCAGCGAGGCGGCTTCGGCCTTCACGCGGTCCTCCTCCGACAGCGCCTTGAGCGCCATCGGTACGCCCGACAGCGGGTGGTCGGAGTCGTCGAACAGGTCGACGATGTGCAGCGGGGCGCCCCGGCCGTGCAGCGCCTGCGCGAGCAGCGACCGGGTGTCCTTGACGTGCGGGTCGCCGTCGAAGGGGCCGCCCATCAGGCCACCGAGACGATGCGGCCCGAGAATTCGAACGACACGTCGTTGGCCTTGTCGGTCGAGGTGCCGAGCTTCACCGAGCGGACGTCGCCCTTGCAGTTGTAGGTCTTGCCCGCGAGGTGGAACCCGAGGCTGATCTCTCGCTGCGCGCGGGCGATGCCCACCCAATCGATCTCCAGCCCGGCGGCGGGGATCGCGGAGTTGACGCTCGCCTTCACGCTCTGCGAGCCCGCGGAGTGCCCCGCGCGCCCGAGGAGCAGCGTGTTCACGTCCTTGTTGTCGGTCTCGATGCTGAAGTCGACGCTCGACGGCTGGAGCGCCGGGACGCCCTCGTAGTCGATGAAGCCCGGTGCGGAGTAGACGGCCATGGTCAGTGCCCCTCGTCAGGAGAGCTGGCGGACGTCGCCGCCGAGAACGATCAGGCCGGGGATCACCTCGGCCGGGATGGAGCAGTCGACGCGGCCCGGCGTCGTCGGCGACGCGACCACGGTGAGCAGCGGGAGGTTCGCCTCGACGTCGACGAGGATGCCGGCCTCTTCGTAGAGGGCGAGGCGCTCGGCGATCTTCGCGCGGATGAGCCGCGGGGTGGTCACGCGCTCGGTGCGCGGGGGCAGGCCGTCGTCGCTGTCGGGCGCGAGCTTGAAGCCCGCGTAGGTCGTCGCGAGGAAGGCCTGGAGGTCGTCGGCGACGTGGTCGCAGCTCGTGACGATGGAGGTGTCGATCACCGCGTAGTTCGGCACGCCGTTGGCGAGCGACCGCGTGGTGACGCTGCGCACGACGGTGCAGTAGCCGGGGCGGTTGGCGGAGGGCGCGAGCGGCGTGATGCCGTTGTTCAGCGCACTCTCGATCTCGGTCGCCGTGGGCTGGTCCGCGACGGTGTTCTGCGCGCGCGCGCTCGCGAGCTCCAGCCCGCAGAGGTTGGCCGCGGGGTCCGTCGCCTCGCCGACGAGCAGGCCCCCGGCGGCCGAGTCGCCGATGAGGCGGGCCGCGGCGACCTGCGCCGCCACCTGCCAGATGGGCAGGCGGGAGTTGTAGTGCCAGGCGAGCTGGAGCCGCGACTTGTTGCGGCCCGTCGCGAGCGTCGTGGCCGCGGAGAGCGTGCCGATGGACCCGACCACGCCCTGCTGCCGGCGCTGCGAGGTCACCAGCGCGAGCGCGTCGAGGTGCGCCGCGAGCAGGTCGATGTTGGTGGAGTCGATGCAGGCGCCGACGATGCGGTCGAACTTCTGCGTCGCCACCGACGCGATGGCCGCGGCGAAGCTGTCCTGCGTCGCGCCGCCGGAGAAGAAGTACTCGCCGTCGACCTGGGTGCCGCCCGAGAGCGTGCCCGTCGTGCCGGCGCCGCTCGACGTCGAGCTCGTGGTGACGACGACCTCCAGGCCGGCGGCGGTGATGAACGAGAACGCGCAGGTGAGCGTGTTGCCGCGGGGGCCGGTGTTCTTCGCGGTGAGCGTGAGCACGCCCGCGCTGATCTGCGCCGTGAACGGCAGCGCGTCGGCGTCGTTGATGGCGTCGGCCACGGCCGTGGCGATCGTGGTCACCGTGTCGCCCGAGGCCACCGGCACGTCGAGGATGAGGCTGCAGGCGTAGACCCGCACCGTGTAGGCCGCGGAGGCGCTCGTGGCGAAGGTGAGGACGAGCGAGGCCGCGGTGCCGGCGGCGTCCGCGACGCCGCAGAGGTACACCGTGGCGGCGGGGTACTGCGCGAACACCCCCGCCGCCATGCTGTGCAGCTCGCTCCCGCGCCCGGCGTAGGCGCCCGCGTCGTCGGCGCTCGCGCAGAACGTGGGCGTCGCGTTCGCCATCGTGCCCGCGGTCACCGAGAAGGCCGGCGTCGACCCCGTGAGGGCGCCGATCTTGTTGCCCATGAGCAGGATGCGCTTGGGCGCGCTGCCGGCCGAGGTGCCGGCGCCGCCGAGGATGACCGCGAGGTTGACGCCCGGGGTCTTGCGCGAGTCCGCGAGTCCGGTGGTCATCGGTCACCCTCCTTGCTGACGGCCGAGGGGCGCGCGGCCTGGGACTTCGGCGCGGCGGGCTCGACGAGCGCGAGCTCCCCGCGGGCGAGGGCGCGCCGGTAGTCGACGTGGTCGGGGAGCTGCTCGCCCTCGGGCAGCGGCTCGTGGGTCTTGCGGGCGCGGCCGGCGAAGCGGCCGGCGGTCCCGACGATCGGGACGCGCAGGTCGCCGACCGCCCTGACGTGGATGGTGCTCATGGTGGGTTCCGGGGCTGGGGGTGGGTCAGAGGTAGGTGATGCCGAGGACGTTCTGCGGGTTCTCGGGGTCGTCGGCGGTGCCTTCGAGGTTCACGTCCGCGCCGAGCTCGGTGAGGTCCTGCCCGTCGCCGGCCTGCTCGGCGGTCATCGCGGCCTCGGGCAGCGCGCGGCGCGCCTCGAAGCGCACGCTGTAGACGTAGACGGCGCCGCGCTTGATGAGCGCCGGGCCGTAGCCCGCGGCGCGGACGCGGCGGTCGCGCCAGAGCCCCGCGGCGACGAAGCCGTTGAGCGCGCCGAGCACGCAGTCGACGAGCGCGAGCGCGCCCGGCACCTGCGCGGAGGTCGCGGCGACGGCGTCGTCGATCTCGCGGGGCTCCTCGACCGCGACGAACACCGTCCACGACTCGACGCCCACGTCCTCGACGCCCTCGACCGCGTCGACGGTGCGGGCCGGCGCGCCGCCGTCCCAGCGGAGGAGGGCGGCGGGGTACTGCGCGCAGGTCTCCTGAATGCCGGCCTCTTCGAGCTGCCCCGCGTAGCGGCCGACGAGCGCGAAGGGCGCGGCCGTCGTGGGGCTGTCGGCCGTCGCGTACTGCGTCGCGGCGAGCGCCGCGTACAGGGCGGCATCGAGCGCGGCGAGGCTCACCGGGACGCCCTCTCGGCGGCGCGGGCCATGGCCTCCGACAGCTCGCCGACGATGGCCGATTCGCAGCGCTCGGCGGCGCTCGCGAGGAAGCGGCGCGGGCGGATGCGCGACGTGCCCTCCTCGATGCACTTGCCGTAGCGGGTGTCGCCGACGACCGTCACGGAGACGCGGCCCGCGGTCGTCACCGCCGGGCCGCCGACCATCGTCCGCTCCTCCAGGGTGCCCGTGCGGTTCTGGTAGTCGTGCTCCGCGCGCGCGGCGGCCGCGACGAGTTCCCCCGCGCGCTCCATGCCCTCGGCGAGCTCGACCGTCAGCGCCGCGTCGAGGTCGCGGAGCCAGCCGTCCGCGCCGACGATGCGGGCCATCAGAACGCGCTCCCGTCGCGGCCGTCGGCCGCGCGGCCGTAGCTGTTGGTCGGCACGCCCGCGGCGTCGGTGACGTTGCGGTTGGACGCGCGGGGCACGGGGCGGGCGGCGCTCGACCCGGGCGCGCGGGCGTCGGCGTCGCGGCTGAGGAGCTTGAGCATGGCGCGCGCCTCGCGGGCCTTCACGGCGTAGCCGCCGTCCGGGTCGTAGGTGGCGTGTCGGGAGGACGCGATGCCGTTGCAGAGGTCGACGAGCCACCCGACCACGCCCGGGTCGCGGGTGTCGGTCGCCTGGTAGACGCCGTCGGGGAAGGCGGCGCGGGTCAGAATGCGGAAGGTGCTGGTCGCCTCCGCGACGCAGAGCGCGACGAAGTCGTCATCGACGACGTTCCCGCCGTCCTTCGCGTAGAGGCGGCGGTACGCCTGCGCGGAGAGGCGGTCGGTCACGTCCGCCGCGGTGAGGACTTCGACGAGCTCGGCCACGGGTCACTCGCGCGTGAAGTGCTCGCCGACGGTGAGCCCGTCGAGCGCGACGGCCTCGGGGATCTCGTCACCCGGCGCGAACTCGCCGAGGTGGCCCGCGAAGATGCGGACCTTCGCGACGAAGCGCGGGGCGGGCGGCGGGGCCACGGACGCCAGCGGCGCCGCCGGCGAGGCGACGGGCACCGGCGGCGCCGGCTGGCGATCGTGGCGTCCCATCAGGAGACGACCGTGGTGAAGAGGTAGCCGGCGGCGGCGCCGGCCACGACCTTCTCGTCGAGGCTCTCGGTGACCTTCACGAACACCCCGCCCTTGAGCCCCGGCAGCGGCGCGTCGATGACCTGGGTCTCGCGCGCGCCGAACTGGAACTGCTTGGCGAAGACGCCCGTCTCGCGCGGCGAGGGGCTGTCCGTCGAGCGGATGAGCGCGAAGGACTTGCCCCACACGTAGCCGCTCGCGGCGGTCTGCCCCTCGCGGTTGGTGTTGTACTTCATGCGCCCGATGTAGAGCGCCTCGAGCTCGAACACCGCCGCGACGAGGTCGGGGGTGACGCGGTCGGGCGTGGCGCCGCTCACGGTCGCCGCGCGGGAGAGGATGAGCTCCTTGAGGCGCGGGTGGTTCTTGAGCTTCACCCACGCCTGCGCGCCGATCACGCCGATGTTGGGCCGCTCGTCGCAGGCCTCGATCGCGTCGTCGATCTTCTGGCACGGGTCCGACGTCGACACGTCCCAGCGGTCGGCGCCCGAGAGCGCGGCGGTGTTGCTGCCGTAGTTGCCCGAGCCGAAGATCAGCGCGGCGACGCGGCGCTCCTTCGCGATGTCGAGCCGCTGCGTGACGACCTTGACCGCGTGCATCTGCGGGTCGATGGGCGCGTCGGCGGACTCCATTTCCTTGTAAGAGACGAAGTCCATCAGGCCATAGTCGACCGTGGAAAAGTTGTCGGTCGAGATCTTGTAGCGGACGCGGCCGGGCATCGCCTCGGCGCCCGTGAGCGCCGCGCTCTGCTCCTCGAACATCGTCGAGGCGTCGTACTTGAAGAACTTGTCCGACGGCTTCTGCACCCGCTGGACGGGACACACCTTGTCCGCGATGGCGTCGCGGTTCTGGATCATCACCGCGAAGTCGGAGAGCGCGCGGTCGATGTGCACGCTCGACGGGGAGAAGCTCAGCTCGATCGCGGCCGGGTTGATGCCGTGGGCGAGGAGCAGCGCGTGCTGCTCCTGGGTCATGTCGGTGCTCATGGTGTTCAGCCGCCCTGCTTGATGAAGGGGTTGATGACGGTGGCGACGCGGTCCCCCGAGACGCCGTCCTCGATGGCCTGCCCGAGCACGCCGACGTTGGTGCCGGCGGAGGCCGACTCCGCGATCGCGGTGCCGTCCGTGCCGCCGCTGGTGATGAGGTTCTTGCGCGAGATCGAGCCGCCCGCGATCACCGGGTAGACGCCCGAGATCACCACGTCGACGGTGTCACCGATGGCGGCGGTGGACCCGTCAGGCCGGTGGACCACGCCGAGGAGCGGGGTCGTGGGCGAGGCGCCGCCGGGCAGCGCGCACTTGTTGTTGGCGGAGCCCACGACGACGATCATGCCGTCGGAGACCGCGGACTCCGTCTCCATGGGGATCATCTGCCCCGGGAAGCGCGAGGAGAGGCTCATGGTCAGTTGCCCTTCCCGGCGCGCAGCTCGCGCGACGCCTGCTTGAGCGCGGCGTCGAGCGCCAGCGCGGGGTTGGCCTTCATCAACGCGTGCGCGCGGTCGAGGGCCGCGTCGTTGTGGCGCTTCGGGGCCGCGGCGTAGAGCTCCTCGGGGACGGTCTCGCCCGTGGTGCCGGTCACGCGCGTCATGAGCGTGCGGGCGGCGGGGCTCGCCGCGGGCTTCGGGTAGGCCTTCGAGAACGCCGCGAAGTCGGCCTTCGCGAAGGCCTCCAGCGCGGGCCGCGCCTTCGCGAGCGTCGGGTCGGCGCAGAGCGCCTCGACGTGCTCCTTGACCTCGCGGTCGCGGGCGGTCGCGGCGTCGGCCTTGAGCGCCTCGTTCTCCGCCGAGAGGACGGCGACGCGGGCGGCGTCGGCCGTGCGCTTGGCGATCTCCGCGGCGACGGCGGTGGCGTCGGCGTCGGCCCGGAGGTCGAGCTGGCGGCGGACGGCCTGGGACTCCTCGGCGCGGGCGACGACGTGTCGCTGCGCCTCCTCGTCGGTCGCCGCGGTCAGGCCGAGGCGAGCCGCGAGGACCATGTACGTGGTGCTCATGCAGTGCTCCTGTGCGGCAGGGCCGCGGGTGGCTGGCGGAACGTCCGCCGGGTCAGTCGGGGCGCCGTGCTCGGCCGCGATGCGCGGCAGGTCGACGAGCGCCGGGTTGTTGGTGAGCGAGAAGCTCCAGAGGAAGGAGCCGCAGGGCTCGCCGGTCTCCTCGTCGGTGCCGCCCTGGACGATCGTCACGGAGCCGCACGCGAGGCGCCCCGCATCGACGTCCGCGCGCGTGGCCTCGTCGACCCAGCGGAAGCGCGCCTCGAGCGTGGCGCAGGTGCGGCCGCGGCGGTCCATCGCGCCGACGCGCATCTCCGTGATCCACGCGTGCGCCCGGCGGGCGTCGGGGTGCGCCGTCGCGTCGGTGTCGGCGTGGTAGAGCACCACCGGCACTTCGCGGCCCCACCGGGTGAAGTTCGCGACGCACGAGGCGAAGTCCTCGGCCTCGGGGTTGGCGAACGGGTTGGTCCCGTAGATGCCCATCAGCCCTCACTCTCAGCGGCGGTCACAGGGCTAGGCATCGAGCACCGCCCGGCCGGACCGCTCGACCTCGGCCCAGTAGGCGGAGGTGAAGCCCGCCTCGTACCCGTTGCAGAACGGGTCGAGGTCGTTCACGTCGCGGGCCTCGTCGGTGTCCATGGTCGAGTAGTCGATCTCCGTCTCGTCCACGAGTTCAGCGATCGTCCCGTCGTAGCTGGCGAGCGGGCTGGGCATGGTGTCCATGACCTCCGGGTCGCCAGCGTCGATCCCGGCGAGCAGCGCCTCGACGGTCGCGGGACGTCCCCCCAGCCAGAACCGCGCGGCGAGCCAGGTGATGGCTGACCCGCCGATCACGGCCAGCAGAATGGGCGGGACGAAGCGGCTGCGCCGCAGCGCCAGCCAGTTGATCAGCATCGTGGCGGCCGCCGCGAGGATGGGCAGCAGCTGCACGGCCTGCGCGCTCGCGAGGACCGCCTGCAGGGTCTTGAACAGGGCGTGGTATTCGATGGCGTCTGGAATCGACGCCGTGGCCAAGATAGCGTTGAAGCGGCGGCCTGCTGTGGCGGTGTCGTGTTTGGCCAGGATGGCGTCGATGACGGCCTTCATCTGGGTGTGTCCGAACACGACCGCGCCCAGCATCACTTCTTCCGACAGTTCACGCGCTTCGGATTCGACCATCAGCACCGCGGCTTCGGTACCGGCAACCACCAGGTCCAGCTGGCTGTCCTTGCGCTGGGTCTGGCCCGGATTGAGCACATATTCACCGTTGACATAACCCACGCGGGCAGCGCCGATCGGGCCATTGAAGGGGATGCCGGAGATCGACAGGGCGGCCGACACGGCAATCATGGCGGC